>JAEEGJ010019604.1_pt1 | contig 14865 bp, 9 predicted proteins | sample 8958761 | NCBI WGS metagenome assembly JAEEGJ01 (sample SAMN16246546, study PRJNA631951) | gut metagenome | biome: gut microbiome; feature: rumen; material: RS-attached | host: Bos | place: Iran: Karaj | collected 2018-10 | reverse complement strand
GACACAATTACAGAACAGGCAGGTTTTATTATGGCAACTAAAAAAAACGCAGCCAAACCGCTGCGCACGAAAACAGAAAGCACCTCTGTCCTCCCCTTAAACTACGATCCCGTGATTGTAAAAAAAGTCCAGGCACAGATGCTGGAAGAGAATCAGCTCAGCGCTGTTTCAGAGTTTTTCAAAGTGCTGGGCGATGAAACGCGCATGCGGATCATCAACGCCCTTTCCCACGGCGAACTCTGCGTCAGCGATATAGCCGCCGCGCTGGAAATGACCCAGTCCGCCGTCAGCCATCAGCTGAAACTGCTGCGCATGGCGCATCAGGTGAAGGCCCGCCGGGAAGGAAAAAGCATTTACTATTCCCTGGACGATCAGCACGTGATCGACATTTTGGATGAAGCACTGATCCATATCCGTCATAAGATGAAGGAAACGGAATGAAGATGACATAGTGAACCATTTTGCTCATTGAAAACAAAACGTTCGCAGATTTAGATTAAGATGATTTTAAAACAGGAGGAACATCATGAAAGCAGATTGCGCAAACTGCCCGACCCACGCCTGTTATACCAAAGGCGTCAACTGCACGGGCGTATCTGAGGAAGAAGTAAGACAGGCCTACACGGAAGACGAACTGAAAATGATGCAGGCTGCCGCTTATGTGGAAGGAACTTTTTACAGCAACATCACCCGCCTGCAGGAAATCGCCGAGTTTGCCAAATGTATGGGGTATAAGAAACTGGGCATGGCTTTCTGCATCGGCCTGAATGCCGAAGCCCGGTACATCGCCCGCTATTACACCCGGCAGGGCTTTGAGTTTTACAGCGTCTGCTGCAAAAACTGCAGCTTTGCCAAGAAGGAACTCGGCCTCAAGCAGGTGAAACCGGAGCTGGATCACGAAGCCATGTGCAACCCCAAATTCCAGGCCCGCTTCCTGAAGGAAAAAGGCGTGGAACTGTTCATCATCTGCGGTCTCTGTGTAGGGCACGACGCCATTTTCACCGCCAACTGCGACGGACCGGTGACGGCATTGGTTGCCAAAGACCGCCTGCTGGCCCACAATCCTCTGGGGGCCATCTATTCCCGGTACTGGAAGCGCAAGCTGGGGATTCTGGACCCGGATGAAGTATAAAAACCGTAAGGTTTTTGGCTCAAAATTCCCTGTCCGGTCACTTCAGTGACCGGATTTTTTTCACAACTCCGGTAATGGTCAATGTTTTCATGCCTCAATGCCCGTTTTTCGGGGCAAAACTTTATGCCCCCGCTCTCTTGCAGTTTGACAGCTGTATCTGACGGCTTCGCCTGTACAGACATATAAACTGTCTATCTTATATATTAAAGAGTGCGTGGGGTCAGATCCCAGTATTCATGCGGTCTGGCGAAAAAAATCCGGGTGTTTTTTCCCCCGGATTTTTTAGTTGGATATACCGCGAAGAAGAAAAACCAACTCTTCCAACTTCGCGCAGATTGACGAACAGCTTCGCAAACTGCAACTGATAAAGTAATTTTTTCATTAATACCAGTAAGCCGGACCATACTTTTGGTGTATATGGTCCGGTTTTTTATACAAAAGCACAATATCTTGTGTTTTGGTATTGACAGACATACTAATTGTGTTATAATGGGTATTACCAAACGGGATAAAACCCCGATGATGTTCCGGAAAGCAGGAACGGCGCGGGAATACATGCGCCATTCTTCCGGCAGCATCATAAAACGCAGCAAAAGAAGGTCGTTTCCATGAGCACAGTCCGTATTTCAGGTGTTAAAAAGCATTCTTCCGTGAACGGTCCCGGCGTGCGGTATGTCCTGTTCTTCCAGGGCTGCCCCCACAACTGCCCGGGCTGCCAGAACCCGGAAACCCATGATCCCATGGGCGGCACGGAGCGGGACACAGCAGACGTAATCCGGGAGATCCTGCAGACAAAATACCTGGACGGTCTCACCTTCTCCGGCGGCGACCCGCTGATGCAGCCGCAGGCAGTAATTGAAATTGCGGACGCGGCTAAAAAGGCCGGGCTGAACATCTGGCTCTACACCGGCTGGACCTTCGAACAGATCCTAAAGGGTGCGGCAGGGGAAACCGCAAAAGAAGCGCTGACCCGGTTAGACGTTCTGGTAGACGGTCCCTTCGTGGAAAAACTGAAGACCGGCCGCGCCATCTGGCGGGGCAGCGACAACCAGCGGCTCATCGACGTGCAGCAGTCGCTGAAAGAAAACAAGGTAACAGAATTACCGGAATCAAAAGTAAATCAGGAATAACACAGAAAAATGAAAAAGCGCCGGAAATTATCCGGCACTTTCCGGCAAATGACAAATTTAATGTAAGGAGAGAAGCAGCATCATGACGTATTTTAAGAATGTAGTAAAACGTAACGGCATCACCGTACCCTTTGACGAGAAGAAAATTGAAAACGCTATCGCCAAAGCATTCATCGCCACCGGTGAAGTAGAAGCAAGAAACGTTTCCACCATCGCCGGCGCCATCACCCTGATGGTCATCACCAACCTGCGGGAAAACTCCCAGGAAATTCCTACCGTAGAGGATATCCAGGACCGCGTGGAATCCATGCTGATGAAATGCGATTACGTGAAGACCGCGAAAGCCTACATCTTATACCGTAAACAGCACCAGCAGGCACGCCACACCAAGAACACCCTGCTTGACTATAAAAAACTGGTAGACGGTTATATTGGAAAAGACAAAGACTGGCGCGTGAAGGAAAACTCCACCGTCACCCTGAGCGTGGGCGCGCTGATCCTGTCCAACTCCGGCGCCATCACCGCCAACTACTGGCTCAGCGAGATTTATGACGAAGACATCGCGGAAGCGCACCGCAAGTGCTTCATGCATATCCATGACCTGAGCATGCTCACCGGTTACTGCGCAGGCTGGAGCTTAAAGCAGCTGATTCAGGAAGGACTGGGCGGCGTTCCCGACCGCATCTCCTCCTCCCCGGCAAAGCATTTAAGCACCCTCTGCAACCAGATGGTAAACTTCCTGGGCATCATGCAGAACGAATGGGCCGGCGCCCAGGCGTTCTCTTCCTTTGATACCTACCTGGCTCCTTTCGTAAAGGTTGATAACCTGGATTACAAGGAAGTAAAACAGTGCATCCAGTCCTTCATCTACGGCGTAAACACTCCGTCCCGCTGGGGCACACAGGCGCCCTTCACCAATATCACCCTGGACTGGACCGTACCCGATGACATGAAAGACATGCCGGCCATCGTGGGCGGAAAGAACATGGACTTCACCTACAGCGACTGCAAAAAAGAAATGGAAATGGTGAACAAGGCGTTCATCGAGACCATGATCGAAGGCGACGCCAACGGCCGGGGCTTCCAGTATCCGATTCCCACCTATTCTATTACCAGAGAGTTTGACTGGAGCGCCACGGAAAACAACCGGCTCCTGTTCGAGATGACTGCCAAATACGGCACGCCCTACTTCTCCAATTACATCAACTCCGACATGAAGCCCTCCGACGTGCGCAGCATGTGCTGCCGTCTGCGTCTGGATCTGCGGGAACTGCGCAAAAAATCCGGCGGTTTCTTCGGTTCCGGCGAAAGCACCGGCTCCATCGGCGTGGTTACCCTGAACCTGCCCCGCATCGCCTATCTGAGCAAGACGAAGGAAGAGTTCTACGCCACGCTTGATAAATACATGGACATCGCCGCCCGTTCCCTGTCCGTAAAACGCAAGGTCGTCAGCCGCCTCATGGACGAAGGCCTGTATCCTTACACCCGCCGTTACCTGGGCACCTTCAAGAACCACTTCTCCACCATCGGCATGGTTGGCATGAACGAAGCCATCCTGAACTCCGCCTGGCTGAAGGGTGAAGACATGACCACGGAAAAGGGCCGCGCCTTTGCCATCGAAGTGCTGAACCACATGCGCACCCGCCTGTCCGATTACCAGGAACAGTACGGCGACCTGTACAACCTGGAAGCCACCCCGGCGGAATCCACTTCCTACCGTTTCGCGAAACACGATACGGAAGAATTCCCCGGCATCCTGACCGCGGCCAAAGACGGCAACGCGCCTTACTACACCAACAGCAGCCATCTGCCGGTTGGTTACACCGATGACATTTTTGACGCGCTGGAAATGGAAGACGAACTGCAGACACTCTATACCAGCGGCACCGTGTTCCACGGTTTCCTGGGCGAGCGTCTGCCGGACTGGCAGTCCGCCGCGACCCTGGTGCATAAGATTGCCCAGAATTTCAAGCTGCCCTATTACACCCTGTCCCCCACTTACTCCGTCTGCGCGGAACACGGTTATATCCGGGGCGAACACTTCACCTGCCCGAAATGCGGCCGCAACGCGGAAGTGTACTCCCGCATCACCGGCTACTACCGTCCGGTCCGGAACTGGAACGACGGCAAGGTAAGCGAATTCCAGAACCGCAAGACCTACAATACCGAGCAGGTACGCATTGACCGGGAGAACAAGCTGGAAGCCGACGCGGAGGTTTCCGCAAAGGTAGCCGTCGCAGCAGATGCCGCGAAGAAAGTTTCCGCGTTCCCGAAGACCGCGGAGCTTCCTGACAAACAGATGATGGACGCAGCCAAAAACCTGTCTGCCAGCATCATGAACAGCAGTGCGTCTTCCCCGGCAGCCCTTGCTTCCAACGGAAAACGCTACCTGATCTCCACCCACACCTGCCCCAACTGCAACATGGTGAAAAAGATGCTGCAGGAAGCCCATGTGGAATACACCCCGCTCTTCGCCGAAGAAGCCGAAGGGGCGGAAATGGCAAAGAAATTCAACATCTGCGCCGTGCCCACATTGATCGACGAGACTGGAAACGAGACGAAACTGCTCTACAATGTAAACGAAATCAAAACATACATTGAAAGACTGCAGTAACACGGAAATAGTTAAGCTGTACAATACGCTCCGGCGTGTTGTACAGCTTTTTAATTTATATTTATATACAATAAAACTGCAAGGATAAGACAACGCAAAACCGGGGACGGTTGCTGTTCCATGGATTCATTCGTCCGTGGCTTCGAAACTCGAGGCTTCGCCTTTCAAACAGTCTCGCCACGACGACGGATTTCATCTCATGGAACTACACAACCGTCCCCGATGTTTTGCTTATGTTTTTTCCTTTGCAGCTTTTTGTTACGTCTATGAATCTTTTCAGAACATTATCCCTTGAAGAAAGTACCAAATATCCCGCGGATCAGGCTGGCGCCCAGGCTGCCGCCCACCGTCTTGCCCACGTTGCCCGCAACGGAACCGCCCAGGGTCCTGCCTACCTGGCGGCCCACCGTGCCCAGCACGCTGCCGCCTACGGATTTGATCATGCGGTTCTTTTCCGCCTCAGCCCGTTCCGCTTCCCGGGCTGCTTCTTTTTCAGCCTTTTCCCTGGCAAGCGCCGCTTCTTTGGCTTCTTTTTCCGCAATTTTGGCCTGCTCCGCTGCGGCTTTTGCTTCTTCCGCTTCTTTTGCCATTACCTGCTGCTGCCGCTGCAGGAACTCATAGGCAGAATCGCGGTCAAAGAAATTGGAATATTTGCTGTACAATAAGCTGGCTTTAATTGCCTGGTCACGCTGCGCGTCGGAAACGGAACCCATGCTGCACTGGGGCGGCAGAATGGAAACCTTCTGCACCATGCCGGGGATGCCGCTTTCTTCCAGGAAGGACACCACCGCTTTGCCGGTGCCCAGTTCCATAATCGTAGAAGCAGTGTCAAAGGCCGGATTGGGACGGTAGGAAGCCGCCGCAGCTTTCACCGCCCTCTGGTCGGCAGGGGTATAAGCGCGCAGTGCATGCTGCACTTTGTTGCCCAGCTGTGCCAGCACGCCGTCCGGAATATCCTTGGGGCTCTGGGTGCAGAAATAGATGCCCACACCCTTGGAACGGATCAGTTTCACCACCTGCTCGATTTTTTCCAGCAGCGCTTTGGACGCCCCGTTGAACAGCAGGTGCGCTTCATCGAAGAAGAAGACCATCTTGGGTTTCGGCAGGTCGCCGACTTCCGGCAGGGTTTCAAACAGTTCGGACATCATCCACAGCAGGAAGGTGGAATACAGTCTGCCGTTGTTGATCAGAATCTCGCTGTCCAGGATGTTGATCATGCCCCTGCCGCAGTCCTGGGTCAGCCAGTCGGAAATAGAAAGGGCCGGTTCGCCGAAGAACACGTCGGCCCCCTGGGTCTCCAGCGCCACAATGGCACGGATGATGGCCGTAATGGACGCCGGGCTCATCTTGCCGTATTCCGCTTCAAATTTAATGCGGTTCTCATTGACAAAATTCAGCATGGCCTTCAGGTCTTTGGTATCGATCAGCAACAGCTGGTTATCGTCCGCGATTTTGTACACAATATTTAAAATGGCGCTCTGCAGGTCGTTCAGTTCCAGGATACGGGCCATCAGCAGAGGGCCGATCTCGGAAACCGTGGTGCGCAGGGGAATGCCTTTCTTCCCGAAAATATCCCAGATTGTTACCGGATAGCCTTTGTATTCAAAACCGGCTTCCGCCAGACCGAACTTCTGGATCCGTTTCTGCATGTCTTCCGTGTTGACGCCGGGACACATCATGCCCGCGATATCGCCTTTTACGTCAGCCATAAACACCGGCACGCCCATATCGCTGAAGCTTTCGGCCATAACTTTTAAGGTGATGGTCTTGCCGGTACCGGTCGCGCCTGCCACCAGGCCGTGGCGGTTCGCCATTTTCGGCAGAATGAAAATATTCTCGCCTTTATCGTTATTCGCCATCCAGATCTTGCCGTCTTTTAACATTCCAGTTCCTCCTTAATCATTGGGAAACGATTACCCATACCCGGCCCTTCTGCCGGTTCAGGTTCCGTTCCCGGTTCCCTGCTGTCATGGTTCAGCTTATTATAAATATTTTATCATGAATCAGAACATCTTTCCATATAAAACTGTGAATTATAATAAAAAACTGTGCCGTCGGAGATTGGCGCCGCCAATCCGTCAGGCACAGTTTGTTTACTTATTCACCTGCTGTTTTTCAATTCAGGTAAGGCTGTTAATCTTTTTTCATTCCCCAATCTTGCCAAGGTCTCTTCTCCGCATGGCCATGAGCCCCATGCACAGGATCACGATGCCGAAGCAAAGCGAAGCCGCGGCGCTCTTCGTGAACCCCGCTACCAGATAGGTGAAGAAAGAAACCACCGCCACCGTCATGGCATAGGGGATCTGGGTAGTAACGTGGTTCAGGTGGATACACTGGGCGCCGGCAGACGACATGATCGTCGTATCGGAAATCGGGGAACAGTGGTCGCCGCATACCGCGCCGGCCATGCAGGCGGAAATGGAGATGATCATCAGCTGATGGTCAACACCCTGGAAGCAGGAAACCACGATAGGAATCAGGATACCGAAGGTACCCCAGGAGGTACCGGAAGCAAATGCCAGGAACACGGCAATCAGGAAGATGATGGCCGGCAGGAAGTTCATCAGATTGCCGGCAGAGCTTTCTACCACACTGGCTACATATTTGGCAGCTCCCAGACTGTCAGTCATGGCCTTTAAAGCCCAGGCAAAGGACAGGATCAGCATGGCGGGAACCATCTGCTTAAAGCCTTCCGGCAGGCAATCCATGCAGTCCGCAAAGGGAAGGGACTGACGCACCAGATAGAAGGCGACGGTGATAATCAAAGCAACCGCGGAACCTAACACCAAACCGACGGACGCGTCGCTGTTGGCGAAAGCATCTACGAAACCTTTGTCCTCAAAGAAACCGCCGGTGTAGATCATGCCGATGACGCAGCAGATGATCAGCATCACGATGGGAAGCACCAGGTCGATGACGCTGCCGATTTTCTTTTCGCCCTTTCTCAGGGTTTCCGCAGCTTCTTCCGTAATGCCGGTGGTAAACAAATCACCCTTCAGGGCATTTTCTTCATGGGTCTTCATGGGACCGTAATCGATGCCCAGGAAGATGATGATCACCATCATGGCCAGGGTCAGCAGCGCATAGAAGTTAAAAGGAATGGACTGCACGAAAATGCTGATGCCGTTCTCCCCTTTTACGAAACCGGATACCGCCGCAGCCCAGGAAGAAATCGGCGCGATGATGCAGACAGGCGCTGCCGTAGAGTCAATCAGATAAGCCAGCTTGGCGCGGCTGATGTTATACTTGTCAGTCACCGGACGCATAACGGAACCGACGGTCAGGCAGTTGAAATAGTCGTCGATGAAGATCAGGCAGCCCAGCAGCATGGTTGCCAGCTGCGCGCCGGCCCGGCTCTTAATATGGGTAGATGCCCACTGACCGAAAGCGGCGGACCCGCCGGTACGGTTCATCAGCTGCACCATCATGCCCAGAATAATCAGGAAAATCAGAATGCCCACGTTCCATTTATCGGACAGAACCGTCAGCAGCCCTTCCTGGAACACCTGGTTCAGGGTTCCCACCAGATCGAAGCCTGCATTCAGGAACGCACCGGTCAGGATCCCCAGGAACAGGGAACTATACACCTCTTTGGTAATCAGTGCCAGCGTGATGGCGATTACAGGCGGCGTCAGCGCCCAGGCAGTCTCTTTTACCGGCATATGGTTATGGACCACCGCATATGCCAGTCCTGCCAGCACCAGCACCACGGCTACCAGTGACAGGTATGTTAAAGTTTTAGGTTCTCCCTTTTTCACAATACTCATCCCCCACATATAAAATTTACACTAACACTATAGGTATGTTAATACTTTATCCTAAAACAGGAAATATGTCCAGTAAAAAAGTATAAAAGCGTTTCCGGTGTACAAATTCCTTCTCATAGTGTTAACTTTGAAAACCTTTTAGAATACTTTTGCCCTGTCCGGCATAAATTAACATTTCCTCCCTGCCTTATTCCGGAAGAAAATATACGAGCCGCCGAATCTTTTTTAAAACAGAAATTTTGTGTATAATAGATTTGATAATCTTTCGGTTTTTTATCCTTGCTTACTATTTTGATGAATATAAAAAAGGAGTGGAACCTTATGCTTTCCAGAACATTACCGGCCGCTGTTTTACTGGCCTGTTCCGCGGCCATCCTGCCCGCTTACGCGGAAAAAGCAAACGAAGAGCCCGCCCGGACCGCCGGCGCGCAAACTGTCATAACTGCAGCAGAACACGCCAACGCTCACAGCGCCGTATCCCAATCACCTCTGATGCCGGCGCCGGCGTTCACCACCGTTATCACCGCTGAAGAAATGCAGGACAATCATTACGAAACCGTTGCGGAAGCCCTGGCTTACGCGCCCGGCTTAACCGTTACCCCCGGTTCCGTCAATACCAACCATCAGGTCGTCCGTATCGACGGTGACGACCGTGTCGCCGTGTTCATTGACGGGCGGAAACAGAATCTGGCAAGCGGTTTCTCTGACGGCCGGGCCACTTACGACCTGGATATGGCACCGCCGGTCATGGCCATTGAACGTATTGAGATACTGCACGGTCCGGCAGGCGACAGTTTTTTCAACTACGACACTCCCGGCGGCGTGATCAATATCATTACAAAAAAGGGCAAAGATCACGAATTCAAATTTGAAGGAGCCCGGGGACCGTACGATGCCTGGCGCTGGGAAACCCAGCTGGCCGGCAGCGGCAAGGGTTGGAGCTGGGTCGGTACCGGCGGGCGCAGCAACCTGGAAAAACTGCGCTACAAGAGCGTGGACGGTGACAGGGAAACCATGCCCAACTCTGCTGTGAACCGGCGTGAGATGTATTTCCGCATCGACCGGCAATTTAACAAAAACAGTTCCCTGAATTTTACCTACGGACACTTCAGCAACGACAGGGGTCTGTGGTATTCCCGCCTGAATCCCACGGACTACAATTACTCAAAAATGGCCAACCATCTTGCTCTGACCTATAATTACAAGGAAAACTCCGCAACACCCGGCTATGTGTCAGTGTATCATTATTATAACCAGGGTGACACTTTCCGCCCGACCGGCGTCAAAGACCAGGAAGACCTGCTTTCCTACGGACGCTGGAAAACCACCACCAACGGCATCGACTGGCGGGACAGCTGGCTCTTAGGTAAAAAGCGCAACCGGAGCCTGGCAGCCGGATTGTCCTGGCGCCATACCAGCGCAGACAGCGATACGAATTATGACGTATCCGGTGATCCGCCGGGGGGTGAATCCAACCGCAGCTTCGGCAAGAATTATAAAAAGAGCGCAACCAACATCACTGCTTTTCTCAGAGGTACCCGCCAGTTTAATAAGCTGACCCTTTCCAGCACCCGGGGAATCACCCACAACAGTGGATTCGGCACTCATTACATCTCCACCAACAGCGCGGAATACCGCCCGGATAAAAAAACAACGCTTTACGGTTCCCTTCAGTACTTTTACGCAGTTCCGACCCTGGACGAACTGTATTACAACAACAAGCGGATCCAGGGAAATCCGGACCTGGATGCAGAAAAAGGCTGGAAGGGCAGCGGCGGCATACGCCATCAGTTCAGCGATAAAGTCTTCGCAGATCTTGGCGGCTTCTGGTCCTATACCAAAAATCCGATTTTATGGTACAAAAACGAGGATGTCTGGCATCCTGACAATGGTAAGAGCCAGCATCAGCTGGGCATCAACCTTTCCGTTACCGACGTGTTCAGTCCGAAATACAATGCCACCTTCTCCTATACCTACACCAACTCCAACACCGACTGGGGAGACATGCCCTCGTCCTATACAAGCCTGGTAGCCCGCCATCAGCTGAAAGCCGCCCTGCGTTACAAAGACAAACGCTGGTCCAACAACCTGCTGCTGACCGCCGGATTAGGACGGAACGAAGGCTGGTATTCCGGAAACTATTTTGTGGTAGACATCAATCTGGGTTACAAGTTCAACAAACACTGGAGCAGCTATCTGAAAGTGCACAATCTGTTCAACGAATCCTACGAAGCTCTGGGGTCCCGCAATATCGGTGAATTCCCCGCTTATGGACGAACGGCACTGTTCGGAGTGATTTACTCGTATTAAAAAAACGTATAAAAATAAGCGTGCAGGGAATGAGCAAAACATCGGGAACGTTTGTGTAATTCCATGAGATGAAATGTGACGCAGTGGCGAGACTGTCTGAGGCGCGAAGCCCCGAGTTTCGATGCCGCCGGCACATGAGTCCATGGAATAACAAACGTGAACGGTTTTGCGAATCCCTGCACGCTGTTATTTTTATACTATTTGTTTACCCTAATCTTTTCCGTTCCAGCAGTACGTGCAAAGCGTATCCGGGTCGATGCCCACCGCCTTAATCATATCGTCCAGGCGGTTGAATGCCAGGCTGGTGAATCCCATCTTTTGGCAGATACCCTGTATCATAGTATGGTACCGGTCCGAATCGGGATTGCAGTAATCTTCCAGTACTTCCCTGGCCACTTCTGTCCCTTCTTCTTTGGCGATGATCTGCCGGGCGATGAGTTCCATCTCCGAATTGGAGCGGGAGAAGTTCAGGAACTTGCAACCGAAAGTAATCGGCGGGCAGGCCGGACGGGCATGCACCTCTTTCGCCCCCGACTTGAACAGGAAATCAGTGGTATCCCGCAGCTGCGTGCCGCGTACGATGGAATCATCCACCAGGATGATACGTTTATCTTCAATCAGTTCATGCACCGGTATCAGTTTCATCTTGGCGATGAGGTTCCGTTTGCTCTGGATCGTAGGCATAAATGACCGGGGCCAGGTGGGCGTGTATTTAATCAAGGGGCGGGAGAACGGAATACGGCTTTCATTGGCATAGCCTACCGCATGGGCAATACCCGAATCCGGCACGCCCGCTACATTGTCCACAGCATCTGCGCTGATGGGGTCCCGCTGTGCCATGTATCTGCCACAGTTGTACCGCATCTGTTCCACGGAAACGCCTTCGTAGAAAGAAGACGGATAGCCGTAATAGACCCACAGGAATGTGCAGACACGCATCTTGGAGCCGGGTTTCGCAAGCACTTGCACGCCTTCCGGCGTCATGATATCGATTTCGCCGGGGCCCAGTTCTTTAAAATCCTCATACCCCAGGTTCAAATATGCGGTAGATTCAAAAGTCGCACAGAATCCTTCCGGCTTTTTTCCCAAAATCATGGGTGTGCGCCCTACCTTGTCGCGGGCCACATAAATTCCCTGGGGCGTCATGATCATCAGGGACAGAGAACCGTCTACGCTTTCCTGGGCGTAGCGGATGCCCTCTATCAGGTTATCTTTCTGATTGATCAGGGTAGCCACCAGTTCCGTGGCGTTGATGTTGCCACCGCTCATTTCCAGGAAATGGGTACCGGTCTTTTTCATAACACCGGCCACCAGCTCATCCATGTTATTGATTTTGCTGACGGTGGTAATGGCATAGGTTCCGTGGTGGGAACGGACGATCAGAGGCTGGGCTTCAAAATCGGAAATGCAGCCAATACCCAGATTGCCCTTCATGTGATGGACATCATCGTCAAACTTGGTACGGAAGGGCGAATTCTCAATATTGTGGATGGACCGGTTGAAGCCATCCTCCCCGTACACCGCCAGACCGGCCCGGCGGGTTCCCAGATGGGAATGGTAATCTGTGCCGAAAAACAGATCAAACACGCAATCTTCTTTGGATACAACGCCAAAATAACCGCTCATACAGAAAACCCCTCACTGTTTCTTTTGTGAAAAACGGGAAGTATTTTGCCGCTCCGCCGCAGAAAAGCCTGGACCGCCTCCGGACAAAAAACAGCAAATGCTATCCTTATTTTCAAAATTTACCTTAAATATTAGACAACAAACTGCTTTATTATTTTATCGCACAATGATAAAGACTGCAAGAAAAAAATAAAGAATCAAAGACAGGCAGCAATGCGTTGCCTGTCTCTGCTTCTTAGAAGACTCAAATATCACTGTCAACTCTTCTGTCCCCTGCCGGCACCCAGTGCAAACTGTTTTTTCAGTGCCTTCCGGTGCAACACCGCATTCACAATTTTTTATTTCCCCGGAATCAGGCGGAACACGATGGAACGCCCTGCTATCAACTGCGCATGATGAGCAAAGAAAAGCGTTCCGTCTGCCGGCGAGCAGATCCGTTCCCGCACATCCGTGGTGTAAGGGTCTATAATCTCCGCCAGCAGATTGCCCTCTCTGACAAAATCTGAAGGGTGATGGTAACGGATCAGGATGCCGCCTGCTTTATTGTGGATGTTCACAAGCTTTTCTTCTTTTACTGTTTTGGTTTTTGAACCTTCCGGAAATTCACCGCCCAGCATGCCTTTCTCGGACAGGAACTGTTGCACGCTCTCAGGCCTTTTATGAGGCAGCATTCCCTTTTTCGCCAGAAAACACAGCACGCTGTCCGCCGCCATTTCCGCGCTTTCCTCATCAATGCGGTCCGTCGTGCGGGAATATACGGAGAAGGTCCGGGTTTCCCAAACCTGCCAGTTATAATTCAGCGTGGTCGTGTCATAGGGGTGCGGCTTGCGTATCACCAGGTAGGGAAGACCGAAGTCCAGCCCTTCTTCATTCTCCTGGTACCCCGTATCTACGATCCGCACATGGGGAACAAAGTCCCCGGGCAGATAAAAGCTGGCCAGATGGACGCCCCATTTATATCCCTGCAGCGCTGTAAAGATCCTGTCTGCCAGGCGCTGGGTCGTCTCCCCTGCTCCATAGCCGGGGAACATGCGGTTGATGTCCGTATTGTCCAGCGGCCAGAAGCGTTTGCTCACATTCATGGAGAACTGCCCCGCACAGGGGACTACCATCACGCCGCAGCCCGGCGCAAAAGCTCCCGCTGCCTCCAGTTCCGAAAATTTACGCACAAGGCGCGCCGCCGTGTACATCTGCTGCACTTCATCGCCCCGGATGGCGCCCATCACAGCCAGCGTTTTTTTCCGCGAGCCGAAACGGTATCCGTACACCGGGATGGGCTGACGGTACGGAAGCGCATCTATCGTAAATAATTTTACCCTTCTCATGGTTCGATACCTCCCAGTATCCGGGCAATCAACGAACCCTCGTTGACTACCGGGTATTCACGCAGGGTAAAGACCATGCCGTCCACCGGGCTGAACAGTTCCTCTTTCGTGACTCCGTTCAGGGCATCGGCGATATAACCCACAAGCTGTCCTTTTTTCACATACTCCCCGTGCATGACCTGGGGCATGAAAAAGCCGGATGCATCCGCGTTGATAAAGGCCACGCTGCCGTCGGTGCTGACCACCGGCTGCTTGACTTCCGGCGCCGGTTCCGTAAGCATACCCAGATGGGACATGGCGGACAAAATACCTGTAATCAGCTGATCCCCGTAACTCTGGGTGATGCGCATGCCCACACCCATCTCCACCACCAGGGTTTTCGTCTTCAGCATGTTCAGGCTGTAGGCCAGCGTGCTCTCCAGCACCGTAGCCGCGCTGTGGATCCAGATAAAATCCATGTTCAGCAGTTTGGCCAGCGGCGTCAGCGCCTTCGCTGTTTTTTCATTGATGCGCACCTGGGGAATCTCACGCAGGAAAATATTGCTGGCGTGGATATCGATGCACAGGTCTGCCCCTTTAATATCCCGGATGATGCCGTTGGCAATATATTCATACATGGTTTCACTGCGGCTCCCCGGGAAGATCCGGTTCATATCCAGATCAAAACCCGGAAGACCCCGGTAAATCGTGCTGATGCCCAGAGGGTTCAGGGCAGGATAAATATCCACCGTGCCCCGCAGCGCATCTTTCTTTTTTTCCAGCACCCGGGCCAGCTGCCAGGCCACATACTGTCCTTCCAGTTCGTCGCCGTGGGTACCGGTGACGATGGAAAGCCGGTGGCTTTTCGGGTCAGCGCCCGCAATGCGGTTCTTTTGAATGACAAGCGCCTCCCCCACAGGAAGAGGCGCTTTAATCACAGTCTCTGTCATGGGATCTCCTTACAGCTTGGAAAAAGTCAGGC
>JAEEGJ010019603.1_pt1 | contig 14865 bp, 13 predicted proteins | sample 8958761 | NCBI WGS metagenome assembly JAEEGJ01 (sample SAMN16246546, study PRJNA631951) | gut metagenome | biome: gut microbiome; feature: rumen; material: RS-attached | host: Bos | place: Iran: Karaj | collected 2018-10 | reverse complement strand
GGCCGCCGGCGCGGACGCCGCGCAGAAGGCCGCCCCGTTCGACGTGAGCAAGTTCGCCGTCATCACCATCGCCATCAGCGCCGTGCTCGGCGTCTTCGCCGCGATCGTGTCCGTCGTCAAGGGCCTGTCCTGGTGGCAGTGGCTCGTCCTGATCGCCGCGCTGATGCTCATCATCTCCCTGCCGTCCGTGTTCATCGCCTGGCGGAAGCTTCGCAAGCGCGACCTGGGTCCTGTCCTCAACGCCAACGGATGGGCCATCAACGCCGCCTCCTATGTCCGCGGCAAGTTCGCCAAGAACATGACCGAAGTCGCCAAGTTCCCGAAGCTCACCGCCGTGGATCCCGTCGCCCGCCGCAAGGCCGCCTGGCGCAAGTTCTGGTGCTGGCTCTTCGTGATCCTGCTCGCCGCCTTCTTCTTCCTGTTCTTCACCAACCGCCTCGCAAAATACGGCTTCCCCTTCTGCAAGGAGAAGCCTGCTGAAGAGGAAGTCGTCGAAGAATGCTGTGACGCCCCGGCGGCAGAGCCTACGCTCCAAGAGGCCGCCGAAGCGGTCGCCGAGCCGGCGCCGGAAGCGTAATTATCCCAGCGGCAACATCTTTTTCCGGGCGATCAGCCTGTTGTAACGGTCCAGGACCTCCCCTACCACGTCCTCCCAAGAGCGGACGATGGTTCGGGAGGCCTGAACGCCTATACGGTGCACCCGCTCCGGATCGTGGATGAGTTCGCGGAGCTTGGCGGCAAACACGTCCAGGTCGTTCGGGATGAGGAAGCCGTTCTCGCCGTCCTTGAGGATGGTGGCGGCGGTGGAGCCTTCCACCATGACGGAAGGCGTGTTCAGCGCCGCGGCCTCGCGGACCACGAGCGGCGCGTTGTCGTACAGCGACGGGAACAGGAAGAGGTCCGCCGCCGCGTAATACTTGACGATATCGGCCCTTTCCGTGAGCATGCCTACAAAGGTGACCTGGCGGTCCAGGCCCTTCTCGGCGACAAGGTCCTTCATCGCATCGGCCGCATAGCCGGTGCCCACGAAGTACATCCGGAACGGGACGTCCTTGATCTTCTCCAGGGCGTCGATGACGAAGCGGGGGTTCTTCTCCCAGATGTGCTGGCCCACGAACAAGAACACGAACTCGTCCGGGCCGATGCCGAGATCCTTGCGCGCATCGGCGAAGAAGGCCTCGGGATAGTCGGCGACGAGATCGCTGCCGTTGTCCACGACCTCCACGGGGCCCTTGAAGCCGTACTCCCGGATCACCTCCTCCACGGAGGCCTGAGGGACCCAGACCTCGTCGGCCCGGTTGTAGAAGTCGATGATGCGCTTGACAATCCGGTTCACGACGAACTTCGACTTGATCACGCGGGAGAAGTCGTCGCGGTACTTGGAGTGGAAGGTCGCCACCATCGGGATGTTGCGGAGCTTGGCGACGTGCGCCGCCGCCAGGCCCGACGTGAAGGGGCTGTGCGCATGGACAATCTTGAAGGGGCGGTTCACGATCTTCTTCAGGAAGGCCGGGTCGATTTCCGCGAGGCCCGTCACATAGGGCTTGCGGAAAGGGACCGGGACGGAGAAGTACGGAAGCACCTCGTATTCATGGACGCTGTAGTCCGCGCCCGGGACATTGGGGGTGATGACGGACACGCCGCCCACCTTCTTCTGCATCCAGTACGCATAGTTCTGGACGCAAACAGCCACCCCGTCCATCACGGGCGGGAAGCAGTCGTTGAAAAGACCGATATTTGATTCCATAGTCTAAGTCAGGCGCGACGGCTTACAGCGCCCCCAGCAGGCTGGTGATGGCCTTCACCGTCGCATTGACATTTGCGTCGTTTTGCTGGATTTGCTGCGTGCCGTTCGCATAGGCCTTGGTCGCGGACTCGCTGAAGGCGGACGTATCGATGTTGTTGAGCGCCTTCAGGCCCGACAGCACCTTGGCCACGTTGCCGCTGTTCACCAGGTTGTTGGAGCCGTTGATCAGGGCCTGGGAGAACTCGTCGGTGAAAGCCTGCGTGGCGTTCGACAGGGCGCCGGCGCCGGTGAGGATCTTGCCGATGTTGATGATGTTCGTCAGGTTGGACAGGTCGATGCCGCCGGCCGCCTTGAGCACGTTGTAGATGGCGGAGATGGCCGAGCCGGTATTGCCGCCCAGGGAGGTGGCGCTGGCCGCTTTCTGCAGGATGCTGCAGGAGGTGAGGAGGAGCAGGGAGGCGAGGCCCACCGCGATGCGTTTCATCAGTTTCATGGTAGCGGATGTTAAGGTTGTTCTGTGCGAAGATACGATTTTTTCCTATATTTGTGTACTTAAAAACGAAAACACATGTCCCTCGAACAGCAAATCCAGGAAGCCATCAAGGAAGCGATGAAGGCGAAGGACGCGGTGGCCCTGAGCGCCAACCGCGCCATCAAAGGCGAAATCCTCCTCTTCAAGACCGCCGAAGGCGGCGCGAAGGAGGTCACCGACGGCGACATCCTCAAAATGATCCAGAAACTCGTCAAGCAGCGCAAGGAAGCCGCCGAGCAGTTCGTCGCCGGCGCCCGCCAGGACCTCGCCGACAACGAACTCGCCGAGGCCGCCGCGCTCGAGAAATACCTTCCCAAGCAGCTCTCCCCCGACGAGGTCAAAGCGAAAATCCAGGAAATCATCGCCCAGGTGGGCGCCACCTCCATCCGCGACATGGGCAAGGTGATGGGCGTCGCCAACAAGGCCCTCGCGGGCCTCTCCGACGGCCGCACTATCTCCGGCATCGTCAAGGAGCTCCTGAGCCAGGCTTAGCCCGTTTTCCGCGGCTTACTTCCCTTTCAGCCTTCCGCTGCGGCGGAGGGCTTCATTGATGATCCATTGCAATTGACCGTTGGTGCTGCGGAACTCGTCCGCAGCCCAACGTTCAATCGCTTCCATCGTCGCAGGGTCCACCCGGAGGACGAAGCTTTTCACCGCTTCTTTCTCCTTGGCCATCCTAGTACAGGCTTCCGGAGTTCACCACCGGCTGCGCCGGCTCGTCGCCGCACAGGACCACGAGCAGGTTGCTCACCATCGCGGCCTTGCGCTCCTCGTCCAGGTCCACGACCCCCTCGGCCTTGAGCTTGTCCAGGGCCATCTTCACCATCGACACGGCGCCGTCGACGATCTTCTCGCGGGCGGCGATGATGGCGTCGGCCTGCTGGCGGCGCAGCATCACGGCCGCGATTTCGGGCGCGTAGGCGAGGTAGTTGATGCGGGCCTCGGTCACGTGGAGTCCGGCCATCGCCAGGCGCTCGTTCAGCGTGGCGACCAGTTTCTCGTTGATTTCGTCGGCATTGCTCCGGAGGGTGAGCTCGTCGGGCGTGTCCGGATTGTCATAGGCGTAGCAGCCCGCGACCTGGCGCAGGGCCGCGTCGCTCTGCACGCGGACGAAGTTCTCGAAGGCCTGGGACAGGTACCGGGCGTTCGAGCCCTTGCCCACATTGCCGACCGGCGCCAGGGACTGGCTGTCGATCTCGAAGAGGGCCTTGTAGGTGTCCTCGAGCTTCCACACCAGGACCATGCCGATGAGGACGGGGTTGCCCACCTTGTCATTGACCTTGATCGGCTCGGGGTTCAGGTTGCGGGCGCGGAGGCTCACCTTCTTCTTGCTCAGCAGCGGATTGACCCAGTAGAAGCCGTCCCGGGTGAAGGTTCCGCGGTACTTGCCGAAGAACAGGAGCACCATCGCCTCGTTCGGCTCCAGCTTCACGAAGCCGTTCGTGCAGAGGATGAACAAGGCCATCGACAGGATGCCGAGGATGGCAAATTCGCCGTCGCTGTTCGCGCGGATAAAGAAATAGATGGCCGCCGCGATCAGGGCGAGCGCCAGGATCAGGGCCAGGAAGCCGTTCAGCACAAAGCCTTTGTAGGCCGTTTCTTTGTTGTTTTCCATGACAATCGGGTTCTATAGTTCTACAATAATATCATTTTGATATCACAAAGATACAACAAAAAACCGGTTCTCCAAGAGAAACCGGCTTTTTTTTCGCAAACCTGTGCAGACAGGCTATTCGTACGCGAAACGGAGGTCCACCGGGATGTTCGCCTTCTCGAGGACCCGCTTGTCCGACTGGCTCTCCAGGCCGGCGACGCCGTACTTCGCGACGCAGGCGCGGGCGGCGTCGATGTCGCCGTGCGCCTGGATGCGGAGGATCTCGGCGCCGAGGGTCTCGAGCGCGGCCCAGGTCTTGTCATAGTCGATGCTGTAGCGGCCGGAAGGATTCCAGATGATCGCCTTGTTCTGCAGCAGGTAATTGTAGACGAGGATGTTGGCGACGCCGGTCGGGTCCGCCGCGCCGAAGCGCGTGGAGCGGATGGTATTGGCCACGAAAGTGGCGAGCACCTCCTCCTTCTGGAAGATGGCTGAAATGTGGTAGGCCTCGGCCTCCTGCGCGCAGAGCAGGGTGCCCAGCACGTTGGACTTCGCCTTCTCCATCACCAGGGCCTCGTTGCCGAGCGCCTCGGCCACCGTCCCCTTTCCATTGACGGTTTCCTTCACGCCCAGGCCCTTCGCGACCTCGCGGAACACGATGATCCAGTAGAAGGCGCTCGCGTCTACGTGGGGCTGCTCCGCATCCTCCAGGAGGGACTTGCCCACCGGGTACACGGTGCGGTTGAACTTCTCCCGGATGATGTTGTCGAAGATGATGGTGCGGGTTCCCAGTTCCTCCTGGATCTTGGCGTCATACGGGAAGTTGATGCCGATGACCTTGAAGCCCGCATTGGTGTAACCGCTGCAGTAGAGCACGTTGCAGGAGAAGATGTCGGATTCGGCGCCGGGGACGAAATCGTGGTCGGCCGGGTCGCCGGGGAGCATCTGCTGGAATTCCGGCATCCGGGCGGACAGGGCGTTGAGTTCCTCGGTCCGCTTGAGGTTCTTCAGGAGCACATAGGCGCCATAGGAAGCCTTCGTGCCGTACAGGGCGTCATCGACCGCCTCGATCGGGCCGATCACGAGGTCCATCTTGCTGTCGTTCATCTCCAGCCAGGCCTTGTAGCTGTCGTAATAGTTGTCCGTCTTGAGACCTTCGATCATCTGCAGGAGATAGTTCCGGACGCTTTCCTTGATGGTGACGTCGGCCGCCCGGTGCAGGTACTCCTCGATCTTGCCGATAGGTTCGGCATAGGCGTCGTGATACCAGACGGTCTTCAGGGAGCCGTCACCGGCACGCTGGATGAGCGTGTAGGGGCTGTTCTTGTCGGGATCGGCGAAGGCGCCGAACTCTTCCGCGGTCATGTCGGCCGGATAGAAGCAGGCGCCGGCGGGCTTGTCGCCATACCCGGGCAGGAAGGGCTTTCCGTCGATGCGGTCCCAGGGCCCGTAGTTGATGCCGGCGTAGAGCTTCTCCGCCGGATCCGTGAGCGAGCCCAGGAAGGACTCCCCTTCCGCGAAATTCTGCCGCCAGTAGATCTTGTCCACCTCGTCGGCGGCCTGGCGGTACAGTCTCAGGACTTCCTTTCCATTGTCGGTGATGCCGGTCAGGTCCGGCGCGGGAATCGTCACCAGGGCGTAATTCTCCACGAGGCGGTCCACATGGACCTCATCCCGGTCCGTGCAGGAGACGGCCAGGGCGAGAACGGCGAAGGACAGGATGATATTCTTTTTCATAACGGATTCCAACTTAATCGATTACACAATATGCAGCGCGCGGGCGGCGATCAGCGCCAGATAACCGAGCAGGATGCTCAGGACGCCCACGATGACACCCATCCGGGCCATGTCCTTCTGCTGGACCAGGTTGGTCGCATAGGCCAGGGCGTTCGGCGGCGTGGAGATGGGCAGGATCATCGCGCTGCTGGAGGCGATGGCGACGCCGATGAGGACGGTGGTCGGACCGCCGATGGCGGCGAGCTTGTCGCCCATCGCGGTGCAGACCACCACCAGGATAGGCATCAGCAGGGCCGCGGTGGCGGAGTGGGAAATCAGGTTGGAAAGCACGTAGCAGATCAGGCCGGAAAGGACCACGATCAGCACCGGCGAGAAGTCGCCGAAAGGAATGGCGCGGATGACGAGGGCCGCGAGGCCGGACCCGTTCATGGCGTAGCCCAGCGCGAAACCGCCGGCGACCATCCAGATGACCGACCAGTTGATCTCCTCCAGGTCATATTTCGTGATGATGCCGGCCATCGCGAAGACCGCGAACGGGATCAGGGCGACCGTATAGGTGTTGATCCCGGTCAGGGTGTCCATCATCCACAGGAGGATGGTGACGATGAGGGTCACGATCACCAGGGTGGTCCGCCGGCCCCGCTTCATCTCGCCGTCGATCTGGAGCTCGATGGTCTTCTGGGAGAACGGGAACACCTTCTTCAGGATGATCCAGGCGATCAGGATCAGGACGATCACGAGCGGGACCATGAACAGCATCCATTGACCGAAACCGATGCCGAGGTTCAGGCCCTCGGGATCGTTCAGGTACTTGAGCGCGATGGTGTTGGGCGGCGTGCCGATGGGCGTGCCCATGCCGCCGAGGTTCGCGGCGACCGGGATGCTGAGCGCCATGGCGATCCGCCCCTTCCCCGCCTCCGGGAGCTGCTTGAACACGGGCGTGAGGAACGTGAGCATCATCGCCGTGGTGGCCGTGTTGCTGATGAACATCGAGAAGAGGGCCGTCACCAGCATGAAGCCCAGCAGGATGTTCTCGCTCTTCTTGCCGAAGGGCGTGAGCAGCACGCGGGCCAGGTGCACGTCCAGGCCGGCCTTCGTGGTCGCGATGGCCAGGATGAAACCGCCGATGAACAGCATCACCACCGGATCGGCGAAACTGGCCATCACCTGCTTGTAGCTGAGCAGCTGGCCGGCCGTCTCCGGATTGCAGAGCCACTTGACCCCGGAATCGGAGGTGAACAGCAGCAGGAGGACGATGATCGACACGGAGGTGGACCAGGCGGGGACCAGTTCCATCACCCACATCAGCGTGGCGTAGACGAAAATGGCGATGATCCGCTGCTGCACCTGGGTGAGGCCGTCCAGTCCGAAGCTCTCCGTGGGCAGGAACCACAGCACGAGGAAGACGATGGCGACGAAAAGCAGGCCGAGGGATTTCCGCTTGAGCTTGAGGGGATTGAACCGCTTCGCATGACGCAGCCTGTGCATCTGCTCGACGAGGTTGAACCCGGTGAAATTCTTGAACATAACGTTAAGTCTAGTCTACATTGAATCCTTGTCTGAAACGCAGAAAGAATGTACAAAAGTACGAAAAAAAGACGAGATGGCGGAAAAAGGATTATCTTTGCCGACATTATGTCGACAGGTAAAGCCATCATCCTCCTCCATTGCCCTGACCGCCAGGGCATTATCACGGACGTCACGGGGTTCATCACCCGCAACGGCGGCAATATCGTCTATCTGGACCAGTACGTGGACACCATCGAAAAGCGGCTCTTCATGCGGATCGAATGGGAACTGGACAGCTTCTCCATCCCGAGGGACCGCATCAAGCAGGCCGTGGACGCCGCCTTCGCCGAGCGGTACGAGATGTATTCGAGCGTGTATTTCAGCGACGAGAAGCCACGGATGGCCATTTTCGTGAGCAAGATGAGCCACTGCCTCTATGACCTGCTGGCCCGGTACTATGCCGGCGAGTGGGAGGTGGACATCCCCTGCATCGTGAGCAACCACGAGGACCTGCGGGAGGTGGCGGAACAGTTCGGCATCCCGTTCCATGTCTGGAAGATCGCGCCGGACAAGTCCAACCGGGAGGAGGTGGAGCGCGCGGAGATGGAACTTCTGGAACGGGAGCGCGTTACGTTCATCGTGCTCGCCCGGTACATGCAGGTCATCAGCGACGGGATGATCGCCCGCTATCCGCACCACATCATCAACATCCACCACTCTTTCCTGCCCGCCTTCGTCGGCGCGCGCCCCTACCACCAGGCCTACGAGCGCGGCGTCAAGATCATCGGCGCCACCAGCCACTACGTGACCCGTGAGCTGGACGCCGGCCCCATCATCGAACAGGACGTCGTGCGCATCAGCCACAAGGACACCCCCGAGAGCCTGGTGCTCAAGGGCCGCGACCTGGAAAAGATCGTCCTCAGCCGCGCCGTCACCCGCCACATCGAACGGAAGATCCTGACTTACAAGAACCGGACGATCGTCTTCGGGTAATTTATCGGGCTCGTCTTCTTCGGATGACGCCCTTGTTGAAGAAAGCCACATAGTCAAAAATGCCCACATAACGCCGCAACCCCCTCTTCGGATAGGTCAGCAGGTTGCCTCTCCCCTCCGCTTCCGCGTAAAAATCCCCGTCGATCGGGAATGAACTCCGGATCCCGGGATGCCGGCCGTCCGTGAGGACGACCTTGTGGGGCAAGTCCAATTGGTCGAACTGCTCAAGAAGCGCTTCGCTGCACTTCTTGGGCTCCATGATGACATACAGGTTATCGAAGTCGACCCTGGACCGCCTTTCCTCCCACTTTGCCTTCGCTTCCTCGAAACTGCCGTAATGCATGAAGTAGATCCGTACCGTGCCATGGTCCCCCTTTAAAGCCCCGACCGGATAATCCAGCCCGGAATCCGCCTCCACGACCGGAAGGCGCAGATAATCCCGCAGATGCCGGCAGAACAGGATGAAATCTTCATTCGTAAAGTAGAGGTCGACCGTCGGTGAGCGGAACTGCAATCCCAAGTCATGCGAAATCACCCCGCCGATGCAATTGTTGGAAATCAGCGAAAAGGACGTATTCCGCAATCGTTTCCGATAGAAAAAGCGGTCGATCCGCTTGAGGTTTCTAAATATCCATCCCATGACAATGCTGAAAGCTTCTGTTCTTGATTGGAACTTGCAGGTCATTGCAAAGATACATATTCAGCGCCTGTATTTGCCACATTTCGGGACATAAAAAAACCAGGGAAGATTCCCTGGTTTTTGTAATTGATTGATAATCAATACTCCTCTTCGTTAAAGATTGCATATAGCATTAATTATCAATGTGTTAAATAGAAATTTAGCTTATTTAGACAAACAAACTTCGTTTTCTGTAGTTCAAAACATACAGTTTGTAGAGAAGTCTGTTATACTAAATATCTCGCATTATCTTATTTCATTGAGGGTGTCTATCCCTATATGTCTGGTTGTCGTCCAGGGAGAGAATATCAACACCATAAACCGAAGCGATATCATCAAAATCGTGAATATTTGAGGTGACAAGTGCGTCTTTACGCACATTATTATCTTCAATAATTGAGCGGATTATCATGTCTACTAAACTAAAATGCCGCCCCTGATAATTCTGGCTTGATTTGACTTTTGCGTATGACGCTTCTCGGTACTTATCATCAAAAACGAAATAGCCATATGCATCTATTACCCTATTGAAGAGTAGCATCGCTTTTTCTCTTTTACAAAACTCGGTTCTTAATGTTTCATATAATGAAGGGAACGGAATAATAAGCTTAACCTCATCTTTAGAACTTTCAAATAGATCTAAATAATCTACTGCAGATAGATGATAAGAGTCATCTTCATTGCATAGAGCGAACCAGAAACAACTATCGCAGAGAACCTTTATCATCGATCTATTGTCTCTCCTTTGGGAGCATATCCTTCCCAAAGATTTGCTCTCCTTTTCCCAAATATAAATGTGCCGCCAGCAGTATTTAAATCTTTCGCAACAGTTAGTACATATATTCGCGTCTTTGGCGTGTCTTCAACATACTGAGCAAGATCATTTCTTAATTCTGTAAACAAATCATTATACTCCGACGTATAATTCTTGAATTCATATTCAAGAGTAGCAAAACCGTTTCCACATTCAACAGCATTATGCTCATCAAGCCATTCATATAGACGGTCATAATCGCCTGTGACGCCTAAATCAAAAGAAATCCAAATACGCTTTTTAGTCATAATAATACGTTATTTCTCAAATTCGTTTATTATCGAGACAAATATACTGAAAAGAATTGTTTGTATCACTTTATGATTGCAGTGGTAGCCTTCCCTATTTGAGTTTGCCGCCACACGAATCAAATCTATCCCTCAATTCCAAAGAACCATAGCCCTTTCTTTGAACAAGTATTCATGATTGGATACTTGTCGGGGAATCGCCATGCAATTAGTTCACTCACGCTTGAATCACCGCAACGATTGAGTTCACAACATTCTTTTACTTTTGCAGCAGTAATATCCCCTTTATTCAACAAGTTGTCCCAATGTGACCTGATATCATCAAGTGTATTCTCTTCAATGAATTTCGATGCGTGTCCATGCATGTTTGTTCCTAGACCAAAGCAATTGAATGTATCAAGAACCTGTCGAACCTCATCTGCGCTTAGAGTCATAATTCTAGATGGAGAAGTCAACTTCTTTACCAGTTTTGCACTTCTGACCCGTCTGAGTTCATGTTCCCTGTTCTGTTTGTAATGTAGTGATATCTCCTTGAAATATTTCTTAATCAAAGCCTGTTGAGAAGATTGCGTACGCGGCTGAACCTTGTTAAGGCCCTTTGAGACACACTCATCGCTCTCATGCTCAAGATAGTTGAAGAGATAATCCACTTCTTGAAGAAGTGTAAAACCATCGGAGACCATATCTTGGCATCGACCAGTAACCGTACTATAAATGTTGGCAAAGTCAATGTATCTGGAACACTGTGCAAGATACTTATCCATCTTGTCTGTCTCGGCAGAATACGTAGGCAAGCTTGTTAACCTATCATAGCTAACAGGCCCGTCCTCAAACTCAATTTGAGATTGTTTCTTTCCTTTACTCCAAGAAGTCACGAACTTGGATTTCTTATTATCCCAAAGTGAGTTATAGAATGATTCCACTTCACATAAATCAACGTCATCCGTCCCAATCTCGTATCTTTTACTGAATGCTGTCCCCGTAAGATTAGCCGATGAAACCAAACACCAATCATCAACTATGTAAACCTTGGCGTGTAAACTCTTCAGGGTTTTAATTGAGCCCGGATGGTTAATGATGAACTCATCAAAAGTATCCTGCCGTATAAAACCAGTTTCTATATCGGTGATAACCCTAAAGTCTATGTCACTTCTCTTCCAGGATCCGCCGATAATACGCATTATGTCTTTTTTGCCACCAATAAATGGTGTGCAAATCCAGATGCGATGCTTTGCTCTGTCACAATACGTTCGGAGCGTCGAAGCAAGTGAGGAATAAGAATATATCATATGGCAGTTATAATGTACTATCCTTTTTTACAAATGAGAGGGAACGTTTCGGTCTGTACTCGTTGCGACGAACTTTGTCAAGTTGGAGTGAATAATCCCTGATCGTGACATCACTACCTATAGATTGGCCAGGTTTAATTCTTATTGCCTTTGCCCCATCTAGTTCTTTTATAAAACTAAAATGAGCTTTACAGTTTTTGTTCCGTGGATGAGCATGGAGCATCTCCCCTGGTTCTTCTACGCAATCATACCTCTCTATTTCCATTTCTTCAGAAAAGGCGAACCTTTTTGCCTTTTGAGCTAATTGCGATATTTCAGATTCTGATATTGTTCCATCTTCATAGTATATAACTCTATCTGAGTATAGTACGGTCAAAAGATTAAGCTGATCAACATCATTCCTCTGGGTTATCATAACTTGACAAGATTTCCTCGTACCAATCTTATAGATTTTAGAATCATAGAGGAGAAGCATCAGCTTAGCTGAAATGGGCATAAAGATTTCGATTCCTTTAGAACCAATTCCATAGCTAAGTGAATCACAAATTCTTTCAAGATATTGATCATATTCAACTATTGGATCGTCTGACGTGATGAAAGGCCTGTCTGTTTGATTTATTAGGAGTTTCATGGAAAGATCCAAACTCTGAAGAAACATTTCAGGGAAAATATTCATCATAAGGTCAACAGAGCCGCGCATCGTCTCATCTATCTCTGATATTTGTTTCTTCAACTCTTCTGCCGGCTTCATTGATAACAATAGGGTTTTCATTTTCGATGCAGCATTTCGAATCAAATCAGCAGAATGCTTCGTCCGCGAATTTTGAAGCATTATAAACGCTCTTAAACTCAGCAATTCCCCTTGGCTTAATTCCGAATATTTACCGGCTATAATTTTCCTGATTATTTCAGAGGTGTCCGCCTCAATTATGCCTAATTGTTTTTCGATATCAAGGCTTTGATAAAAATAATCCTTGCTGCACTGGTCTTTTATTGGCACCAAGCCAAGAATCCTTTCTTGACCAAGGTGGTATGCGGCTATATTTCTATCATCAGAAGAAAAATTCCGGAGGTAAAATTGGGGTACATAATGCTGATTCTTATTATCTGCCATCGATACCAACTATACTGTCATTTATTCCTCTACGTATTCAACTTTATAAGGGTTCCCCAATCTATCAGAGATCTCCTGAAGCAACTTTGCCTTGGCGTCAGTACTCATATGGCAGAAAAGATGCATGCCATTAGGAAGCACATCACGAGCAACTTCATCCTTCCAACGTTCTGCCACCTCAGACTCATCAATAGAAACAAGTTTGCAGCCATTCTTCATGATACCAAGTTCGCGAACTCTCTCTGCACCTACATAAGCGACTGTCTCCATAAGCGTTTGCTTCACATTATGGTGACAGATGACATGCCCATCGTTAAACACAGTTTGAAGTTTAAAGCGGACCCTGGTCATGATTCGTTTCTCAGAAAGTCTGCGCTGCTCATTTAGCGCAAGTGTATCTGCAGAGATTCGAAGATTGCAGCAGTCATTCGAGTTGGGGTTAAAACAATCTTTCCAATACTCATAATGCTCTGAGCAGTCTTCGCAAACGCTTATCTCCTTGAAATTTGTAAGTTCTGATAATAGATCCTTCTTTCTATCTAAAGTTAGGTGGCCATAGTTTGATTCCTTTACCGTCCAATCAGACCAATCTATGTTGAACCATTTCTTAATCAATCCGTCATTCCTCAGGAATTCAACGAGCAACTTATCGCATTGTATGGCATTGATTACTGCCGGGTCATAATACCCTGGGATAAGAGGAGAAAGGCGTACAGCCACATCATAACCGGCAGCGGCGAGTTTCTCTATGGCCTTGATCCGCTCTGAAGGCGATGACGCTTTTTCGTATTTTGCACAGAGCGCATCATCGGTCATAGTGATGGATATCTGAATGTGCGCGAGCTCTTTATCCATTATTGCCATGTATTCATCATCGGCCACCAATGCTGACTTTGTTACAATTAAATACCCGACGCGCTGCGCATTCATCGCTTTGATTGTTTCATAGGTGATGCGATGGATCTTCTCTATTGGCTGGAAGCAATCGGTTAAACCGCCAAGACGAATAATTTGACCAGGCTCTAACTGCTTCACTTTTCTACGTATCTTTTCTATATCTGCACGGGCAGGATCAAATGGGTTCCAGTTATTTCTTACGCTCAACTGAGACTTGGCATAGCAATAACGGCAGTCATGACCACAGCCACATCCGTAAGTATCTAAACGCGTAGGATAATGGCACTTAGACCCTTCATTCTCTCCTACTGTACGAAAGTAATTTTTGAATTCATCTGCCATTACTTTAGATATTTGTCAAGGATCGCTTGTTTTATTCTAGGTGATGACATAACTATGGATATAGATTCTTGAATATCTTTTTCCATTATTTCAATTCTATCTACAATTTCTTTTTGTTTATCGGGAGATGGCAAGATAATTTCCATTTGGTTCAATGTAGTTGCATTCATAGAAGGAGGATTTGCATTTGACGCATAATCCGTTAGTTTTACCATCATCACAAAATAATAGAAAAGATATTTACTGAGTACAACACTTTCATCAAAAACTGAAACGACCATTGTATTATTATCAACACACGCAGGAACAGACAGCATTCTTTTTTTGTTTGTGTGTATAGCCATCCCAACTTTAGGAAAAATGATTGAACCAGCCGGATGTATTTTTGACTTAATTTTGCTAATTGTCTCTTGACTAACATAATTATTGGACGATGACATAAAATATTCATTACCCGGCAAATTCATGTCACCCACTTTATAGAAAGGAACTAAAGAAGAATCTGTAACACCTTGATACCCCTTCGGGAAACCATCGCCACCTTTTACTGAAGCAATAGTATTAAGTTTGACAGATTCTGCATTTAATGAACTATAAAGAGAATACAACTCAGCATTAAGACTTTGATACTTAGTTTCAGCAGCTCTACTCTCCACATCCACATTCTTGCATTCATCTGTAATCTTCTTTTGAATATCAGGAGAAGGTATCGGTATCTCAAAATTAGGAATCACCTTTTTATCTCCACGTGGCATCTTTACGCCCTTCTTGCCCACCATCATGTAGTCAAAGAATGTGTCTGTTGACAGAATGACCTTTAGATATTCATTCAGTATTTCAGTCGGTTTAGCATTCCTAAATACAAGCACATCTTTCGAACAACCACCAGCACGGTCCGCCATCCAAATCTTTTTCAGATATGGGCGGATGTTAGAAACAAGAATATCTCCCTTCTTGAATTCAGTGATAGAATCAATGTTGGGAATACCCTCGTAAGTAACGATTCCAGCCCTATTCTGAAGCATATTATCTGTCGTGATATAATCTGCTACAGATATACTCGACATCTTAATTGAGGTGGTCACATAAGGTGCAACCGCTGATAGTCTTTCTAAAGATATTCCTTCTTTACAATCAATTTTGGGATACACCAGAATTGGGGTCGTTTTAATAGCCTTGTCAAAATCTACCCGTTTGAAATCAAGCATATCCACGAGTTGGTAAGATTCCACAAACTCACTAAGCTCTTCTGCCACATCAATATCCTCTCCAAGATAATTCTTGCGTATAAGGGTATTTATCTTTTCAACATTAGCTAAATACTTATGGGCAATTAGAGTTTTATTTGTCGAATGTATACCTGTATTCGT
>JAEEGJ010019600.1_pt1 | contig 14868 bp, 10 predicted proteins | sample 8958761 | NCBI WGS metagenome assembly JAEEGJ01 (sample SAMN16246546, study PRJNA631951) | gut metagenome | biome: gut microbiome; feature: rumen; material: RS-attached | host: Bos | place: Iran: Karaj | collected 2018-10 | reverse complement strand
CCATGTTGAACACTTTATACATTTCATCCCACGGAGTGCCGCTTTCATGCTGTATGGCACGGAACAGAGGAGGCACCGGGAACATATTGTCCTTGATGACCGTGAGTCCGTCCACGAAATGGAGGACTTTGGTCTGGGCGCCACCGGAACAGTGGATCATTCCGTGAATGTCGCGACGGTGTGAGGCAAGCATCTCTTTCACTACCGGAGCATAGGTGCGGGTCGGAGAAAGGACAAGTTTTCCATAGGTCACGCCTGTCTCCGGCTCGACTTCGGTCAGCGAGCGGCTGCCGCAATATACATATTCCGAAGGCGTATGGGCGTCATAACTGTCGGGATACTTCTCTGCAAGGTATTTTCCGAACACGTCGTGACGGGCGCTGGTAAGGCCGTTGCTGCCCATTCCACCATTGTAGCTGTCTTCGTAAACGGCCTGTCCATAACTTGACAGGGCAACAATCACGTCACCTGCGGCTATGTTGGCATTGTCTATGACATCAGCCCTGCGCATACGGGCAACCACAGTGCTGTCGACTATTATCGTTCTCACCAGGTCGCCGACATCTGCAGTTTCACCGCCGGTCAGGACCATGTCTATGCCGTACTTGCGCATCTTCTCCATAAACGAAACCGAACCCGATATCACAGCGGAAATCACATCCCCGGGAATCAGGTTCTTGTTGCGTCCTATGGTAGAAGAAAGCAGGATGTTGTCGGTCGCTCCCACGCACAGCAGGTCGTCGGTGTTCATGACTATCGCATCCTGTGCGATGCCAGCCCAGACGTCCATATCTCCGGTTTCTTTCCAGTAGAGATATGCAAGTGAACTCTTGGTACCGGCTCCGTCGGCGTGCATCACCACGCACCAGTCCGGATCACCGCCCAGGTAATCGGGTTCTATCTTGCAAAATGCCTTCGGGAACAACCCTTTGTCGAGCTTGGAGATGGCCTTGTGAACGTCTTCTTTCGAAGATGACACGCCTCTTTGCGCATATCTGTTCGCTTCGGTGTCTTTCATGACTGCAAAATTAACATTTTTTACTTCTTTTTTGTACTTTTGCGCAATCTCGAACACACGAATTACAAAGACAATGCTTACCGTATCAAACCAAGCCCTGAACCTTCCCGTATCAGCCATCAGAAGGCTGATCCCTTATGCTGACGCAGCCACTGAGCGCGGCATCAAAGTGTATCACCTCAACATGGGGCAGCCTGACGTCGATTCATCTCCTCAGGCTCTCGCCGCAGTCAAGGAAAACCAGATGCACGTCCTGGGATACACCAATTCAGCCGGTGACAAGGCCTTGAGAGAAGGTATGGTCAAGTATTATTCAAATATCGGCATCGAACTCGGCATCGACAGCATCATCGCCACCCACGGTGGAAGCGAAGCTCTCCAGATCGCCATCGCCGCCACCTGCGATCCCGAAGACGAGCTGATCGTGTTTGAGCCGTTCTACACCAACTACAACACCTTCGCAGTACAGAACAACGTGGTGCTCCGTCCCATCACCACCCGCATCGAAGAAGGATTCAAACTTCCCGAGATGTCTGAGATCGAGAAGCACATCACAAAGAAGACCAAAGGCATCCTGTTCTGCAACCCCAACAACCCCACCGGCTGCCTCTATAGCCGCGAGGACATCGAGAAGATCGGCCAGATCGCAAAGAAGCACGAACTCTTCATATATTCCGACGAGGTATACCGCGAATTCTGCTACACCGACACTCCTCATTTCTCTGCCCTTCAGCTCGAAGGTCTTGAAGAGAACGTGATCCTGCTCGACTCTGTTTCCAAGAGATACAGCCTCTGCGGTGCGCGCATCGGTTTCGTCGTTTCAAGGAATCTCGAGGTAATGAAATATGTGCTCCGCTATGCTCAGGCACGCCTTTGCGTTTCTACCTATGGCCAGATAGCATCAGTGGGTGCTCTCGATACTCCCAAGTCATATTTCAGCAAGGTCCGCAAGGAATATATCCATCGCCGCGACATTCTGCTTGAAGAGGTTTCTAAGATGGAAGGCGTCATCTGCCCTGTTCCGAACGGTGCTTTCTATGCTGCAGCCGAGTTGCCGGTCGACGATGCCGAAAGGTTCGCCATCTGGCTTCTGAACGACTTCAACATCGACGTCAAGACCGTCCAGGTGACTCCTATGGCTGGTTTCTACGCCACCAAGGGTATGGGCAAGAGGCAGGTACGTCTGGCTTACGTTCTCAAGGAGCCCGATCTGCGCGAAGCTTGCCGCTGCCTGAAAGCCGGCCTCGAGGCTTATCCCCATCGCACCATATAATATGCAGTTTATCGTCAAAGCCTATGATGGCGAAGGAATGCTGGAGAAACGGATTGCAATCCGTTCAAGGCATTTTGAAAGCATCGATAAAATCAGAAAGCACGTCATCTGCGCCGGGGCCATACGCGACGATGCCGGGAATATGATAGGTTCCCTGCTCGTGATGGAGTATAACAGCCGCGAAGAAGTGGACCAGTATATCGCAAATGAGCCCTATGCCCAGGAGCACGTCTGGGATAGGATTGAGATCGAGCCGATGACCGTCGCCATCCTCGACGGGGAAAAGACATCGCTCTGGCCTGCTGATACTGACGTTTAGCATTGTGGACTACACCTGGCATTACAGGTCTCCTTTGGGAGGGATTACTCTCGCCAGCGACGGCGAGGCTCTGACGGGTCTGTGGTTTGACGGGCAGAAATTCTTCGGCGCGGGACTTGACGCAAGAAACGAAGAGAAGAGACTTCCCATCTTCGACGAGACCTTCCGCTGGCTGGACATCTATTTCAGCGGTAAAGCTCCTGATTTCACGCCGGAACTGAATGTGCGTACTACGCCTTTCCGCGAAGCCATCTGTGGAATTATGCTTGACATCCCTTATGGGCAGACAATGTCTTACGGAGAAATAGCCCGACGATATGCAAGGCAAACAAGCCTGGAGCGGATGTCTTCCCAGGCAGTCGGTAATGCAGTGGCTCACAACCCCATCTCAATCATCATTCCCTGCCACCGGGTAGTCGGTACTGACGGAAGCCTCACCGGCTACGCTGCCGGCCTCGACAGGAAACTGCAACTCCTGAAACTGGAACGATCTGCCAGATAATTCGGCGGCAGCGACAATGGGTGAGACGGTACCCAAAACAAAAGAGCTCACGACTGTGAGCTCTTTTGTTTTGAGGTACCAAGCAGAATCGAACTGCTGTACCTGGTTTTGCAGACCAGTGCCTAACCACTCGGCCATGGTACCAAGGCTTGGGAATGCAAAGTTATAACTAATTTCCCAATTTCAAAATTATGCGTCGACGTTGGCGTATTTGGCGTTCTGCTCGATGAATTCACGGCGAAGCGGAACGTCGTCACCCATAAGCATCGAGAAGATGCGGTCAGCCTCGGCAGCATTCTCGATATGGACGACCTTCATAATACGCTTGGCCGGATCCATAGTGGTGTCCCAGAGCTGCTCTGCAGACATCTCACCGAGACCTTTGTAACGCTGAACCTTGACTGCAGACTCCTTGCCGCCGGCCATTCTTTCGATGGCAGCCGAGCGCTCCTCATCGGTCCAGCAGTAAACCTGCTGCTTGCCTTTCTGGACAAGATAGAGCGGAGGCGTGGCCAGATAGACATACCCGTTGCGGATAAGGTCAGGCATATAGCGGAAGAAGAACGTGAGGATGAGGGTTGTGATGTGGCTTCCGTCCACATCGGCATCGGTCATGATCACGATCTTGTGGTATCTCAGTTTGGAAAGGTTGACAGCCTTCGGGTCTTCTTCAGTACCGATCGTAACGCCGAGGGCGGTGTAGATATTGCGAATTTCTTCGCTTTCGAAAGCACGGTGCTCCATAGCCTTCTCAACGTTGAGGATCTTGCCTCGTAGAGGAAGGATGGCCTGGAAAGCCCTGTCGCGGCCAACTTTGGCAGTACCGCCGGCGGAATCACCCTCGACAAGGAAAAGTTCGCATTTGGCCGGATCTCTGTCAGAGCAGTCTGCCAACTTGCCGGGCAGTCCGCTGCCGCTCATCACGGTCTTGCGCTGCACGAGTTCGCGTGCCTTGCGGGCGGCGTGGCGTGCAGTGGCAGCAAGGATCACCTTTTCGATGATCAGCCTTGCATCCTTGGGATTCTCCTCAAGATAAGCCTCAAGCGCAGAAGACGTAGCAGCTGAAACAGCACCCATCACCTCGCTGTTGCCGAGCTTGGTCTTGGTCTGGCCTTCGAACTGGGGTTCGGCCACCTTCACCGAAATGACGGCTGTCAGACCCTCTCGGAAATCGGATGGATCGATGTCGAATTTCAGTTTCTCGAGGAAGCCGTTCTTCTCAGCATAGTTCTTGAGCGTCGTGGTCATACCGCGGCGGAAACCTGACAGATGGGTACCACCTTCTATCGTGTTGATATTGTTGACGTAAGAGTAGATATTCTCGTTGAAGCCGGTGTTGTACTGCATCGCGATCTCGATGGGAATCACCTTGTTGGTCTCGAGGCAGATGGGCTTCTGGGTGAGCTTCTCGCGGTTGGCGTCGAGGTACTCTACGAACTCGACGAGACCGTTCTCAGAATAGAAGACGTTGCTCTTCTTGTGAGGAACGCCGTTCTCATCGATTTCCTCGCTTCCCTCACGATCGTCGCGCAGAGTCAGGCGCACACCCTTGTTCAGATATGCGAGCTCGCGGAGACGGGTCGAAAGGATGTCGTAGTCATAGACGGTCACCGTGAAAATCTCGTGATCCGGATGGAAGGTGATGATGGTTCCGGTGTCATCGGTCTCTCCGACAACCTTCACATCGTATTTCGGCTTGCCCTTGGAATACTCCTGGACGAAAATCTTGCCTTCGCGATGGATTTCAGCTTTCAGATAGTCCGACAAGGCGTTCACGCAGGACACGCCGACACCGTGCAGACCACCGGAAACCTTGTAGCTGTCCTTGCTGAACTTACCTCCAGCGTGTAGAACGGTGAGCACGACCTCAAGGGCGGAACGGTGCTCCTTCTCGTGCATTCCGGTAGGGATACCACGGCCGTTGTCGGAAACGGTGATGGAATTATCTTTATTGATGACTACGTCTATCTGGCTGCAGAATCCTGCAAGTGCCTCATCGATAGAGTTGTCGACAACTTCATATACAAGATGATGGAGACCTCTGGTAGAGATGTCGCCAATGTACATCGAAGGTCTTTTACGTACAGCTTCCAAGCCTTCAAGCACCTGGATGCTGTCGGCGGAATATTGCTGCTGGCCTTCTTCTTTTTCTTTCTCAGTCATACAAAAATCTTCTATCTTATAAATCACGTAAAAATACGAAAATTACGCGAGTTATAAGCGATTTTCGGTGAGAAAGAAATCAACAAAATAGAGTTAAAAACTGCCGCCGAAGCATCTTAGAAATTGATGCAGATTCCACCGCCTCCATTGATAGGCATACTGCCTATTCCGGCGAAGATGTAGTTCTCCTTGTTAAGCAGGTTTCCACCCTTGATATAAACCGAGAAGAAGCGGTTGACCTTGAACTCAGCCTTAGCCGAAAGGTCGAGATAGGCAGGCACTCTACCGCGCTGACTGTCTTGCGATAACGAAGCGGCAGGCAGATAGGCAGGCATACCAAACATACTTTCGCGCTCGCCCTGGATTACCAAAGCTGTGCTCAGGAAAAGCCTTTCCTTGAAATTGTATTCGATTTGGGACAGGCTCTCAATCTTGGGCAGCATAAATAACTGAGACTCACTATTGTACTTATTACCCTGCACGGACGTGAACACTCTCAGATCTTTCGAAGTCCAGGTCAGCTCGACTCCGGCCGACAGTTTTGCGTAGTCTACAAACTCAGGATATACGAAGGGTAAACTCTGATAAAACTGTCCCGAATAAAGCAGCATTCTGTCCTTGAAGGATGTATATGTTCCATAAACGTTTATTCCAAGTCTGCTGCCGATGATACCCTCGAAAGACAACTTGGCGTCGATCGGCCGGGTGGTGTAACGCATCTTGAATAATTCGGCATCCGTCTGTATCGATGCCGGAAGGCCGCCATTGAGCCCCATCATAAGCCAGGGAGCCGTCTCAAGGTGAAAACCGAGGTTATCTATATTCCTTCCCCCGTTGGCGACGGCCCTAATCCATAACTTATTCTCTGCCAGTTCGAATTTTGCATCGACATCAGGATAGATGCTGGTGCTGTTGTCTCCCGCAAAACTATTGCTGAAACGGATTCCGAAACGGCCGTCGAAACGCCCTTTGGAATATCGGTAGATAGGTGCGAATTCAATGATACCCAGGTAGTATCCACCCAGCTGGTCATACCAGTTGTTCTGGCTGCGGACATCTACATACATCCTGTGTTCCTCGAAACTCGATCCGAACTCGGCATCTATGTTAAGGGCTGTTTCAGAGAAGGTGTAGGGGTCAAACACCGTAGACCGGTATTCCAAGTCCTTTGCAGATCTGACGAAAGACGCATCGATATCATAATAGAACTCGTGATCCTTGACATTGGTGCTTCGTATCTTGAAATCCGCCTCGTATGCATTCACTAAATGTTTGGCCGAATCCTGCGCCAGACCCGTAGCCACCAGGGATTCGCGAACATCCAGCTTGTCCTTCGCATAGGAAGTGCGATAGGAACCGAGCAGGCTGAGTTCGCCTTTCTCCCAGGCATACTTGAAGAATGCACCGGCCGACATCCTGAGCCTTCGGGCATCAAGCTTGCCGATGTACTGATTCATAGCAGGTATCTTCCCCGCCTCTGAAGCATACTTCACGAACAGTCCGAAATTGACGTTCGGATTCTTCTTGGGTACCAACTGACCGAACAGGTCGACCTCGGGCATCAGCGGATACTGGCTGGCTACCCTTGCTGAAAAATGAGGGACAGCCTTGGGAGGCACGACGCCCAGGCTTGCCGCCTGGTAAGGCGAGAATTCATAGAGATCCCTGAACGGCCTGTCAAATATCGAATAGTCAAAACTTACATCGAACTTCTTGAGGGAATCGGCCACTGTGAGCGGAGTCTGTGGCATTCTCACGTCAACGTCGATCTTGCCTTCGAACTCCCTGTCCACTACCACGGTGGGGTCTATCTGCGCATAAACCGGTGCAGAGAGCAGAATCGCGAGCAAAAGAATATGTAACTTTTTCATTGTTCTACCTCCCCATCGCTTTAAGTTTGTTCAGTCTCATTTCTGTCTGTTCCAGGACATCGTCGTTTGCCACTGACACCTTGTAGCTCTTGGCTATGCTTTCGTATGTGGCACGAGCCTGCTCCCAGCGCTCGCGGTCTGCGAAGGAATCGCCGAGAATGATGAAACTCTTGGCAAGCCAGTAGAGCTGCGGTGTCTTGGAGTCTGAGAACTCGTAGACTTTCTTCTCCACCTGCTCGAAGTCACCGGCGTTGTAGTAGTCCTGAATCATTATATATGCGCATTCGGCGCCTACGGCATCGCTGCAATCAGCCGACAGTTTCGTGAGCAGTGCTTTTGCGGAAGTGCGGTCGCCGAGGACGATGTATGACTTGGCTGCGATGAATTCTGCCTTGCGTCGGGTCTCGTCGTCAAGAGACGTGTCGCCGGCCAGTGCCAACGCATTGTTCAGAGACTTGTAATACTGTCTGCTGTTATAGTTCGACAGCATCTCTCCCACCTTTCCGGCAGTCCGGATGACATCGTTGGTAGCAATCGCCTGCAGGGTCTCGTAAGCTTCGAGAGCCTTCTTGTAATTGCCCAGATTGTAGCATATGTCGGCATAGTTGCGGGTCGCTGCTTCAGAATAGTCGCCTTTCTCCTTGCTCATGCACTCCAGATAGGCATCTGCAGCAGATTCGTTGCGGCCAGAGGCCTTGTAGCTTTCTGCAAGGTAGAACCAGGCCTGTGCAGCCCTGGCTCCATTGGGATACTGGTTAAGGAATGACTGGAGCGAACGTATGGCAGAACTGTGGTTGCCGGAGAGGTAGACCTGCTCAGCAGCATTGAATATCATCTGCTCCTTCTCGCTGACAGTCTTGATGTTGGACATCCCCAAGCCGTCAAGATATGCAAGGTACTCCTGCGGACGGCCGGACAGCTGATAGAGGCTCTCCATTCCGGCCAGTGCGTCCTGCACTTCTGCTGAGTTCGGAGTGTCGCTGACGATGCGCTTGTAATAGTCTATGGCTTTCTGCCTCTCCCCCTTGTTGCTGCTTATCATCGCCAGCTCAAGCAGGCTGCGTGAGTAGAACGAGCTGTCGCGGGCTGAGAGCAGGGCCTCGAAGCATTTGGTAGCCTCGTCAGGATTGTTGCGCTGGACATATGTGCGTCCCAGCTCATACATAGCCTCCGGATAGAGCTTGGCTCCGGGATGCTTTGCAACAGCATCCGACAACAGGTCTATCTTCTTGGCGTATTCATCCATCAGCCCGTATACAAGGGCTCCCTGATAATTGGCGTAAATATCGTTGTCCGAATATCTGTTGTAGACCTTGGCATACTCTGCCGAGGCTTTCGTATAATCGTTCTGCATAAGGTATGTGTCAGCCAGGCGGACGGTGGCGTCCCTCTGGAGATTCCCCTTGGCAGCATCGGTTTCAAGGAAAGATATGAAATACGGCTGGGCCGTGTCGAAGTTGCGGGAATTGAAATATGAGTAGCCCAGGATCAGCTGCAGCATGTCATATTCATCGTAAGTCCTGAAGACGGGGTCGGAAGCAAGAATCCGACCGATGCCGATAGCATCCACATAGTTGCCGACGGCATAGTTGCACTGAGTCAGATAGTAGTTTGCAAGACGGGTGACAGCAGGGTCGGAGCCATTGTCAACCGCATCGTGAAGCAGTTCCATCGCGCTCTTGTAGCCACCTCCGCTGACGAGCTGCAGCGCCTTGTAGAGCTGGGCTTTCTGCAGATTGGACCTGACATCCCACGTTGGATTCTTGATCTTCTCCATAACTTCGATGGCAGAAGTAAAATCGTTGTCCTGCAGGAAGGCGACGGACATATATGTGTTGATTACGTCGTCCTTGCCGCTGTTCGGATAGCTGGCCACATATTTCTCGAACTGCGAGATATCCTTGTTGACATCGAAAGAGAGTTTGGCGAAATTGAACATCGCATCCTCCTTCACAGTCTGGTCGAAGTCACATTCGGAAGCTTTCTTGAAGCAGTCGAGTGCGGACAGCTTGTTCTTGACCTGGAGATAGCTGTTGGCACTGTAGTAGTAAGCGCTCTGCCCTATCGTATCTTCTGCGCCGAGCACTGACGAAAAGTTCTCGATAGCCTCGCGATACTGCTGGAGGGAGTATGAGACCACGCCGGCGTAATAACGGTCCTTGCGCGTGATCGTGACGCCGGAAGCTATGTATTTGTCGAGATATTCCTTCGCTTTGGCGTTGTTGTTCTTCGCGAAATAAGACTCCGAGATGATGCGTGCCAGATTTCCTTGCAAATCGGGTGTAAGCTTGCCGTACACGGCCTCTCCGTTTTCGATGGCGTAGTCCCAGTCCTTCAGCATAAACTTGCTCTCAGTTGCATAGTAGTCAGAAAGATCGGTGAAACGACTGTCCCTGCGGGCCTTGACAAAATAATTGAAGGCCTGCTCGAAGTCCTTGTCGAGATAGTGGATGTATGCCGTATAGTATGTGGCCGGATAGGTATATTGGTTAAGCTCCGAATCCATAACTTTCGAGAAGCCGGTCAGAGCGTCCTTCATATTGCCCACGCGCATATTGCAGTAGGCATATTTGAAGGCATATTCGTCCTTGACGGTACGATAGAGATTCTTCTCGTTGATGCCTGCGAAGCTTGCACGCGCCTTCTCATACTCTGCTTGGTCGAACTGGTAGCTTGCCATATGGAACTTCACCATAGCCAGCTGCGGGTCGTTGGGGAACCTGGTTTCAAAGTCATAGACAAGGCCCTCGACATTGGCTCTTCCGAGAGCTATCGCGCACATTATCTTGTTCGCGAGTATTTCCGAATAGAAAAGGGTATGCTTGTCCGTCACGTCATCGGCAAGCCTGTCGAACTCACTTTCGGCGGAAGCATACATACCCTGAAGATAGAGCTGCTTGGCCGAATCGAAGCGGGTGCGGAAACTATAATCGGCATCCTGAGCCTTGGAGGCGAATGTTCCCAGAGCAAGGAACAGAATCGCGGCTATGATTGTTTTAAGGCGCATTCCTGGGATATCAATTACACAAATGTACACTATTTTTATTAAATTCGCGGTATGGAAAAGCCCATTATCGAATTCAAGAACGTCGACATCACCAATTCTGACACTCTTGTCATTGAGAACCTTTCCTTCGAAATTTTCCAAGGAGATTTCGTCTACCTCACAGGCAAGGTCGGCAGCGGCAAGACTTCCATCATCCGCACCATCATTGCCGAGAACCCGGTCACTGACGGAGAGGCCCGGGTAGGAGAATTCAATCTCAAAAACATCAAACGCAAGCAAATTCCGTACCTCAGACGCAGCGTAGGCGTGGTTTTCCAGGATTTCCAGCTGCTTATGGACCGCAGCGTGGAGAGCAATCTTGAGTTCGTACTGAAGGCTACCGGATGGAAGGAGAAGCAGGCCATAAGCAACCGCATAAAGGAAGTCCTGGAGCTTGTAAACCTCTCCACAAAGGCCCACAAGATGCCCCACCAGCTCTCCGGAGGCGAGCAGCAGAGGGTTGCCATAGCGCGCGCCCTGCTCAACAGCCCGGAGCTCATCCTCGCCGACGAGCCCACCGGCAACCTCGACAACGACACGGCTATGGGAATCATGGACCTTCTCTACGAAATAAACAAAAAGAACCGCACCGCCATCATTATGGTCACCCACAACCAGAACCTCCTCAAGCTCTATCCGGGCAGGGTTTTCCTCTGCGCCGACAATATATGCAAGGAGGAAGTGGCCGGCGCCATCGACCTCGACATAGAAATCTAAGTGAAGAAGCTGTACAGTCAAGTCATCGGCTGGTTCCAGACCGTTATGCCGCAGGCTGAAACGGAGCTGCATTTCAACAGCCCTTTCCAGCTTCTTGCGGCCGTGATCCTTTCTGCCCAGTGCACCGACAAACGGGTGAATATGGTCACCCCTGCCCTGTTCGAAAAGTTTCCGACTCCGCAGGCCCTGGGATCCGCTTCGTTCGAGGATGTTTACGAGCTCGTGAAGTCCGTATCCTACCCCAACAGCAAAGCCTCCCACCTGATAGAGATGGCAGCGATGCTCTGCGAGCGTTTCGGCGGCGAAGTCCCTTCCACCCACGAAGAGCTTCAGCAACTGCCGGGAGTCGGACGCAAGACCGCCAATGTGGTGATGTCAGTTGTCTTTGACAAACCAGTGATTGCCGTCGACACCCACGTTTTCAGGGTTGCCCGCAGGATCGGCCTTTCCAAAGGCAGCACGCCGCTGGCTGTAGAAAAAGACCTCACCGACAACATTCCTGAAGAACTGCGTTCAATTTCTCACCACTGGCTCATACTTCACGGCCGATACACCTGCACGGCCAGAAATCCCAAATGCGACGGCTGCGGTCTGAAGGACTGCTGCAAGGAATACAAACAGTCACACCGATGAAAAAAGACAGTTTCGGGAGCATACCGGGCGACTTCCGCACTTACCTGAAACTGGAGCGCTCAATGTCGGCCAATACCGTAGCCGCTTACGGCAGGGATGCCGAGTTCCTGTTCGACTATCTCAGGAACGAAGGTGTCAGCAACCTGGAAGACATCACCGGAGGGCATCTTACATCATATATAGAATCCCTTTCAGAGGCTGGCATTACAAAACGTTCCCAGGCTCGCGTCATCAGTTCGTTAAAATCGCTGTTCCGATATCTTGAAGACGAAGGCCTTGTCAAGGACAACCCCTGTGATATGCTCGACCCGCCCAAGATGCAGAAACACCTGCCCTCAGTGCTTTCGGTGGAGGAAGTCCTGGCAATACTGGATTCCGTAGACCTGAGCAGGCCGCAGGGACACCGCAACCGCGCAATGCTGGAGATGCTCTACAGCTGCGGACTGCGCGTCAGCGAACTGGTGAACCTGCGTATCAGCGACCTGTTTTTCGATGAGGGCTTCATTCGGGTGATCGGCAAGGGCGACAAGCAGCGGCTGATCCCCGTCGGAGAGCCCGCAGTCAAGGCCGTCGGATTCTGGATGGACCAGCGGCGCCACTGGCCGGTAGCCAAAGGCTGCGAGGACTGTCTTTTCCTGAACAACCGTGGCGGGAGGATTTCGCGCGTCGCCGTTTTCACGATCGTAAAGGAGCAGGCAGAGCTCGCCGGCATTCATAAGGATATTTCTCCACACACTTTCCGTCATTCTTTCGCGACACATATGGTGGAGAACGGCGCCGATTTGAGGGTGGTACAAGAAATGCTCGGTCATGAGTCAATACTCACGACCGAGATCTATACACATATCGACACCCGCAAATGGCAGGAGACGATTCTCAAATTCCATCCTGCAGGATCATAAACCCTGCAGGACAGATTCAAGTCTTTATTTAGTTACGAGGTCTTTGAAGACCGAACCGAAGATCAGGTAGCTGGTGTTGCCGCCGATGGTTCCTTCGTTCTGTCCCCAGAGGAAAGGCCAGTCATCGTAGTTCTCGAAATGGTCCGGATGGCGGAACAGCAGACCGGGAGCCACGTTGCCCGGGATGAACGAGAAGTCTGCGCGGTTGTTGCCGTAGAACACACTCTTGGGCCTTGCTGCGCCGACTGCGGCCACGAGTGAGTAGTTGTGGTACGGGTGGCATCCGAACAGATAGTTCACAGCCTTGTATGCATAGCTCTTGTCGATGATGTCAGGGAAGTATTCGCTTGCATAGCTGACGGTAGTACCATAGCTGACAACGCTTCCACTGCCGGCCCAGTTACCGAGGCCTACCGGAACTCCGTAAGGGTTATCATAGTCCAGGCTGTCAAGATAAACCTTGTATTGCTCTACGTAGGGACGTAGTTTATCTTTATAAGATGCGTCCAGATACGGAACCGCATTGATGGCCGTATTGATCGAAGACTGCACGTTGCGGTCGAGGGCAGGCCAAATCTGCTTCATGAATTCGTCAAGATAGCTCTGTTCTCCGGTTGATACATACAACTGGAGGTTGGTAGCCATATTGGTACCACCCCTGCGGTTTCCGCCCGGAGCCCCCTGGGGAGCGGCTGCGGCACGCTGGGCCATAATCTCATTGGACTCCTTCATAAGTCTCTTGGACTCCTTGAGGCATCTTGCAGACAGATCGTCGTCAAAGCCTGCGAGGGCGCGGCTGGCTGCTGCGAACATCGTTGCAGCATTGAAGTCAGAGCCGGGGTTGCGGCTGGTGAAGGCCCACATATCGTCGGGAGTTCCGCTTGACTTGCCGTCAGCAGATTTCTGGTAAGGCTTCAGTCTGGGATCATAGTGCAGACCGTCAGTGATAGCAGCGGCATCTCCGAGGTGGTGATAGTTGTCGAGGACTGAGTTTGACAGGGTCTGTGACATATGACCGATGATTTCTGCCTGTGCGAGAAGGTTCAGCACACCGTGGCGGATATACTGCAGCACGTCAGGAATTCCATCCGGACGGTGAAGGTCCACATAGCGCTGGTCTTCGTCGACGAAAGTCTCGTCGCGCTGGGGATGGAAACTCTCCCAAAGGGTAACAAGGTTAGAAACCACGCCAATGTTGGAACCTGTCTCGATGTCGAAGTCACCGGCATCGAAATAACCGCCGACATTCAGGCCGGGTATGAGTTCCAGCGGTTTGAACCTGGTGTCAGTGGTCGGCCCCTGTGAGTGAAGGTCGAAGTGGCTGGTGTTGACCGGAGCCTGGAGATATCCCTCCTTGAAAGGTTCTCCGTGCCAGATGCGGTATCCTTCGTTAACCGTCATATGGTTCATATGGATAGGGATCCACACATCGCTGGTAGCATCGGTTATGTGGGCATAAACATCGTCAGAAATGATGAAGTTGTTGGTCTTGACACCATTATATTCTATATAGTATACACCGGGTTTCTTTACATCCGAGAAGTCGAATTTCACATAGTTGTATTTGAAGTAAGGGCCCCAGACGTTTGTCTTGCCGGTAAACACCTTGTGTTCGCTGCCGTCATCGTCAACCTTGTAGATGGAAGCCGATGATTTAACCTTATCGTTCTTGTCGAGCTCGATGACAGCCACCTTGGGCTGGTCGGGCTGATATCCCATCTGCGAGAAGCCGATGTTGGGCTCCCTGATCCAGCCGGGAATTGCGTGAGGCTTGACAGTCCAGGAAAGGACTTTGCCAGTCTTGCCCGCAGGCAGAAGGCTGCGGAGTACGAACCATCCGTTCTGAGCTATCATACGACCGTCATAAAGCATAATGTCAGCATCATCGGACTTCACCTCGACCATACGCTCCGGAGCGTCAGGAGCCATCACGATGTCACGGCCCTGGGCCAGCGGCAGGGGATCCACGAACTCACCTGTGCCGCGGTCGTCATAGGTCTTGTAGCCACGGTACTGGACCACTTTCTCGGAATTAGGCCTTGCCACGGTGTTGCTTACCGCATAGCGCGGGAAGCGGTCGTATTTGCCGTCCATTATATATGTCTTGGCCCAATATTGTGAAGGAAGGAACTCGAGGTTGAAACCTGCGTCGCCTTCAAGTTCTGCCGGAACCGGTTTGTCGAGATAGACTGCGATTTCAACGGCATCTCCCTTTCCTGTGACGACAACGCGCGAGTCGAAATCAAACTGGTCATAACGCAGACCGACTTCAATCGAATTGTCATCCTTGTTGACATTCCTGAAAGTCGTGCTGGGCACCAGGTCCCACTGCTCGGGAGTGTTGCTGAGCCTGATGGCACCGCCCTGGGCAGTCCTGACTCCGTGATGGATCAGCTCAATGCCGGAATTCTTCTCGTCATTGAA
>JAEEGJ010019597.1_pt1 | contig 14869 bp, 10 predicted proteins | sample 8958761 | NCBI WGS metagenome assembly JAEEGJ01 (sample SAMN16246546, study PRJNA631951) | gut metagenome | biome: gut microbiome; feature: rumen; material: RS-attached | host: Bos | place: Iran: Karaj | collected 2018-10 | reverse complement strand
GAAAGGGCCGACGTGAAGCCTCTGGAAGACCTTTCCGGCTTCCTGGAGATGGAACCCGGCAGCTATGAGTCCTGCTGCCGTGCGCACGGCCTGGCGATGAACGCCGACGACCTTGCCGAGGTGGTGCGTTACTTCAAGGCCGAGGGCCGCTGCCCTTCGGAAACCGAGCTGCGCATATTGGATACCTACTGGAGCGACCATTGCCGCCATACGACTTTCACCTCCGAGATAGAGGAGATCACGATAGACGAGTCCTTCCTCAAGCCCGAGCTGGAGGAGGCCCTCAAGCTTGCCGGAAGCATGCGCGAGCAGCTGGGCCGCAGCGGAAAACCCTTCTGCCTTATGGAGCTGGCTACCATAGGCGCCCGCTATCTCAAGGCCAAGGGCAAACTGGACGATTTGGAGCAGAGCTCCGAAAACAACGCCTGCAGCATCTTCGTGACCGCCACCGTGGACGGAGAGCCCCAGAAATGGCTGCTGCAGTTCAAGAACGAGACACATAACCATCCTACGGAGATAGAGCCTTTCGGCGGCGCTGCCACCTGCCTCGGCGGTGCCATCCGCGACCCTCTCTCCGGCAGGGCCTACGTATATCAGGCAATGCGCGTCACCGGCGCGGGCGACGTGTGCAAGGCGGTCGCCGACACCATCCCCGGGAAGCTCCCCCAGAAGATGATCAGCCGCAAGGCTGCGGGCGGATACTCCAGCTATGGCAACCAGATAGGCCTCGCGACCACCCACGTGCGCGAAATCTATTCCGAGGGATACACTGCCAAGCGTATGGAGATAGGCGCTGTCGTGGGAGCTGTCAAGGCCTCCGACGTGCGCAGGGAAGATCCGCTTCCGGGAGATGTGGTACTGGTGCTCGGCGGGCGTACCGGCCGCGACGGCATAGGCGGTGCCACCGGTTCCTCCAAGGAGCATACCGAGGCGTCCCTGGAAACCTGCGGAAGCGAGGTTCAGAAGGGCAATGCCCCCGAAGAGCGCCAGCTGCAGAGGCTGTTCCGCCGTCCCGAGGCCACCCGTCTCATAAAGAAGAGCAACGATTTCGGGGCCGGAGGAGTGAGCGTCGCGATAGGCGAGCTGGCCGACGGCCTGGACATCTGGCTCGACAGGGTTCCGGTGAAATACGCAGGCCTGAATGCTACCGAACTCGCCATCAGCGAGTCCCAGGAGCGTATGGCAGTAGTCATAGAAGCGGCCGACGTCGAGGCTTTCAAGGCCCTCTGCGCCGCCGATAACATAGAGGTTACCCATGTCGCAAACGTTACCGACAGCGGCAGGATGCGTATGTTCTACGGGGATTCCAAGGTCTGCGACCTGGCCCGTTCGTTCATCGACAGCGCGGGTGCAAAGCACTACGCCAAGGCGGCCATACTGCCCGTAGAGGACCGCGATCCCTTCGTACGCGTGCCCGAGGGAGGTACCCTGGAAGATAAGATGATGTCCGTGATGGGCTCTGCCAACGTGGCCTCCCAGAAGGGCCTGGTGGAGATGTTCGACTCTACCATCGGACGCTCCACAGTGCTTATGCCTTACGGCGGACGCCGCCAGGCCACCGAGACCCAGGTGAGCGTGCAGAAACTTCCCGTGGGCGGATATACCGACACCGCAAGCATAATGGCCTTCGGCTACAACCCCGACATCGCCTTGTGGAGCCCTTATCATTCAGCGGCTTATGCCGTGGTAGAGGCTTGCACCAAGGTGGCTTGCGCGGGTGCCGACTGGTCCCGGATGCGTTTCTCATACCAGGAATATTTCGAAAGGATGACCAAGGATCCCCATACCTGGGGCAAGCCTCTTTCCGCCCTGCTCGGGGCCCTCAAGATGCAGGACGCCCTCGAGCTGCCTTCCATAGGTGGCAAGGATTCGATGAGCGGCACTTTCGAACACATACACGTGCCTCCCACCCTCGTGGCCTTCGGCATCACTACCGTGGATGCGGGCGAGGTGATATCTCCCGAATTCAAGGCGGCGGGCAACAGGATATATCTGGTCCGCCACACTCCTCTCGGCAATTATATGCCGGATACCGACGCCCTCAAGGCCAACTGGAGTTTCATCCGCAGCCAGGTCAAGGCCGGGAAGATAGTTTCCGCCTGGTCGCTGAGCTACGGTGGCGTGGCCGAAGCGTTGGTGAAGATGTCGATGGGCAACGCCCTGGGCGTGAAGGTGGATGTTTCCGAGAGGGACCTCTTCTCTCTGGGATATGGTTCTGCCGTGGTGGAAGCGGCCGGAGAGCTTGATTTCCCCGCTGCCGAGCTGCTTGGCACCGTGACCGATGGCGGCATCTGCATCAATGGCGTATGTATGGAACTGGCGGCCCTGGAGAATGTTTACGAAGGGCGCTACTTCAAGTTGTATCCTCCGCGTGTCCCGCAGGGGGAACCCGGTACCTGCTTTGACCGTCGCGTAAAGCCTTGTGGGAGCGTCCGCGGCACCGGGAAGTCCGTCCAGAGCCCTATAGTCTGTTTGCCGGTATTCCCCGGAACTAACTGCGACTATGACACCGCAAAAGCCTTCCGCAAGGCAGGCGCTGAAGTCCGTCCCTTCATCTTCCGCAACCTCCGTCCCGAAGACGTCCTTGCATCCATCGACGGCCTGGCCGCCCGCATCGACGAAAGCCATATCCTGGCCTTCAGCGGCGGATTCTCATCGGGCGACGAGCCGGACGGCAGCGGCAAGTTCATAGCCGACGTCATCAACAATGCCAAGGTCGGCGCAGCCATCACCGCCCTGCTGGAGCGCGGAGGCCTGATCCTGGGCATATGCAACGGCTTCCAGGCCCTGGTAAAGAGCGGACTGCTGCCCTATGGGAAACTGGGCTGCACGGGCCCCGATTCTCCCACGCTGTTCCGCAACGACATCAACAGGCACGTATCCCTGATAGCCACCACCGAGGTCGCATCGGTCGATTCTCCCTGGCTGTCGTCGTTCAAGCTGGGCGAGCGCCACAGCATAGCATTCAGCCACGGCGAAGGAAAGTTCGTGGTGAACGAGGAACTTGCCCGCGAGCTTTTCGCGAACGGCCAGGTTGCCTTCCGTTATGTCGATAATCCCAACGGATCGTGCTACGATATTGAGGGAATACTCAGCCCTGACGGGCATATACTCGGAAAGATGGGTCACAGCGAGCGCTACGAGAAGAACCTCTTCAAGAACATCAGCGGGGAAAGATACCAGCCCATCTTTGAAAACGCCGTCAATTTTTTTCGCAACAAATGATAAAAAAAGAACTTGTATTCGATGGGAACGAAAAACAGGTCTATTCGACCGACGATCCCAATAAGGTCATTTTCCGATACAAGGATGTGACCCTCGCTTACGACAGCATCAAACGAGCCCGTTTCGACGGAAAGGGCGTGCTGAACAACAGCATCTCCGCAATATTGCTGGGATATCTGAACAGCTGCGGAATCAAGACCCATTTCATCGAAAAGACGGGGGAGCGCGAGCAGCTCTGCCGCAAGATCGAAATCATCCCGCTGGAGGTTACCTGGCGCAAGCGCATCGCGGGTACTCTCGCGACCTTGCTGGGCGTGGAGGATGGAACTCCCACTCCTAACATCATCGTGGACCTGCAGTACAACAGCGATGAACTCGGAGATCCTATCATCAACAAGCATCACGCCGTGGCCCTCGGGCTCGCCAGCTACGAGGAGATAGACGAGATGTTCGCAGTCGCCCGCCGCGCCGGCGACCTGCTGTCCGAGCTGCTCCACAAGGCAGGAATCGAACTGGTGGATATGAAACTCGAATTCGGCCGCGCCTTAGACAACGGGGAGATAATCATCTCCGACGAGATCAGCCCGGATACTTGCCGTATGTGGGATGAGCAGACCGGCCGGCGCCTGGACAAGGACCGTTTCCGTCTGGACCTCAGCGACGTGGTCGCATCCTACAAGACCGTTCTCGAAAGGATAGAACAATTAAAGCTATCATAATATGGGAGTCCTTGCCATATACGGCGTCAAGAACGCGTCAACCCTTCTTTATTACGGATTGCACAACCTTCAGCACCGCGGGCAGGAAGGCGGAGGCATCACGACCTTCGACGAAGAAGGCCGTTCCTACCGTTATCGCGGCCTGGGCTTGCTGAACGAAGTATTCAACGACAATATCATTGCCGGACTCAAGGGGCATATGGGCATAGGCAGCGTGAAATATGCCAATGCATCCAAGGGCGGCCCCGAGAACGTGGAGCCTCTCTTCTTCCATCATAAGAGCGGGGACTTCGCAATAGCGGGCGAGGGAAATCTCGTGAATTCCAGGCAGATTGCAGATTATCTGGAGAAGCACGGGACCATCTTCCAGTCCGATACCGACAGCGAACTGCTGGCCCATCTCATCAAGAAGAATTCCAACGAGGACCGCATCGACCGCATAGTCAAGGCCCTCAATATGGTGGAGGGCGGATTCGCCTTCGTCATTATGACCAAGAGCCGCATCTATGCCTGCCGCGACAAATACGGCATCAAGCCCCTCTGCATAGGCAAGCTGGGCGACGGTTTCGTAGTGGGCAGCGAGTCCTGCGCCTTCGAGATAATGGGCGCTGAATTCCTCCGCGACGTTGGTCCCGGGGAGATAGTCTCCTTCGACGCCAACGGGCTTCGCAGCACTCTCTACTCCCGATTCTCCCGCCACAGGATGTGTGCGATGGAATATATCTACTTCGCCCGTCCCGACAGCGACATCGACGGATGCAACGTGCACGCCTACCGCAAGGAGGCCGGCCGCCGTCTGTACCGCGAATGCCCTGCCGATGCCGACATTGTGGTGGGCGTGCCCGAATCCAGCCTCAGCGCCGCGATGGGCTATGCCGAGGAGAGCGGGATACCCTACGAGATGGGCCTGGTCAAGCATAAATACGTAGGCCGTACCTTTATCCAGCCCGTGCAGTCGATGCGCGAGCTTGGAGTGAAGATGAAGCTTTCTCCCGTGAGGAGCATAGTGAAGGGAAAGAGGATAGCGCTGATCGACGATTCCATAGTCCGCGGCACGACCTCCCTCAAGATAGTCAAGCTCCTGCGCGAAGCGGGCGCTTCCGAGGTGCACGTGCGCATAGCCAGTCCTATGATGCGCTTCACCTGCCATTATGGGGTGGATACTTCCACTCCGGAAGAACTGCTTTGCTCGCACCGTACTCTCGAAGAGGCCTGCAAGGCCATCGGAGCTGATTCCCTCGGGTATCTCAGCCCCGAATCCACCCGTGATTCGTGTTTCGGCTGCGCAGATCCCTGCCAGGCCTGCTTCACGGGCGATTATCCCACACTTCTTTATGATGATGTAATAACCAACGAATAAGATATGGCAGTAAGTTACGAAAAGGCCGGCGTGAACCTCGAAGCCGGCTACGAGGTAGTAAGGAGGATCAAACAGCACGTGGCGTCCACGGCCCGCACTGGTTCTATGGGCAATATAGGTTCTTTCGGAGGGATGTTCGATCTCTCGGCGCTGGGCGTCAAGGAACCTGTTCTCGTGAGCGGCACCGACGGCGTGGGCACCAAGCTCAAGATTGCCTTCGCTATGGATAAGCACGACACCATCGGTATCGATGCCGTGGCAATGTGCGTGAACGATGTCCTGGCCCAGGGCGCCGAGCCCCTGATCTTCCTGGATTACGTGGCCCTTGGCCATAATGTCCCTGCCAAGGTCGAAGCCATCGTGGCCGGTGTAGCCGAAGGTTGCCGCCAGGCCGGATGCGCCCTCGTCGGTGGCGAGACCGCCGAAATGCCCGGTATGTACTCCGACGGAGAATATGATATCGCGGGTTATACCACCGGTGTGGTGGAGAAGTCCAAGTTGATAGATGGTTCCAAGGTCAAGGTGGGCGATGTGCTGGTGGGCGTTGCTTCCAGCGGCGTGCATTCCAATGGCTTCAGCCTGGTGCGCAAGATAGTTGCCGATGCAGGGCTGCATTATGAGGATGCCATTCCTGAATTCGGCGGGCGCAAGCTTGGCGAAGTCCTGCTTACTCCTACGAAGATTTACGTGAAGCAGATGCTGGAGGTAATACGCAATTGCGATGTCCACGGTATCTGCCATATTACCGGAGGCGGTTTCGATGAGAATATCCCTCGCGTGTTGCAGGATGGACAGGGTCTGGAGATTGAGGAGGGGACCTGGGAGATTCTTCCTGTGTTCAGGATGTTGGAGAAGTGGGGCGGGGTGCCTCATCGTGAGATGTTCAATATCTTCAATATGGGTATCGGTATGATTGCGGTTCTCGATGCTGCGGAAGCTCCGAAGGCTATCAGCATACTGGAGGCTTGCGGCGAAAAGGCTGCCGTCATCGGTAAAGTCACTGACAAACCGGGCGTCGTAATTAATACATTATAGTTTTATGTGTTGGAATGTATTCCCCCTTCGGGAGTTCGCCCTTCGGGCTCACCCCACCATCCCTTCGGGACGGTCCCCCCGCTATCGAACCGCGGGTGTTACGTCCCTCAGGGGGAATACATTCCAACACCAAAGGAATAAATGGAAATGAAGAAATTAGCAGTTTTTGCCAGCGGGACGGGCAGTAATTTCGAGGCGATAGCAGACGCTTGCTCCGACGGAAGGCTGGATGCGGCAGTGGTGCTGATGGTCTGCGACAAGCCGGGAGCGCCGGTGATAGCAAAGGCCGAGGCCAGGGGCATCCCCACCTTCGTGTTCTCCCCCAAGGAGTATCCTTCCAAGGAGGCATTCGAGACGGAAATCGTGGGATTGCTGGATGCTGCCGAAGTCGATCTTGTGTGCCTTGCGGGTTATATGCGTATTGTGGGAGATGTGCTGCTGCGTGCCTATGAGGGCCGTATCATCAACATACATCCATCGTTGCTGCCTGCTTTCAAGGGCGCTCACGCGGTGGAACAGGCGGTGGCCTATGGGGTGAAGGTTTACGGCATTTCTATCCATTGGGTCAACAGCGACCTGGACGGCGGCCGTATCATTGCCCAGAGGGCATTCGAGTACGATGGCGACGATCCTGCCGAGGTGCATCGTATAGGGCAGAAGATAGAGCATTCGTTATACATAGAAACAATATCAAAATTATTAAAATGAGAGCATTAGTAAGCGTAAGCGATAAGACGGGCCTGGTTGCCTTCGTGCAGGGCCTGGTAGATCTGGGGTGGGAGATCATTGCCACCGGCGGCACACAGAAACTCCTCGAGAACGAGGGTGTGAAGACCATCGGTATCAGCGAAGTTACGGGATTCCCGGAGATTCTGGACGGGCGCGTGAAGACCCTGCATCCCAAGGTGCACGGCGGTATCCTCGCCCGCCGCGATGTCCCCGGGCATATGTCCACCCTTAAAGAGAACGGAATCGAGACCATAGACCTGGTTTGCGTGAACCTCTATCCTTTCCGTCAGACCATCGCAAAGGAGGGCGTCACCTTCGAGGAAGCTATCGAGAATATAGATATAGGCGGCCCTTCGATGGTGCGCAGCGCTGCGAAGAACTGGAAAGATGTTACCATAGTCTGCGATCCTGCCGATTATGACCGCGTACTCGCCGAACTCCGCGAGAATGGCAAGACCTCCCAGGAAACCCGCCTGCAGCTTTCTGCAAAGGCTTATACCCACACCGCAGAATACGACAGCTGCATCGCTAGCTATATGCGTGCCAAGGCCGGCCTTCCCGAGAAACTCTTCCTGGAGTTCGATTTCAAGCAGGGCCTCCGCTATGGCGAGAATCCTCACCAGAGCGCAGCTTTCTATGCGGATATGCAGCCGGTTCCCTTCTCCCTGGCCTTCGCAAAGCAGATACAGGGCAAGGAGCTTTCCTACAATAATATCCAGGACGCAAACGCGGCCTTGAACGTGCTCCGCGATTTCGAGGAGCCTTGCTGCGTCGCCCTCAAGCATATGAACCCTTGCGGAACCGCAGTCGCCGCCAGCATCGAAGAAGCCTGGCAGGCTGCCTACGAGGCCGACAAGGTCAGCATCTACGGTGGAATCGTGGGTGTCAACCGCGAACTGACCGCCGAGGTGGCCCTGGGAATGAAACCCATCTTCCTCGAGATAGTCATCGCTCCTTCCTATACTCCCGAGGCCCTGGAGATACTTTCCGCCAAGAAGAACCTCCGCGTCCTCCAGGTCGATATGACTCGCACCGGAGCCCCCGTGCCCCAGTACGTTGGTGTTACCGGAGGCCTGCTGGTACAGCAGCTCGACACCCAGGTCGAAACCATCACCGAGGAAATGTGCGTCACCAAGGCCAAGCCTTCCGCCTCTATGATGAAGGATCTGGAGTTCGGTTGGAAGATAGTCAAGCACGTCAAGTCCAACGCCATCGCCGTGGTGCGCGACTGCCATACCATAGGCATAGGCGCGGGCCAGACCAACCGCGTGGGCTCAGCCCACATCGCCCTCGAAGAGGCCAAGGCTGCCGGATTCGAGTCCGGACTCATCCTCGCATCCGACGGATTCCTTCCTTTCGATGATACCGTGGCCCTGGCCGCCCAGTACGGAGTCGCTGCCATAGTACAGCCCGGCGGAAGCATACGCGATGCAGAGGCCATAGCCAAGGCCGACGAACTTGGAATAGTAATGCTCTTTACGGGCGTACGTCACTTTAAACATTAGAATCAATGGGTCTAGTATATCCTCTTCCTACACAAAGGACGGCTATGGCTGCCAAGGAGATCCATCTTGAGGATTGCCTCGGGAAGACCGTGCTGGTAATAGGCGGCGGCGGTCGCGAGCACGCAATCGTGGATGCCCTCAGCCGCAGTCCTCAGGTAGAGCGCATCTATTGCGCTCCGGGCAACGCGGGCATAGGAGAACAGGCGTTCAACGTTCCCCTGAAAGACACCGACGTCGAGGGCCTCAAGGCCTTTGCGCTGGAGAATAAGGTGGATCTTACCGTGGTAGGCCCCGAAGCATCGTTGGCCGCTGGCATAGTGGATGCTTTCCGCGCTGCCGGCCTCAAGATTTTCGGTCATACCAAATCCGCCACCCGCATCGAGAGTTCCAAGGAGTTCGCCAAGGAGTTGATGGCCAAGTACGGCATCCCCACCGCCGGCTACAAGAGCTTCGATTCCTACGAAGAAGCCGTCGCCTACGTGTCCGGGAGGCCTTTCCCCGCAGTCATCAAGTACGATGGCCTGGCCGCCGGCAAGGGTGTGGTGATTGCCCAGGATCTTTCCGAGGCTAAGGCCGCTCTTTCCGATATGCTGCTGGATGCCGCCTTCGGCAAGGGCAGGGTGGTGATAGAGGATTTCCTCACCGGCCCCGAATTCTCCTTCCTTTGCTTCGTGGATGGGGAGAGAGTCTATCCAATGCCTCTTTCCCAGGATCACAAGCGCGCCTTCGACGGCGACAAGGGCCCCAATACCGGAGGGATGGGCGCCTACACCGGCCTGCCGTTCATATCTTCCGAGGATAAGGATTTCGCCTTCCGCGAGATTATGTGCAAGGCTGCATCCGCAATGGTTTCGGAGGGATGCCCGCTTAGCGGCGTGCTCTACGGCGGCCTTATGAAGACTCCCCAGGGAATCAAGGTCATAGAATTCAACGCCCGCTTCGGCGATCCCGAGACGGAAGTTGTGCTGCCTTTGCTGGAAAGCGATATTTTCGATATCTTTGATGCCGTTGCCGAGGGGCGCGAGGCCGCTGAACCCGTCTGGGCATCGGGGGTCACTCTCGGAGTCGTGCTTGCTTCGAAGGGCTATCCCGGCAAGTACGAGAAGGGCGCCGTGATATCCGGGCTGGATGCCGTCCAGGGCAGGGTTTACCATATGGGAACCGCTTTCCGGGACGGAACTCTGGTGACCAACGGCGGCCGTGTGCTGATGGTGGTCGGAAGCGGTTCCGACGTTGCCGATGCCCGTGCGGCCGTGTACCGTGAGGTCGCGAAGATTGATTGTGATAATTTGTTTTACAGGAATGATATTGCGCACTGCGCATTGGAAATATGATAATTGACGGAAAGGCCATCAGTCAGGCCGTAAAGGACGAGGTCCGCGCCGAAGTCGCGGCAATCGAGGCAGAGGGTAAGCGCAAACCTTGCCTCTGCGTAATAATAGTGGGGGAGAACCCCGCCAGCCAGGTGTATGTGCGTAACAAGGTCAAAGCCGCCGCATATACAGGAATGGAGTCGATGCTAATCGAACTCCCCGCAACGGTTTCGGAGGAAGATCTTCTTGGAAAGATTGCGGAGCTGAACGCGGATCCCTCAGTCGATGGTATCCTCGTGCAGCTTCCTCTCCCCAAACATATCGACGAGGAAAAGGTCATCGATGCCATCTCCGCTGCCAAGGATGTGGACGGATTCCATCCCTCCAACGTCGCGGGCCTTTGGCTAGGCAAGGATTGCGTGGTGCCCTGTACCCCCGCAGGCGTGATGCGCCTTCTGGACAGCACCGGAGTGGACCTGAGCGGCAAGACCGCAGTCGTGGTGGGCCGCAGCAACATTGTGGGCAAGCCAGTCGCCAAGCTCCTTCTGGACCGCAACGCCACGGTAGTGATAGCTCACTCCCGCACCGCCGACCTCGGCGCCGTCTGCCGTCAGGCCGACATACTGGTCGCCGCCGTGGGCAGGCCCGGCCTCATCACCGGCGACATGGTCAAACCCGGCGCAATCATCATCGACGTGGGTATCAACCGCACGCCCGAAGGGAAACTCTGCGGAGATGTGGATTTCGCATCATGCTCTGAGGTCGCGGGCTGGATCACCCCCGTCCCCGGAGGCGTAGGCCCCATGACCATCGCAATGCTGATGAAGAACACCCTACGCTGCTATCGCAGCAAGTAGGGCCTATTCTGCAGCTTTTGCGGTATCCTTGTTGGAATTATACCATTCGATATATCTCTTGACTTGGTCTTTCATCGTTAAATCGCGGGTGCCGTTGCGCCAGTCGTCGATGCGCCAGAGGCCATCTTCATAAACCAAGGCCATATCGAACTCGTAGTCCGTGGGGCTATAGGGGGCGAAGGAGGGAGCATAGACCTTGACTTTCACGGTCGTCTTCCCATCAGCGACTTCCCCAGTCTCGTATTTGAGCTCGGAGTCTTCCGGTTCGAGGATGGAGTCGCCGTTGCCGTCGTACCAGTAGAACAGGAATTCGTAATCCCCGATCATTCCGGGATACATTTCCGTTTCCCAATCCATAGCTTTGTAGGCCTCTTTGAGGAGCCCGTAGAACTCTGTCGAGAAGGCCGTGGAGTCGATTTCGCTGATGTCTTTATGGTCGGGAATCTGGTTGAAAGCCCATTCGCACCACTCCTGCGAGGGGGCCGAGGGTTTTATGTTGCAAGCACCGAAGAGAAGGACTAAAGATGCCAGGATGAAGATTAACTTTTTCATAATAATTTGAGTTGGTCATGGCAAATATAATAGTAATCCCCGAAAAATCACCAGCTTGGGATCTCGCTTAGGAGTTTTGTTTTGAAGTATGCGGGGGCAATCTCCGGCATCCCGTCCTGCCGCTTGGCGGGCAGCGTTGCCCACCAGCCGCACCCCCTGCAGCCTATACCCTTTGCTTCTATGACCTGCAGCATTTTTCGTAGTTTTTGCTCCAGGTCGATCGAAGAAATGAGGTTTGGCAGACCACTGAAGGGGGCAAGAGTGAACAGAACGCCCTCTGATGGGCAAGGTCTAATTTCGTGGTGGGGACCTTGCCCATTGGAAGTGCCTGGGAGGCCGAAATGCGGGCAAGGTCCAAGGCATAAAAGTAGACCTTGCCCATCAGAACCCCATGGAGGGGCGGTGCTGAGGGCGGTGAAGCAGCGAAGATGACCAGGGGCACACAAGGCGGCCGCTTCCGTGAGGGCCCCGGCCGAAGCGCCAGTTCGGAACGCCTGTTCGACCGCGCGGCATGGAATTCCGTAACCAAAAAGGCGGTGTTTTGGTTACCGATGGGGTTTGAAGAATGCTCCGTGACCAAAAAGGGGTGTTTTTGGTTACCAATGAGGTTTGAAGAAAGTTCCGTAACCAAAAAGGCAGGTTTTTGGTTACGGATGGGGTGCGGCGACGCGTGGGGGCGGCGGGCCACGGCCACCTAAAGTAATACTTCAACCACTAGGCATATGGGACGCCCACAGGATAACGTGGAGTGTGAATGGTGTAATTTTAACCCGGGGACCATTCACGCTGGAAGTGCACCGGTGGCCGTTTTGCGGGAATGGTGCCGGCCACGGAATTACACCATTCACACCAGAATCACTCAGACATCCCCTTTCCGGCAAACTAATCGCTGTTACGTCTAACCAAATCGTTTGTCCTGATATAGATTGACCGATATTGAACAATGGCGTAATACGTAAACGGTTGGATATCAGCCGTTTATGCAAAACCGCCTATGCAATATTACATAGGCGGTTTTACATAATCTCCTGACGCACAGTACTTTATGTTTTACGCCACATCTTTGTCGCGGGCGTGCGGTGAAGGGCGTGGCGGTGGGTGGAACGTGGGTGGCGGTGGCGGCGGTGGCGGTATGCGGCGCATCGGAGCGTGGTGCGAAAAGCGGATGGTGCTTGCTGTGTCCCAAAACGTGGGACGTGGCCAGCGTTTTGGGCCTTTTTTGCTTGCTTCTTCACTAAAAACGGGACACGGCCGGCAGCTTGGACAAAAATTGCGGCGTAGACGGCGCGCAATCGGGCAAGGTCTGATTTCGCAGGGGGGACCTTGCCCACGGGAACCACGTGGAGGGCCGAAATGCGGGCAAGGTCCAAGGCATAGAATTAGACCTTGCCCACTGAAACGCTGTGGAGGGGTAGTGGGTGATCCTGGTTTGCCACGGAGAAGGGTGGTGGGTGTTCCTGGTCTGTCTTGGGGAGGGGGGACCGGGAACAAAAATGGCTGTTTTTGTTCCTGGTCTGCAAAAAATTTGCAGACCAGGAACACTAAGGTCCTATGCCGGCGCTCAAGATGGCAAGTGGCGCGCAGAAGCCAAGCGAGTGGCGTGCAGCAGCCAAGTGATTGATAGATAGATGATAACCAAAAAGAGAATCGGCAGAATTCGCCGATTCTCTTTCAGGGAAAGGATTGGCAGTCAGGCGGTTAGGTGCTGCGGAGCGCGACAGAACGGGCTGTAGCAAGGGCCGGGGACCGGGAACGGGGAGCGGCCTGGCAGCAACCGAGGCCGGGGAGAGATGGGGTGCGACTATGCGTGTGGTAGCTGAGTGTGATGCGTAGTGTGGACCGGGGACCGGGAACGGGAAGCGGCCGGGCGACCATCCAGTTCCAATAGAAAAAGCCGGCCCGGCGGGGGTCGGCTTTATTCTATTGGAACTGGGATTCCCGGGGGGCCGGGAATGACAGGCACGTTAGTCGTTCAGATTGAACTTCTTGAAGACAACGACTTTGGCGTCTTTGTCGACTGCGGCGATAGCTTCCTTGACGGACTGCTTGCCGTCGCCCATCTGATACTCCTGAGCCTCGAGGGTGTTCTCCTTGAAGAACTTGGCGAGACGTCCCTTGGCGATGTTCTGGATCATCTGCTCGTTCAGGTTGGCAGCCTTTTCGGCGCTGACGGTCTTGATGATCTCGCGGGCCTGGGCAGCCTGCTCGGGGGTGATCCAGCCCTTGGCGGTGTTGGACTCGATGTGATCCTCGGAGTCAACGTGTGCAGGGTTGATACCAGCCTTCTTGAGGGCAGCCTCGACAGCCTTCTGAACCTGCTCTTCCTTGGTCTTCTCGACAGCGACCTTGAACTCGTTGTCGACAACCTCCTGAGGGCAGTCAGCCTCGGAGATGGCTACAGGGCTCATAGAAGCGACCTGCATTACGATACCCTTTGCGAGATCGGCAGGAACTTCCTTGTTGAATCCAACGAGAGCACCGAGCTTGCCGGTGAGGGTGTGGATGTACTGGGCCACGAAAGGAGCCTCTACGGGAGCATAGTAAGCGATGACGGTCTTCTCGCCGGACTTACCGGTCTGGACCTCGATAGCCTTCTGCACGGTGGTTCCGTCAGGCAGCTCGCAAGCGAGCAGAGCCTCGGTGTCGGCAGGGAACTTGGCGATGGCCACGTCGGCGATGGCGTCGGCGAGACCCTGGAAGTCGGAGTTACGGGAAACGAAGTCGGTTTCGCAGCCGAGGCAGACAAGGATACCCTTGTTACCCTGGATACGAGCCTTCACGGCACCTTCGGAGGTCTCGCGGTCTGCACGCTTGGCAGCTACGAGCTTACCCTTCTCACGGATGATATCGGCAGCCTTCTGGAAATCGCCTTCAGCCTCTTCGAGAGCCTTCTTGCAATCCATCATACCTGCGGAGGTCATCTTGCGTAATTTCATTACGTCTGCTGCGGTAATGTTTGCCATAACTTCTAGTTTTTAGTTCTGTTCAACTTCTTCTGCCTTGGGAGCTTCCTCAGCGGGGGCTGCAGGAGCCTCTTCCTTCTTGGCCTTGCGGCTGCGGAGAGTCTTCTCTGCCTTGGGGGCCTCCTCTGCAGGAGCGGCCTCAGCCTCTTTGTCCTTCTCGAGCTTGCGCTCGTCGAGACCTTCCTGGATAGCTGCGCAAAGTGCGGAAAGAACGCAATCAACGCTCTTCGCGGCGTCGTCGTTCGCCGGAATCACAAAATCAACGGGAGTGGGATCGCAACAAGTATCAACCATTGCGAATACCGGGATGTTAAGACGATTCGCTTCCTTAACTGCGTTGGCTTCTTTCTGGATGTCGACCACGAACAGAGCGGCGGGGAGGCGGCTCATGTCGCGGATGGAGCCGAGGTTCTTCTCGAGCTTGGCGCGCTGACGGTCGATCTGGAGACGCTCACGCTTTGCGAGCTTCTCGAAGGTGCCATCCTCTTTCATCTTGTCGATGGTGCTCATCTTCTTGACGGCTTTGCGGATGGTGGGGAAGTTGGTGAGCATACCGCCTGCCCAACGCTCAGTCACTGAGGGCATGCCGACGGTAGCGGCCTTCTCGGATA
>JAEEGJ010019596.1_pt1 | contig 14869 bp, 11 predicted proteins | sample 8958761 | NCBI WGS metagenome assembly JAEEGJ01 (sample SAMN16246546, study PRJNA631951) | gut metagenome | biome: gut microbiome; feature: rumen; material: RS-attached | host: Bos | place: Iran: Karaj | collected 2018-10 | reverse complement strand
GACTATCAACATGCCTAAGAGATATAGACTAAGTTTGTCTGTCATTTCCTTGAACAATGATGCAATGATAACGCCTGTTAGTACGTATTTCGCTACATCTATCAAGAAGTTCGCTAATTTCTCTTGTCTCTGATTGACTTTTTTCGCCACGTTTAACGCAGGCTCCAGCTGTCGATTGAGCTGGTTTGTCTGGGCCTTTGCCCGTTCACGTCTCGTACTCATCGGCAAAAGTAGTTAAAAGATTCGACACTACCAAGCATTTTGCCCGATTTTACACAATTTTCTGCTTTTTTCTTTTTCATAAGCATTCTATTTAAGTTAAAAATACCGTTAACGCAGCAAAGGTAGTGATTATTTTTTGATCAGCCAAACTTTTTGATGGTTTTTTATTTGAATACTTGCAAGTATGAAGATTTCTTTTTATATTTGCAATCGTAAATGGTTGAACTGTAGTCGCAGGGACAGGTACTTGGCTATGACGGCTGCTATGACTCAGGTACCTGTCCCCACGGCTAGAACTGATTGAAACCCTCAAGCGATGATTAGAAAAGCTACAGAGGCCGATTTGGTGCGAATAGCAGAGATTGCCGTATTTGTGAAACGAATGAATTATCGGCGCATTTTTTGCGACGATAACTTCTCGTTCAATAAACTTAATGTCGTTGATACCATCAAAGCCCAACGGGATTTTCTCGATGACATAAGGGTTTACGAATCAGATCATATTGTCAAGGCTTACATCCATATATGCGATGGTGAAATTAAGGAACTTTATACAGACCATTTCTTCCAGGGCGAGGGTATCGGCGCAGAATTGATTCGTTATGCAGTATGTCAGGAATCAGCCAACCATCTCTGGGTTCTTGAGAAGAACATCCGTGCCATCTCATTCTATAAGAGGAACGGGTTTAAGATGGCTGGCGAGCGTCTGCTATGGAACGATACGGGACAATATATTGTCAAGATGGTGAAGGATATGGTGATGATGGGGGATAATGACCTAAATAACGGAGATCTTCATTAAAGCAGTTAGCGCCCGCATCACTGCGAGCGCTAACTGTTTTAATAAACAAACCCAAAACAAATGCAAAATGAAAAAGAAAATTACTCTAACTAACAAACTTATGTATGAATCTTAAAACTGATGCAAAGGTACGGTGATTTCTGGCTCATTCCAAAAATTTAGCTATATTCTTTGCAGAGTTGTTGCGACGGCCTTGGGAATCTGCGACAAAGGGAGGGGAATAGGATAAAATATGTCGTAAGAGCACATAAGTGCTATAATTTGAGCCCACCAAAGGTTTTAGTGTTTTTTGTCTTAAAACTCAAATAAAATGCCCCTCTCGCTGGAGGGGCTGAAATACCTTTGTTAACTTAAACTTATACTAATGCTATGAAACAAAAGAGGCGTCATCGCGACGAGTATGCGATTTTATCTGATGTTATTGAGTAGATCAGTTGCTGAGGTCTCCTGCATTTTGATGTAGGCGAAGAGTTTCTTTCCTGCATCCTTCAGGCTGGCGCCAAAGATGTATACCACCTCGTCGATAATCAGGAAACGATCGTGGTTGCGCTGGCAGTAGTTGACTGTGATAGGAGGGTACTGCTGGTTATGGCGTTGGATGTCGAGTTGCAGTTGGTGCATTTTTTGCGCCAACTGATGGGTATAGATGGTAGCAGTAACGCCTGATGCACGTTTGCTGAGTATGGTAAGAGTTGTCTCGTCGATATAGTTGTCTATGAGGACTATAGAGTGCTTTGCTTGTTTAATCAGGTTGACGATCTGCACGTAAGCATCGAAGATCTGGCCATCGTAGAAAATGCCTTCTACTGGGGGTAGGGAAGAGCGGACGAAGAAATCGACCTTATTCTGCAAATCCAATATCTTCATTCCCTGCTCAGATACCTGCTGTTCCAATGATCGCATACGTGAGTCTATGACATATCCCTTCAACAGATATTCTTTTAGTATTTTGTTAGCCCATTGGCGGAATTTGGTACCTCGTTTAGAATTTACCCTATAACCTACAGAAATAATCACATCCAGATTATAATAGATGAGGTTTCTTTTAACCTTTCTATTACCTTCTTTACGAACTTGTGCAATTTTTGCACAGGTTGCCTCTTTCTCCAATTCGTCAGTTTCGTAGATGTTAAGAATATGTTTTGTTATTGAGGAACGATCTGTTGCAAATAGATCTGCCATTTGTTCCTGTGATAACCATAAAGTGTCATCATCCACTCTTACCTCCAGCCTGATAGTTTCATCTGGCTGATACATGACGATTTCGCCCTTTTGTGACTCAATGTTATTCATACTACTACATTTAATTAATTAACTTTGGTTGGTGCAAAGATATCGGTTTTTCTTGAATTACCAAAGAAAATGAAATGAAATTTGAAGTTTTTTGAATAAAATGTTGGATAATGACTAGATAATTCGTATTTTTGTGGGCATAAAAATAGTCGCAGGGACAGGTACTTGGCTATGACGGCTGCTATGACTCAGGTACCTGTCCCCACGGCTAGATTACGGCTAGATAATCAATATAAGTCAAACTTAATTATTGTTAGAATGAAAAAAAACAAATTACAACAAATTATTCTATTCTCGATACTTCTATTATATGGTTGCGGAAAAGAGGATTCAGAGAATGGAGGTGGTAGTTTTAATTCATATCAAAAAACGATACTAGATTCTTTAAACGCTATTTATGGAACACCAAGCGAAGTATATCTTGATGAGCCTGGTTCTCTTGATTATAACCTTAGTTTATTACCTATTGATAGGTATACAATAAAGTCTTTAAAAATTAAGGGAAGGATTAATGGTAACGATGTAAATTGTATACACAAATTGACTAATAAGAAGAATTTGGCAATATTAGATTTAAGAGAAACTCAGATTGTTGACGGTGGCTCTTATTCATATAATTTAAATACGACATCCGGTTATACCTCAAATTCAAGACCAACTAAGGTAAATGTAATTACAGAAAGGATGTTTGATTCATGTTTAGGAATAAAATACATCGCGCTCCCAAATAATATATTTGAAATAGAGGACCTGGCTTTTAGGCATTGTACCGATTTGTTATCTCTTGATATCCCCAATGGCGTTATATCTATAGGAAGTATGGTAACAGAAAAATGTTATTCATTAAATTATTTATCTTTGCCTAATTCTCTAAAATCTATCAAATCGATAGCATTTCAAGCGCCACTTATTGTTGTAAGATCATATATCGAAACCCCTTTTATTATACCAGATAATACTTTTAACAAGAAAAATTCAACAATCTTATATGTCCCAAAAGGTTCAAAACAATCATATTTGAACACAGAGGGATGGAAAGATTTTAAGAACATTGTTGAAATGTAAAATTGTAAAATAAATAGGACTTGCTTCGCAGCAGGTCCTATTTATTTTCATTACTAACTTTTAAACTCAAATGAAATAACAAACAACTAACTAAAACTAAACTTATGAAAAAAAATACTGAGTGCAAGGACAGTGCAAACCGAATGCAATCAAAGCTTGCTTTAGATTGCTGAGGTGCAGCCTGTCTTAGCGAGAGCAAAGTTAAGGGGTTTTTGAGCTGATTCCAAATAATCTGCCTAATTCTTCTTCAACTTGTTGCGACGTATTATCTGTTCTGCGACAAACTGACGTTATTTCTTTTATTTTTGTCGCATTTTCCATGTTTGGCATTGGGAAAAAGAACATCAACTAAAGCAAAAAACATACAATTTGAAAGATTTTACGCAAAGATTTGGAAATATAAAATATTTCCCTTACCTTTGCACGTAAAATAACTAAAAGTGCTAAGATTATAGATGAATAACGAAACAATGATACCCCTCAGATCCAACTTCTTCACAAATCGTGAAGGAAATACACTGATGAAGGAGTTTGAGGGAATACTAAAGAACAATCCCCAAGTCAAGAACCTTGATGCTGTCGTAGGATTCCTTCGTGCATCAGGCTATTTCACCCTGCGCCCCTTCCTTGATGGTATCAACAAGGTAAGGGTGCTTATCGGCATTGATGTGGATAAATACATTGCTAGAGCAGCACAGCGTGGCCGTCTCTTCATGGGCGAGGAAGAAGAGGTGAAGCAGGACTGCATGAAGCAGTTCCGCGAGGATATTGAGCAATCAAACTACTCAAAGGAAGTAGAGGATGGCATGATGCAGATGCTGCAAGATCTGCTTGAAGGCAAACTGGAGATGAGAGCACACCCCTCGAAGAAAATTCATGCCAAGATGTATATTCTCTATCCAGAGAATTACAATCAGCATTGTTTCGGCGCTGCCATTACTGGTAGCAGCAACCTCAGCGGAAACGGCTTAGGAATTGGCGCAGATAAGCAATATGAATTCAATGTCAAGCTCACCCAATACGATGATGTGCAGTTTGCCAAAAACGAATTTGAATTACTTTGGGCAGAGGCTGAAGGGGCTGAGATAACTGCCGTTGACTATGAACAGGCTGTAAAGGGCACCTATCTCGGTGGCGACGTCACGCCTTACGAACTCTACATTAAGATGCTGATGGAATTCTTCAGCGATCGCGTGATGGCGATAGACATGGACGACCCCTTCGATATGCCAGAGGGCTATACAAAGTATGAGTATCAGATGGATGCCGTTGTCGAGGGCTATCAGAAACTTCTTCGCTACGATGGTTTCTTCCTTGCAGACGTTGTGGGTCTTGGTAAAACCGTCATCGCCACGATGATTGCCAAAAAGTTCCTGATAGAGAATGGACGTGATAACACCAAGATTCTTGTGGTCTATCCCCCCGCCGTAGAACAGAACTGGAAAACCACGTTCAAGGATTTCGGTATTGATAAATACACGCAGTTTGTTTCTAATGGTAGTCTGGACAAGATTCTTGATACAGACAACTACAACTACTGGAATGCAGATGAATTCGACCTTGTGTTAGTTGACGAGGCTCACAAGTTCCGCAATCACACCACAGGTGCTTTCAAGGATTTGCAGGAGATCTGTAAGATGCCCCGTGTGGAAACAGGTTATATCCCGGGCTATAAGAAGAAGGTGATGCTGATTTCTGCCACACCTATGAACAACTCCCTGTCTGATATCTATTATCAGATCACGATGTTCCAGGATCCCCGCCAGTGCACCATTGACGGTGTGCCTAATCTCACGAGTTTCTTCTCGCCTTTAGTTAGGCTATTCCAGAAACTCAGAAAGGATCCCAACTTTGATGTTTCCAAATTCAAGAAGCTCTCAGAGAAAGTACGCGAGTCTGTGATTAAGCCTATCACTGTGCGCCGTACACGTTCTGACATTGAAGGCATTGCCCGTTATAGCAAGGATGTCGAGAAGTTCCCTAAGGTGGCAGACCCCATCAAAAAGGAGTATGAACTGAATGACCACATGGCCAAACTCTTTGTGGAGGCGATGGACATTCTGGATCAGAAGCTCACCTATGCCCGCTATCAGGCCATCGCCTATCTGAAACCTGATGCAGCCCCAGGACTTTACGACAATGCAGAGACGATCAGCCGCAGTTTGGCAGGCATCCGCAAGAATGGCTTGGTAAAGCGATTGGAGAGTAGCTTTGATGCATTCAAGATATCTCTTGAAAACTTCAAAGATGCCAATCAGAATCTCATTACTATGTGGGAGAATGATAAGATTATCATTGCCCCGGATATGGACATCAATGCCCTTATCAAAAAGGGATATACGGAAGAGGAAATTGAGGAGAAACTGAACGAAAAGGCAGAAAAGAATCCCAAGAACACCACATTCAAACGTGAGCATTTCAAGCCTGAATACATCGACTTGCTAAGAAAAGACCAGCAATTGTTGGATGATATGTGGCTGGAGTGGGCTCTTATCAAAGACGAGGACGATTCAAAGTTTGCCAAGTTTGAAGACCTCATAAAACATGAGCTTTTCAAGAAAGATCGCAATCCCGAAGGTAAACTGGTGATATTCTCTGAATCCGTAGACACCATCAATTATCTGGCTCGTCGTATTAAGCGTGACGATGTGATGGTCATCTCTTCAGACAACCGCAATCAGGAATTCAAAACCATTCGTGAGAACTTCGATGCAAACTGGAAGACCAAGAAGAATGAATACAATATCATCCTGACATCAGATGTATTGGCAGAAGGTGTGAACCTTCACCGTTCTAACATCATCATCAATTATGATACCCCTTGGAACGCTACGCGCCTGATGCAGCGCATAGGTCGTGTGAATCGTATCGGCTCAAAGTCAGACACTATCTATAACTATGTGTTCTATCCCTCGAAGCAGGGCAATGAGCAGATCAATCTGAAGCAGATTTCGCTCAGTAAGATTCAGACCTTCCACACCACCTTTGGCGAAGACAATCAGATTTATTCCACAGAGGAAATCGTGGACAGAGATCTTGACAAGCTCTTCAAGCAAGGCATGAAGGAGCAGGAGGAAGACCGCAATCTGGAGTTGCCCTTCTATGAGGAACTCCGAGCCTTGTATAAGTCGAATCTGAAGGAATATAAACGCATCGAGAAACTCTCTTTGCGCAGCCGTTGCGGGCGAGAGAAGCACGAAGTGGAAGGTGTAACGCTTTCAGGCGACACGATGGTATTCTTGAAGACCAATTTCCGCAAGATATTCTACTTGGTATCCGATGGTGAGGTGCGCGACCTTTCTTCCATCGATGCCCTGAAATACTTCAAGGCAACGCCCGAAGAGCCAAAAGTGCCTCGCATCGAGAATCATCACAAGCACGTGGAAAAGGCCGTGAATACCTTCAAGGCCAATAAGATGGAAGAGATTCAGGAGGAAGAAGCCAATCAGAATCAGCGTTCTAATCTGGGTGCCCAGGTGACGACAGCTGTGAGTCTTTTGAACAGAATGATTCCACAGTTCGCAGACGATCCGGATTTGCAGGTCAAAGTAAATCAGCTTAAATCATTGGCGCAGCGAGGAACTATCACAGACATCGCCAAACGCTTGCAGCGTATCAGCAAAGACCTGCAACGTTCTGGTGGCAAAGTCAAAATGACCTTAGAGGCTGCCAAAGCAGAAATCAAGGCAATGGCCAATAAGTACAATGCCTACTACCGCGACACCCAGCATGCAGAAGAGGAATCCGATGCCAATATCATATTATCAGAAAGTTTTCAATAAATTTGCCTTATGGATATAGATTACAGAAAAATCATCGAGTCAAGATATAATCGTCAGAACTGGCAACTGCTGTTGCGTGACATCTTCAAGAGCCGTGTTGAATTCTGGGTCACGCCCTATGAAATCAGCACCAATAGCCCTATGGCAAAACAAGCGTTGTGGCTTGGCACCATTACGCTCAGCGATGATGAGACAATTGCCATCTATGAGGTAGAGCTGTCTGATAGTGTCGATATAGAGCGTAATCGCAGAGGCATTCGCGATATGTTGTTGACAGAGTGGCGCAACAGGGATGCTGGCGCCTTTATGTTCTGTTATCGTAAGACAGAGAGTGTACTTCGATTCTCATACGTCAGCGAGTCGTGGAACTTCGCTGAGGATGGAACTTATCAGAAGGAATCTACAGATACCAAACGATACACCTATCTCTTAGGTGAAGGCCATCGCAGTCGCACCGCCATTCAGCAGTTTGAAGAACTGAAGAAGAGCGACCTCAACCTGAAAGCCCTGACAAAAGCCTTCTCTGTGGAGGCTGTCAGCAAGATGTTCTTCGATGAATATAAGAAGAACTACGAGGACATTATCCAGTTTATTACTGGTAAGCGGATGGTGAAGGTTGCCAACAAATGGGAAGAACAAGTGAAGAATGAGCCCTGTGAGGCCATCATGCAGGAGTTTGCCCATTTCCCTGATCCTGAAAAGTCAGTACGCGACTATGTTAAGAAGCTCATGGGTCGCTTAGTGTTCCTGCAGTTCTTGCAGAAGAAAGGTTGGCTCGGCGTGAAAAATGGAGAATGGGGAAGTGGCGATGCAGAATTTTTGCAAACGCTCTTTAAGAATTGCGATGACAAAGACCATTTCGTTGATAAAGTGCTTGAAGAACTATTCAACGAATTGAATACAGAACATGATGTAGAAGCGTCTCATTTCAAGGTGCCTTATCTGAATGGTGGCTTGTTTGAACGTGAAGCTACTGACGAAACAGAGTTCCCGCTGCCAGCAAAGTATATGCAGCAGATGCTCGATTTCTTTGCCTCCTATAACTTCACCATCGACGAGAATGATCCCGACGATGCAGAGGTAGGTGTAGATCCCGAGATGCTTGGACGTATTTTCGAGAATCTGCTGGAGGACAATAAAGACAAGGGTGCATTCTATACCCCGAAGGAGATTGTCACCTATATGTGCCGCGAGTCTCTGATAGCTTACCTACAAACAGATGTCGAAGATGACGAAACAAAAGAGGCCATTCGCCAGTTTGTGACAACTCACGAGAAGAACGATAAACTGCCCTCTGATACAGACCAGAAACTGAAAGACGTAAAGATATGCGATCCTGCCATTGGTTCAGGGGCATTCCCTATGGGCTTGCTCAAAGAACTCTTCCAATGCCGTTCTGCCCTTGAAGGCATTGAGCAAAGTAAGGCAGCAGAGATCAAGAAGCATATCATTCAGAACAATATCTATGGTGTCGATATTGAACGAGGTGCCGTTGACATTGCCCGCCTCCGTTTTTGGCTCTCATTAATTGTCGATGAAGAAAATCCTCAGGCATTGCCTAATCTCGATTATAAGATTGTGGAAGGTAATTCGCTGATAACAACATTTGATGGCCAATATATTGATCTTGAAAAAGGCAAAGGCGAAGCCAGATTCCGCCCAAGCCTCATCAATATCCAAAGAGAAAAGAAAGCCCTCCAAGCAGAGCAAAAGCGATTCTTCACCCTTAGTGGAGAAGAGAAATACCGTTCTGAGATTGAAATCAAAAAGCATATTCTCAATACCATTTGGTATCAGCTTGATTTTGAAAAACATTCCTGGCAGGATGCAACAATTGAACAAGTAGGGTTGTTTGGCTCAACAGAATCAAAAGGCCGCAAAAAGAATAAAGCCCAAGTTGCAGAGTTTACACAAGACAGGCAAGTAGTTTTTGATAAATGCGAAGAAATGATTGCGCAACTTAATGATGAAACTAAATCTATCAAAGAAAGAGCAAATCTTTATATTCCTTTTTTTGAGTGGAATACAGTGTTTTCTGATATATTTGATGTTAATAAGAATGGATTTGATATTGTAATAGCCAATCCGCCATATGTTGACTCGGAAACTATGACAAAAAATATGCCTGAATTACGCAATAGTTATAGTTGTATTTACCAAACTGCGTGCGGTAATTGGGACATGTTCATAATATTCATTGAATTGGGAATGTATTTATTAAAAACCAATGGAGTTCTATGTAAGATTATTCCAAACAAGTTGATTGCAGCAAAATATGGACAAGAATTAAGAAATTTTATTGCAAAGAAAGATGTTGTTGAGGTTAGAGATTATAGTAGAATAGATGTTTTTACAAATGCCGCAGTCTACCCTATAACAATACTTTTGAGAAATAGCAATAGTAATGTTTCTAGTCATTTTACCATTATGGATGATATAAATAGAATTAGACAAACTAATGAAACACTTTCTTGTTCTTTGAAAGAATTTGAGAATTGGGATTTGTTTTTTACAGATACAAAGATATTCAACTTAGTTAATAAAATTAATAAACATCCAAGACTTTCTAATTTGGACGTTGATATTTTGGGTGCGGCAACTGTAGCTGATGCTTATGAAATAAAGAAAATAGTAGAAGAGGAAGATGCTACTCATTGTGGTTTTAAACTTATTAATTCTGGAACAATAGATCCATATCAGCCTTTATGGGGCATAAAAACATGTAGATATATAAAAGGTGGCTACTTGAGGCCTGTAGTGCTTAAAGACAAATTACTACAATATAGTAAGACTCGTTATCAACAGGCTAATTCTTCAAAAATTGTTGTTGCAAGTATGACTACACGTTATGAAGCATGTTTGGATATTGGTGGTAATTACATTGCGGGCAAATCTACAACTATAATTTTAGGAACTCTAGATTTATTATATTATTGTGTTGGTATAATAAATAGTAAACTAGCATCTTTTTGGCTAAATGTTACTTTCAATTCACTCAAAATGTCTGGCGAAGCGATAAATGTAGGAAGGAACGAATTGGGATTGCTTCCAATTCCTGAGAACCAAGTTGTTTTTAAGCATATTATAGATAGGATTATGGAAGAAAAGAAAAGTAATCCTTCTGCAGACACCTCTAAACTAGAAGCTGAAATCGATAATCTAGTTTATCATCTTTATGGTCTTACTTATAATGAAGTTCTCATTGTTGATCCTAATACTACAATAACTAAAGAAGAATACGAAAAATTGTAAAGATATGTCACGATTAAGCGATTTATATAAGGCAATGGAAACATTGCGAAAAGAAGGGGTTTCAACGGAAGACCTTGAACAGAAAGTAGGTAGTCTGGAGGAGGATATTATTAAGAAAGAAATCCTGCCAGTAGTGACTCAGACAATAGAACCTGCACTGAAGCAAGTTCAACGAGAGTTGGTTCTTGTGGTGAACTATCACCCAGGGGAACCAATTAGCGTATCTCTTTCTCGTAAGGCAAACATCGCAGAACTACTCGATGCTAAACTTCTGGAACAAGATCCTCAGGTGGAGCATCGTGATGGTACCAAGCGCAAAAATCCCGTGGAGCGCATCAACGAGAAATCCGTTTTGCGCGTAACGTTCCCAGATGGTACTGTGATCGAGGATAAGAAAGCAAAGATGACTTTCACTAAAACCATTCAGAAACTTGGTCTAATGAGAGTGCGCAATCTTGGCATCTCCTTCTGCGGCGTGCCTATCGTTTCAAACACCCTCGATAAGAAGTATGGCAAAACCCAAGTTCCCGTTGAAGGTGGCCTCTACGTGATGACTCACAGCAGCACCCATGATAAAAAGAAAATGCTCGACAAGATTGCAATAAGACTGGGTATAAAGTTGATAGTTGAAGAGATATGATATGGTAAAATAAAAAAGCATGGTACTACTTACAGAACAAGAGCAGATAGACATACTTCGCAATAAATGCGATAATGTGAAGAATCGATTATGGATAGCCTCTCCGTATATCGGAGCATTGAAAGATGTGCAGAAGATTATTGGGGGAAAATGGCAACTTCCTTCTGTTGACTGTAGAGTATTGACAGATGCTGATTCAGGCTTTATAAGGAAAGATACATTTGATGATTTTATAAGCAATCAAATACAGATTAGAAGCCTTGATAGCCTTCATGCTAAAATTTATATTGTAGATGATTGGTGTCTGGTAACGTCTGCGAACTTAACGGGTACTGCATTTTTATGTAGATACGAAATGGGAATCGCTACAAATGAAATAGATGAAATAATGAGCACATACAAGCGTTGGTGGGAAATGGCAACACCTGTTCTTGCTCTAAAAAGTACCCCCCAAAAAGCTCTTTTGGATTATCAAGATGGCCATGCATTCAAAAAGAAATTCAAAGCGAAACCTTACGTGAGTGGCAAGCAAGATAAGTACGAAGCTGTTTGCGAGAAGTATAAATCATTTGCAGCTCTATATGAAAGTATCACGGGTAGAAATCAAATAATGGTAGCGGATGGATTCACTTTGCTACAAGAGGTAGACTACCTATTTAATTTTCTTTATCACGATCATCCCAAAACACCATCTCACGGACAAAATCAGCCCAGAAAACTTTCTGATATACAAAAGGAGAAAGCCATAAAAACTTATTTTAAGGAAATGTGTGATCATTATACAAATGATCCTCAGAAATGGAGACTGGATAGAACAAGAACAATTCAAAAGAACTTAGGCCAAAAAGCAATAAAAAAGTTAGGATGGAATGAGGTAAAAGAGGTCGTTTTATGTCTTCATTGCCTTTCAAGTTATCCAATAAATAGGACGAAGTTTTTAAATCCTCAAAACAACAATTTAAATGATATAATAGATTGTTGGTATCATTTACTGCATACAGGTGTCATTGATTCATCAAAGATTAAGTATGTTACTGACAGGTTGAACAATTTTGGTTTGTCTAGTATCTATGAATTAATAGGTTGGTTTTATCCAGAGAAGTACCCTTTGATGAATAATAATTCTCATTGTGGCATGAGATTTTTTGGTTATGATGTTTAAAGAGTTTAATGGAATAGTATAATTTTGGACTGAAAATGAAAATAATTGAGATTCTTAGTAGTATCTTTGGAGTTATAATGGGAGTGGTATTCATTTATCAAAGTTATAAGCACTTGTCCTTGCATGGATTGATGACAAAACTTGTGGATAAAAGTATATCCACAAAATGGCATCGTAGGATTTTGTGGGTTATGAATATCTTCTTGAGATTTCTGGGTCTTGGTATTAAGAGAGAATATATAAAAACGTATAGATTACATGACAGAGGGAAAATTGCAGTGTTTAAGGATCTTTGTGACAAAAATGATATTGAACCTACAGAAACAATATGTAAAAAGTTTCTAAATTATGACAGCAAAGAGGCCAGAGATTATTATTATAGCAAAAGAAACATTAGTATGACTTCAGAAGAAAAGAAAGCTCCGTCTGTTGAAACACTTCCAGAATCCCAAACATCAATGAAGGCAGAATCAACGGTATACCTTTCAGACAAATTACCTGAGAGATATCCCCAAATCTGTAAAAGCCTCACTAATATCCTAAAGAAGCATAATGTCAATTATACCTTTATTAAGGGTACTAGGGATATTTGGTGCCGTGATTACATGCCTATACAGACCAAATCGGGAAAACTCATACAGTTCAGATATGAACCCAGCTACTTGGAAGGGAAACAAGAATATATTGATTCTCGTTCTGACGTACACGAAATCTGCGAGAAGAATCATTTGAAAGTCGAATACTCAGACATCAACCTGGATGGTGGTAATGTTTTAATCTGCGATGGTCGCGCTATATTATCAGATAGAATTTATGACGAAAATAAAGAATACAAAAATAGAAGAGACGATTTGAGGAAGGATTTGGCTCAGCTATTGGAATGTGAAGAGCTTATAATAATACCCTCGTTAAATAAAACCGTAGATTTTACTGGTCATGCTGATGGTATGATGAGGTTCGTAAACAGGGATAAGGTTCTTGTTATTAAATATGATGATAAGTATAAGAAGGATTGGTGGAAGAATACCCAAAGGATTCTTGAAACGAACAATATATCATATGTCGAAGTTCCATTCTTTGAGGATGAGCCAGATCCAGAAAACCCCGATAGTGCAATTGGCGTATACGTAAATTACTTGGAGGTTAACGATTTGATTGTGCTTCCAGTATTTGATAGAGACGAAGATAACCAAATGATTAGCATACTCCAAGAGCAATTCCCCAATAAAACCATTGAAAAAATCAATTACAATGAAATTGCAAAGAAAGGCGGTTTGTTAAATTGCACAACATGGGTGATGAGGAAATGAGTACAGTGATTTAAAATTTTGAAGAGATGATAACATTGAAACCCATAAGAGATGATTTGGTTGAATATGAGCAGACTTTAGGTATGCAGGAATACTGGGATGATCTAGGCTCATATTGGTCTGATAGCAAAGTCGAGAAGAAAATTGCAATGCTTGCAAGATTTGTCTTTGCGGGTGGTAAAATTGAAGATGTGCTGGAACGTTACAGGGACGGAATAAGTGAAGAAAGAGCCAGAAGAGTCAAACCATGCATTTTCAGATATCTTGGAGCATTGATGGCTGATGGAAATTTCGACAAGCATTCCTCTCTATATCAGGAACTTGATAGCCTTCCAGAATCAGATCTAGTCAGCAGATTTACAGAATTGCTGAAGGAGTGCGTTAAAGAATCGGAAGGTAGAGACTCTGATGACAAAATTTGCATGAATTACGAGATTGTCAGGAAATAGGCGTTATTACAAATTACGCAAAGTTACATCTAAAAAGTAACACGGTATGGCAACATTCTTTGAATACAAGTGCAAGGGCTGTGGATACACAGTGAACGCTAATCCCAAGGGGAAGGATATGGTGATGATGGGGGAGATACATAATTATCTCTGTTCAGATTGTAATGATATTGTAGAAGTGCTATATCCTTACGGAAAGGAACCTGAGAAGATTGTCTGCCCAGAGTGTGGCTCTGAACATCTTAGGAAATGGAATCCCAAAACAGGCAAGTGTCCGAAATGTGGGGGAGACTTGGAAAAGACTGATGTTGTTTTAATGGTGGATTAGAAGCTTATTTATTTCAATGATGGCTTTTGCGAATGCAATGGCTGTGGATTTCAGTGGTATGAGGAGTAAGTATTATATTATAATAGGTGTAGCTATGCTGTTACTTTCGTGTGGTAATGGCAGAAAGAATGAAGCGCCCATTGATGGTGGTCATGGTATTGGTATCGACACTGCAATGGTTAATGAAATAAAGCATTATGAGGATTCTATCAGGACAAAAGAATCTGCAAATGAAAGAACCACTTCTATTGCGCCATCATCATCTTCATCAAGAGAAGAATATCATAAGCCTGACAACATGCGTGGGTTTGATCCTGCATCAGAGGATGATATGGATGATAACGGCATGACAAGGTTTATGGAAGTGAATGATGAAGAAGGGTGGGATTAAATCCAATCTTCTTATCTCTGAGCATTTCAAAGACGCTATCGCTCGAAAAACTCAATTAAAATTTGGATTTTTACTCGCTTATTCGTATCTTTGCACTCAGAAAATGAAAAATGTGCAGGTTGCGACCTGCAGGTACGATATAGTTGTGTATCCAACAGCATTTCCGAAGTAAC
>JAEEGJ010019595.1_pt1 | contig 14870 bp, 20 predicted proteins | sample 8958761 | NCBI WGS metagenome assembly JAEEGJ01 (sample SAMN16246546, study PRJNA631951) | gut metagenome | biome: gut microbiome; feature: rumen; material: RS-attached | host: Bos | place: Iran: Karaj | collected 2018-10 | reverse complement strand
AAACTCCATTCTTGCGGTGCGGACGAGGCTCGAACTCGCGACCCCCGGCGTGACAGGCCGGTATTCTAAACCGACTGAACTACCGCACCAAGTTTTCAGTGAACTTCCCTTTCGGGATTGCAAAGGTACAAACAAATTTTGAATCTGCAATACCTTTTCACAATTTTTTTAAAACCATTCTACATCCTCCAAATCGAGCTCATTCACAGGGAAGCCCGGGCCCACTCGGAAATAGAACTTATACCCCTTCAGCTCAGCGGGTATGCGGTTCAGAAAGGCCAGGCGAGGCTCCCCATAATCGCCGGAAGAACCGTACAGAATCATGGTCCGGGCCTCGTCGTCTTTCTCGTACCAGCCTCCCCCGCGGGGACGGACATAACCAAACGCCTCCTCATACTGACGGACCAGTTCTTCGTGCTGACCCACCATACCATACACAAACGTCCCCACCGTGGGTGAGGACGCTGATGATACTAACACAAATTTGGGATTCACGCGGTATCCTTTTAATAAGTTACCACGGGTTCCAGCTTCTGGGCCAGCTCGATGTACTTGGCTACCTCCTTCTCGACAGGGGTACGCTTGCACAGGTGTTTGGCTTCGTTGATCTCTGCCATCTTGGCGGCCAGGTTGGCGGCCTTGCGGGTGCGGAGTTCCTTGACGGTGTCTACACCGGCGGCTTCCAGGAGCTCGGCAAACTGAGGGCCTACGCCCTTGACACGGAACAGATCTGCGTGGTTGACCCAGGTGAGGATGAGGTCACCGCGGATACCAGTCTTTTCTTCCAAAGCCTTGCGGCCTTTGGGAGTAGCACCTTCCTTAAGCAGCTGAACTACTGTTTCTACACCGATTGCGACGAGTTTCTCGGCGTAAACAGGGCCGACACCCTGAATGTCAATGATTTTGTAAGCCATAGTTATAGTATTAAATGGTTAAATAGTGGTCGTTTCAACCTCAAAGTTAAAAAATATTACTGAAAAAAGGAAATTTTTGCATATATTTGCAGATGTAGGCGAATTTTATGGAAAACTTTCCGTTAGATAGCGAAAAGATTTACTTCTCTTCGGACATGCTTACACTGGACTGCGAAGAAGGTCCAGTGACGTTGAAGGTTTCCGACTGGCTCCACAAAGACCCCGTTCGCATTCACCGTATGATCGTGAAAGAGAAGGCCTTACAGGTAGACCAGATGGAGGTTTTCGCCCCGCTCGTATCCAAGCTCAGAAGGGCCGATTACGAATATTACAAGCGCATTACCGGGCTCAAGATGATGATCGATTTTCCCGGATTCCCCTCGGAAATTGAAGCCCGCATTCCCTACGATACAGATCCCATCGCCTTCTACAAGTGGTGGCGCAAGGGAAAGAACGAACATCGCGTCTACCTCTCCCCCGCCTACCAATTCAAACTTTTCCAGAAAGTGTCCCATATGGAGCCCAAGATCATGCTCAAGAAGGACATCGACTTTGTTAAGAGCTTCTAGCTATGACCTTGGAACAAATCCTGGCCGTCCCCACCGCTCCGTCCAAGGAAGAGCTGGATAGGGACTTATGGGACGGCGACAACTGTGTAAGTTATTCGGCCGATGGCAAGCGCCTCCTGGACGCCGAGAATTTCCCCTCCGAAGTCACCGTCAGAGACGGTTGCGAAGTCATCTGTGACGACGTGTTTGCCTTCCAGGATTATATGGCCGGCAAAAGGATAGGAGAAGAAATCCCCCTGGAGGACCGTTCCTCCTACCTCGAGAGAATCACGCTCCCCAACAGCATCACCCATATAGGCGCAGCAGCCTTCTGCGAATGCGGCGAACTTATGAAGATCAAGCTCCCCACGAGCCTTCTGTACATCGGCCCGTCGGCCTTTGCAGACTGCTGGCAGCTGGAGAAGATTTCCCTTCCCGCCAGCACCAAAATCATCGGCCCGGCTGCTTTTCAGGGGTGCGTCAATCTGTACCAGGTAAAGCTTAACAAGGCGCTGGAAGTCATTGGCGAAGAAGCCTTTGACGACTGCGAATCCCTGGAAACCATTATCATTCCCCACGGGACGCTGGACCGCTTCATGAAGCTCCTCCCCAAGGAATTACATCCCCTATTGGAAGAATTATGACCGGACAAAACTTCAAGGTGGCCCACGAGGGCGCCCTACTGCAATACCTCTTTGAGATTCTCCCGGGCCAGTCCCGCACCGGCGTCAAGAACCTGCTTTCCAAAGGCCAGGTGCTGGTGAACGGAGAAGGCCAGACGGCCTTTGACCTGCCTCTGAAGAAGGGCGACACCATCACCATCCTGCCCAAAGGCATCTCCATTGCCCGCGCCGTCAAGAGCGACGCCAAGGACGAGGTCCTCAAGGCCGGCGTCAAAATCCTCTTCGAAGACGAGAACTACATAGTGGTAGACAAACCCTCCGGGATGCTCACTGTGGCCACGGGCAAGGAGAAAAAGACCCTCTACGCCCTTCTGAACGCCTACATCAAGGTCAACGCCCGGATGCAGCGCAAAGAAGACCTCATTTCCGGCAAAACCCCGGACCGCAGCACCGCCAAGATCTGGATTGTACACCGCCTGGACAAGGGAACGTCCGGAGCCCTGGTATTTGCCAAGAACGAGCGCGCCAAGGACATCCTCCAGAGCCGGTGGAAGGATTTGGTGGCCGAAAGAAAATACGTAGCCTGGCTGGAAGGCAAGGTGGAAAAGGAAAGCGGCGCCATCCAGACCTGGCTGGTAGAGAACCCCAAGTCCCTCAAGATGAACTCCTTTGACACGGAGGTCAAGGACGGCCAGCTGGCCATCACGCATTACCGCGTGCTCAGTTACAGCCGCCGCTACACGCAGGTGGAATTCTCCTTGGAGACGGGCCGAAAGAACCAGATCCGCGTGCACGCAGCCTCCCTGGGCCATCCCGTGGCCGGAGACGACAAGTACGGCGCAGAGACCGACCCCATCAAACGCCTGGCCCTGCACGCCGCCACGCTGGTATTCCGCAACCCCTTCTCCAACAAGATGGTTCGCTGCTCCTCCCCCCTTCCCGAATCCTTTGAAAGATTTACAGCCAAATGATAGAACAGACCATCCTTTCCGGCGACCTCCAGCTCCAGGCCGCCATCATAGCCCCCGAGCAGCCCAAGGCTGCCGTCGTGTTCGTGCACGGCATGGCCGAGCATAAGGAGCGTTACTACCCCTTCATGACCTATCTCTGCGAGCAGGGATTCGCCTGCGTCATTTACGACCAGCGAGGCCACGGCTCCACCGCCACGGGCCCTGAAGAACTGGGCTTCTTTGGCAAGAATGGCGTGAACAGCCTGGTAGAAGACGCCCGCACCGTGGTCCAGTGGGCCCACGGACAGTACCCCGGCCTCAAAGTCTTCCTCTTCGGCCACAGCATGGGATCGATGGTGGTCCGCTGCTTTGCCAAGAAGTACGACGCAGAGATTGACGGCCTGGTGGTGTGCGGCAGTCCCTCCGGCAACGGAGTGGCGGGGATGGGCATCCTGCTAACCCGCATCCTCCAACTGTTCAAGGGAGAGCGTCACCGTTCCAAGAAGATAGCCCAGATGATGTTTGGCCCCCATACCAAGAAATTCAAGGCCGAAGGAACCCCCAACGCCTGGCTTTCCACCAACAAAGCCAACGTGGAGGAATACAACCTGGACCCGCTCTGTGGCTTCCTGTTCACCCTCAACGGCTACCGCGTAGTGATGCAGCTTATGCAGGAGACTTATTCCAACCGCGGCTGGGCCGTGAACAACCCCAATATGCCGGTGCACTTCCTGGCCGGCAGCACAGACCCCTGCATCATTACCCTGGACCAGTTCTCCAAGGCCGTGAGCCACTTCCGCAACCGCGGCTACAAGACGGTCACCAGCAAGGTGTACCCCGGCCTGCGCCACGAGGTCCTCAACGAACTGGGCAAGGAAGACGTCTGGCAAGACGTAGCCGGCGTCCTTAAGAACTGGCTATGAACATTTTCGCCCGCACAGAGCGTTTGATCGGGGCCGATGGGCTGGCCCGCCTGGCCGCCGCCCGGGTCATCCTCTTCGGGACCGGCGGGGTGGGCAGCTGGTGCGCCGAAGCCCTCATCCGCAGCGGCATAGGCCACCTGACTATGGTAGACCCCGACTGTGTGGACGAAACCAATATCAACCGCCAGCTTCCGGCCACCACCGCCACCGTGGGCCAGCCCAAAGTGGAGGTGCTCCGCAACCGTCTGCTGGAAATCAATCCGGAGGCCGATATCACCGCCCTGCGCCAGCGCTATGAAAAGGGGGTTGACTTCGGCCTGTCCCAATACGATGTCATCATTGACGCCATAGACTCCCTCACGGACAAGATGAACCTGTTGCTGGAAGCCTCGGCCACGCCGGCCCAGGTCTTCTGCTCCCTGGGAGCCGCCTGCAAGCTGGACCCCACCAAGATCAAGGTGGCCGAATTCTTCAGCGTCCGCGGATGCCCGCTGGGCGCCGCCCTCCGCAAAAAGATGCGGAAAGAGAATACCCTTCCTGCCAAGCCCATTACGGTCGTCTATGATGAGGAAGTCCTCCCCAACCGGGGCCCCGAACAGGACCCCGGTCCCGGCAAGGCCATAGCCAACGGAACCCTGGCCCACATCACCGGCATCTTTGGCTTCACCCTGGCCGGTCTGGTGATTGAGCACATTCTAGTTTCGTAATTCAAAAAGATTTTATACCTTTGTGGCGGGAAAGTCTTGTACGACCAGCTCCCTCTGAACTCCCCCAGGACGGGAACGTAGCAAGGGTAGGAGGTCGTAGCGGTGCGATACAAGGTGCTTTCCCTTTTTTTGTTTATGATTGCAGTATACACTATTACTTCCGGACTGCACGACGAGCAGTCGGTGGCCAAGTTAAGCGACGCCTTCCTTTCCGAAGTATTCCCGGAGGGCGGCTATGAATTCAAGGGCTCCAACTTTGCAGATTTTGGCACCCACAGCCTGGATCTCATCTATGTGAGAACCGGCGGGGCCGAAGGCATCTTCAAGCAGCTGCTGCCCGAGATGCTGGCCCGGGGCATCGAGCGGTACTACCTGCTCACGTCCGGCAAGAGCAACTCGCTGGCGGCTTCTTTGGAAATCCTGTCCTACCTGCGCCAGCAGGGCCTCAAGGGCGAGGTGCTTCACGGCAACGCAGACTACCTGCAGCACCGCATCCAGGTGCTGAACACGGTGGCGGAAGCCCGCAAAAAGCTGCAGGGCACCCGCATCGGGGTCATTGGACAGCCTTCGGACTGGCTCATCGCCAGCCAGGCCGACCCCACGGCCCTGATGGACCGGCTGGGCTTACGCCTGGTGGAAGTTCCTATGGAGGAACTCCTCAACGAGATTGCCAGGGCCCCCAAGGACGACGCTCCGGCAGAGGAACAGATGGCCCCCAACGTGCGGGCCTCGTACCCGGGCGCCACTCAGATTTATCACGCCCTGGAAGTACTGGTAAAGAAATACGAACTGGGAGCCTTTACCCTCAGGTGTTTTGACCTCCTCACCGCCGTGGGCAATACCGGCTGCCTGGCCTTGGCCTCCTTCAATTCAGATGGGATCCCGGCCTCCTGTGAAGGAGATGTCCCGGCCCTGCTGTCCATGATGATAGCCCAGGCCCTTATCGGCCAGACCGGCTTCCAGGCCAATCCTTCCCGCATCGACGCCCAGACGGGAGAAATGCTCTTTGCCCACTGCACCGTGCCGTTCAATATGGTTACGGACTGGCAGTACGACACCCACTTCGAGTCCGGCATCGGCGTGGGCATCCACGGCCATCTGCCCGAAGGCCCGGTAACCGTCTTCAAGGTGTCCGGCAAGCTGGACCGCCACTTCGCGGCGGAAGGCGAGCTCCTTTACAACCAGTACGAAGACCATCTCTGCCGCACCCAGGTGGTGCTTAAACTGCAGCCGGAAGACGCCAGGTACTTCCTGACCCATCCCATCGGCAATCACCATATCATTCTCACCGGTCACTGCAAAGAGCTGTTGGAGGAGCTGCTGTAATGGAACATCTGCTGGAAGAACACGGCGTAAAGGTTACGCCCAACCGCCTGCTGGTAGCCAAGGCACTGGCCGGCGCCGGCCGTCCGCTCTCCCTGATGGAGCTGGAGGCCCTGCTGGAAACCATTGACAAGAGTGCCATCTTCCGCACGCTGACGGCCTTCAAGGAGGCCCACCTGGTCCACGTTCTGGAAAACAGCGGAGACGGCGTACGCTACGAGCTCTGTCACAGCCACCACGAGGGCCACGACGACGACCTCCACGTACACTTCTACTGCACCAAATGCCGCCGCACTTTTTGCCTGGAAGACACACCGGTGCCTCCGGTAAAAGTGCCGGATGGATATGAAGTGGAAAGTATGAGCTATCTGCTCAAGGGCGTTTGCCCGGATTGTTCCAAATAACTACTCTTCGTCGTCTGTCTTTGCGAAGGGGAACCAAACCTCCACCTTCTCTTTGGCCTTTTCCTTGTTTTCGGGCGTAACGGCCGTTGCCACATACGTGACGGCGGCAATGAGAGCGGCCCAGTCGTCGGCCAGGCCGGCGAAGGGGAGGAAATCCGGCATCAGGTCTATGGGGAGAATGAAATAGCCCAATGCTCCGGCAATGATGGTCTTGTACCGCAGGGGCGTCTTAGGGTCCATCAGCGTGTAGTACAACACAAGGGCATAGTAGATGACCTTGGAACCGGCTTTGCCCGCCAGGAGCTTCACCTTATCCCAGAAGGCGTCTTCTGAGTAATGCTCCTGGTACTGAACCAGCTCTTCCGGGGTCATGTTTTTCTTTTTCATAGCTACAAATATAATGAATACATTTGTGTTCTCAAACAAAGACAGGCTAAAGGCCTCTAGTGTCCATACAGATGGTCACCGGGCCGTCGTTGACCAGGGCCACTTGCATATCGGCCCCAAATTCGCCGGTACCCACAGGGCGTCCGATGGCTTCGGAGAGGGCCGAGCAGAAAGCCTCATACATAGGCACGGCTTTCTCGTGACCGGCAGCGCCTATATAGGAGGGCCGATTCCCCTTTTTGGTAGAAGCCATAAGCGTAAACTGACTCACCACAAGGGCCTCTCCGCCCACATCCACCACGCTGCGGTTCATCACGCCGGCTTCGTCGTCAAAGATGCGCAGGCCGGCCACCTTCTTCACCAGCCAGTCCAGGTCTTCCTGCGTATCCTCGTGGCCCACGCCCAAGAGCACCAGCAGCCCGGGGCCGATGGCGCTCTTCACAGTCCCGCCAATGCTGACGGAAGCGGACGACACTCTCTGTACGACAGCTCGCATTAGAACCACTTGAAGTTTTCCTTGCCGGCAGCCAGTTCAAAGTTGTATTTGGCAATGCCCAGGTCAATGTGCGTATAACCGATGAAGGACGGCAAGGCCTTGGCTTCCACCCGGTTATCGGGATGGAGGATGAACTTGAACTTCTGCTGATTTACGGCCGTAGGGGCCAGGACAGCGGCCTCCAGGCCATCCACAAACCACTCGGGGATGCCGCCGGGAGCCTCAAAGAAGCGGTCCAGGGACTTCATCGGATGCTGTCGGCCTTGTTCGGCGCCGTAGCCGATGGCTATCACACAGTGAATGACATCTCCCTCGCGGAGAGTAAAGGCGCCGGGGACCTTCTTATAAGTAAGGCCCACCCAGCAGGTATTGAGATCGATGGTCTGGGCAAAGATGACAATCTTCTCCCCGTAATACCCAATCTTCTCTTCCCACTCGGGGCCCTTGGGACCGGCCATCACCAGGTAGTTCCTCACACCGGAAAAACTACCGTACGTGATCAGTTTGTTCGAAAAAGCCTTGGGTTCGTCCAGCACCAGCTGGATATTGAGTCCACTTTCCTCGTTGCAGCGCTCGATGGTCTTCTTGAGAGCGTCTGCCGTAGCCTCATCAATGGGCTGATCCGTGTAACGACGGACCGAATGTCTGCTACGAATTGCGTCTTTAAGTTCCATGTCAAAAAATTCTTTCAACCCGAAGTTATACAAATAATCCACCACGGGCAATACGATTAAGTAAAGTTTTGACGCAGGGTCAAGAAAAGCACTTCAATTTTTAACGGAAAGTCAATTTGTAAAAATCTTACAAAACTCTTTTGCTGGAAATTGACAAAAATTCTTTGTTGCCCATCATACGCCGTATGCCGGAAAATCAACAGAATTTGCGTACATTTGCCTTTGTAAGCCAATATGTCACCGTTCCATCTAATAACCGGTCTCACAGACCTCCTGTCGCAACTCCCGGACCTTGGGGCCTGGGGCTTGTGGGGGCTGTTTATCGGCACGCTCCTGGCAGCGACGGTGGTTCCTTTCAGCGCCGATGTCCTCTATGTCACGATGCTGCAAATGACGTCCAATCCTTGGGCTTGCCTGGCGGTGGCTTCGCTCGGGAACTGGCTGGGATGTCTCACCACCTTCGGCCTGGGCAGGCTGGGGCGGTGGGACTGGATTGAAAAGCTCTTCAAAGTGGACCGTGCCAAGTTGGAGAAGCAGAAAGTCTACATAGACCGATACGGTATCTGGCTGGCCCTTTTCAGCTGGCTTCCCTTTGTAGGAGACCTTCTCACCCTTGCGCTGGGCTTCTATAAGACCAACCCTTGGCTCACCGCTCTCCTGCTCCTCGTGGGCCGGTTCCTCCGCTTTTTCGTCTGGAACCTTGTCCTGGGGGCCGTATAGGACTAACGTACCACCTGGGTAAACACAGGGGCCTTCCCGTCTTCAACCAGCACGTAAACGGTAATCTCGGAAGGGCTGAACTGAGGCACGCCTTCGCGGGGCAGGTTCTCGGCCGTGAACTTGTACTCGGTACCACCGGGAACGGGGCGGCAGGCTACCATAGTGGCCTTGGCCTGGATCATAGGATAATCTCCCACGGCGGCATCAAAGAGAGCGGCCTGCTCTTCGGAAACGACTTCCTGCTCCGGGAACTCCTCCAGCGGAGTGAACTCACCCTTGATATAGCCATTGGACTTGAGGAAATAATCTACCTCTGCCGGGACGGCGTCCATACGGGCGGCACGCACGCCATAGCCGGGCAGCACGGTGGCATTGGGCTCCTTGACGGCCAGTTCGGCCGCACTGGTCTGCAGACCGCCGCTGCCGAAGGTGCAGAACGGGACCAGTTTCTTACCGGCGAAGTCTACCCTCTCCACAAGGCCGGCCATAGGCAGGGAGATGGTGCCGTACCAGACCGGATAGCCCAGGAAGATGATATCATACTGGGAAAGGTCTGCCTTGATGGGCTCGAGTTCGGGGAAAATGCCTTTGGCACGCTCTTCTCCGGCGCGGTTGACAGTCTCCTGATAGGTACCGTCATAGGGTTTTACGCACAGGACTTCCTCTATGTCGGCTCCAAGCGCCTTCTGGATTTCCTGGGCAACCGTACGGGTATGATCCGTCTGGGAATAATAGAGTACCAGCACCTTGGGGGTCTTGGGCCCGCAGGCGGAGAACAGCAGAGTGGCCATTGCGGCAAGAACAAGAATTCGTTTCATATAAGTGCTTGATTTGGTTGTTTATTCGTCCATCGTGAGGCTGTCGAAGATGAAGGGCAGGATGTCGTCCACCTTCTGGAACTTGCGGATACGCTTGCTGCCCACCAGGATAATCTGGATGGGACGGCCGAATTTCCTCTGGTACTGGGCCATCACCTGACGGCAGGAACCGCAGGGAGAAGCCGGGCTTTCACAGAGGACGCCGTGGTCGCTGCCGGCTATGGCCAGCGTGACCATAGGCGTATCGGGATAATTGGCACCGGCGGCAAACATAGCGGTACGCTCTGCGCACAGACCGGAAGGATAGGCTACGTTTTCCTGATTGGCGCCCTTGACTATGGTACCGTCTGCCAGCAGCAGGGCTGCACCTACCTGGAAATGGGAGAAGGGGGAATACGATCCCTTCTGGGCATCCAGGGCCTCGGCTATCAGTTTCTGGTCAACGGGATCCATCTCTTCGGGGGAAGAGAACTCCTCGTAGTTTATGGTAAATTGAACTTGTGCCATTATTGAACTCTTTTTATTTACTACCCAGGGTTGCCACCATCACGGCTTTGATGGTGTGCAAACGGTTTTCGGCCTCGTCAAAGACGATGCTCTGGGGGCCTTCAAATACATCTTCGGTTACTTCTACGCCATCCAGGCCGAATTTCTCGTACACTTCCCTGCCCACCTTGGTTTCCAGGTTGTGATAGGCCGGGAGGCAGTGCATGAACTTGCAGTTGGGGTTGCCGGTGGCGGCCATCAGTTCCGCATTCACCTGGTAGGGCTTCAGGAGCTTGATGCGCTCTGCCCAGACCTCGGCCGGTTCTCCCATAGAAACCCAGACATCGGTGATGAGGAAATCGCAGCCCTTGACTCCGGACTTGACGTCATCCGTAATGGTAATGCGGGCTCCGGTTTGAGCAGCAACCGCCTGGCACTCGGAAACCAGTTCGGCGGCCGGCTGCAGGGCCTTGGGCGCCACAATGCGTACGTCCATACCCATCTTGGCGCCGCCCACCAGCAGAGAGTTGCCCATATTGTAGCGGGCATCACCCAGGTAGGCGTAACTCACCTTGTTCAGAGGCTTGTCAATATGCTCCTGCATAGTGAGGAAATCGGCCAAAATCTGAGTGGGATGGAACTCGTTGGTGAGGCCGTTCCAGACGGGAACGCCGGCGTACTGCGCCAGTTCTTCCACGATGCTCTGGCCAAAGCCGCGGTACTCGATGCCGTCAAACATCCGGCCCAGCACGCGGGCCGTGTCTTTCATACTCTCCTTGATGCCAATCTGGCTTCCGGTGGGGCCCAGGTACGTAACGTGGGCACCTTGGTCGTGCGCAGCCACCTCGAACGAGCAGCGCGTACGGGTAGAGGTCTTTTCAAATATGAGGGCAATGTTCTTGCCTTTGAGGCGCTGGACCTCGGTCCCGGCCTTCTTGGCGCGCTTGAGTTCCGCTGCCAGGTCCAGGAAATACTGAATCTCCTGCGGGGTAAAGTCCAACAGTTTGAGGAAATGTCGGTTGTGTAAGTCTACGGTCATAGTTCAGTCTCTTCTTAGCGGGAGGGTAGAACAGCGCAGCAGGCCGCCCATCTTGGAGATTTCCCGGTACGGGACGGTTTCTACGGTGATGCCCCACGCCTCTCGGAGGTGGTTGTTCAAACGGGTAAAGTGCTCTTCCGTCACCACCACGTCGGGGGCGATGGAGAACACGTTGGTGTTCATATAATACATTTCTTCCCGGGTAATCTCAAAGACATTCTCCGGGCCGAAAAGTTCAATCAGGTGCTCCGCATCCCTGGGGTTCATAAAACCCTGGCGGTAGATAATGGCCTTATCCTTCCCCACCGGCATAAAGGCGCAGTCCAGGTGCAGGATGCCGGCGTAGGGATCCGTATCGCTCTTGAGAAGGTTGAGCGGCACAATCGTGCGCTCCGGGAAGAGCATCCTGAGGTATTCCAAGGCCAGGCGGTTGGTGCGGGCCGTCTTTACGCTGCGGTAATCCGGGAAATCGTACTGGCCCAGGAAGATGTAGTTCTTGTACAGGATCACGTCTCCCCCTTCCACGTGCACGGACTCCGGAAGGTTATAGATGTGCTTGTAATGAATCTGACGATAGATATCTCCGTAGGCGTCAATCTCTTCCTGGCGGTCCGGGATGATGTTGGAGACGATGATGGTGTCTCCGATGACAAAACCCACATCCCGCGAGAATACTTGGTTACAATTGGGAACCAGAGAGGGCCGATGTACCTTTACATCATACTTGCGAAGGACGGCTTCAAAGGCGCCCATTTCCTTCACAATATCTTCCTCTTTGGGATAAACGCCCTTCTTGACGGACTCGTACGACTTGCTGTCATAAGTCTGGTCCAATGTGGGGTCCGGGCCGCAGGACTGGGGCAATCCCAGTACCACTTCCCGCAGGCGGGAGGTCTCTGACTCTATATGGAGTTCTATCAAGGACATAAAAGTTTGTAAATATAACAATTATTTCTCAAACTTCCTTTTTAAAAATATTTTGGAAGATTGGGAAAAACGCCGTAACTTTGCCTCAACATGAAGCCCGTAAAAGACGGAATCCTGGTTTGCCTCTCCTTTGCAGATGTGCACGTACACCTGCGAGAGCCCGGTTTCACCGCTAAAGAAACCATTCTGACAGGCACCCAAGCCGCAGCTCGCGGCGGTTACACCCTCGTTTGTCCCATGCCCAACCTCAATCCGGTTCCGGATTCTCCGGAGACCCTGGCCATTGAGCTGGAGGCCATTCGCAAAGACGCCGTGGTAAGGGTGCTCCCCTATTGCTCCATTACAAAGGGCCGAAGAGGCCTGGAACTCGTAGACTTTGCTACCCTCAAGGGCAGTTGCTGCGCCTTTTCGGATGACGGATCCGGCGTCCAGAGCGAAGCCGTGATGCTGGAAGCGATGAAGGCCGCCGCCCGCGAAGGCGTAATCATAGCCGCCCACTGCGAAGACAACTCCCTGCCCGGAGAAGATCCCCGCAGCGAATGGGGCCAGATTGAACGCGACCTGGAGCTCTGCGCCAAGACCGGCTGCCACTACCACGTGTGCCACATCTCCTCCCGCGAGAGCGTCCGCCTCATCCGCGAAGCCAAGGCCCGCGGCGTCAACGTCACCTGCGAGACAGCCCCCCACTACCTCACCCTCTGCAAGGAGGATGTAAGGGATGAAGGCCGATTCCGGATGAATCCCCCCATCCGCAGCGCCGAGGACCGCGAGGCGCTCATCGAGGGCCTGGCCGACGGCACCATCGACGTGATAGCCACCGACCACGCCCCGCACACCGCCGAGGAAAAGAGCCGCGGCTTTGCCGGCAGCGCTATGGGCATCGTGGGCCTGGAGACCTCCTTCCCCGTGCTCTACACCCGCCTGGTCCGCACCGGCCGCATCAGCCTGGAGCGCCTGGTAGACGCTATGAGCACCGCGCCGCGCCGCATCTTCGGCCTGCCTGCCACCCCGCAGGACAGCGTTACCATAGATTTAAACACTCCCTTTATCATAGACAGTTCGCAGTTTGCTTCCATGGGCCATTCCACGCCGTTTGACGGCTGGGAGGTGTATGGCCGCGTGCTGGAAACCCGCCTGGACGGCAGGCCCGTATACCAATGGAAAAACAGCTCTATACAATAACCGAGAACCGCCTGATAGCGGCAGAAACTTACCGGCTGGTCCTTTCCGGAAAGGGAAGGGTAGACGGCGAGTTCGTTCACCTGGAGATTCCCGGATTCTATCTGCGTCGCCCGCTATCTGTATGCGACAGCGAGGAAGGCCGCTTTACGCTGCTGTACAAGACCGTGGGCGAAGGCACAAAAGTGCTGGCCACTCTTCCGGAAGGCACTCAGCTGAGCGTTCTCACCGGACTGGGCAGGGGGTTTGATGCATCGGCCTGCTCCCGCAGCGCGCTGCTGGTGGGCGGAGGCCTGGGCGCCGCTCCCCTCTACCTGCTGGCCAAAGAGCTCAAAAGGCAGGGCAAGAAAGTAACGGTGGTGCTGGGCTTCAACAAGGCCGATGAGATAGTGCTGGCCAACGAGTTCAAAGCCCTATGCGACGGCTTTGCCATAGCCACGCTGGATGGCAGCGTGGGAGTGAAGGGCTTCGTAACCGACGCCATCAAAGGGATGGCCGGTCTGGATTACGATTACTTCTACACCTGCGGCCCTATGATTATGATGAAGGTGGTCTGCGAGGCCCTTTCCGGCCCCGGCGAGGCCTCGCTGGAAGAGCGGATGGGCTGCGGCGCCGGCTTCTGCTACGGCTGCAGCGTCCAGACCCAGAACGGACCGCGCCGCGTCTGCAAAGACGGTCCCGTATTTAAAAAGGAGGAGATTCTATGGTAAAGGACCTTTCGGTGAATCTCTGCGGCAAGAGCCTCAGAAACCCGGTGGTTCCCGCCAGCGGAACCTTCGGCTTCGGCCTGGAACTGGCCGATTCCTTTGACCTCAACGTCCTGGGCGGCATCTCGCTCAAGGGCAGCACGCGCGAAGCCCGGTACGGCAATCCCGTTCCGCGCATTGCCGAGGCCCAGAGCGGTATGCTCAACGCCGTGGGCCTGCAGAATCCCGGCATAGACGTGCTGGTTAACAGCAAGGTCCCGGCCCTCAGAAAGATTTACAACGGCTGCGTCATAGCCAACATCAGCGGCTTCTCCCTGGATGAATACCGCGAGTGCTGCGCCAAGGCCGATACCTGCGAAGGCATAGATATAATAGAAGTCAACATCTCCTGCCCCAACGTGCACAACGGCGGAATGGCTTTCGGAACCAACCCGAACGCCGCCGCAGAGGTAACCAAGGCCGTGCGGGAGGTCTGTTCCCAAAAACCGGTCTTCATCAAGCTCAGTCCCAATGTGACGGATATCGTGGCCATAGCCCGCGCGTGCGAAAACGCCGGAGCCGACGGCCTCACGCTGGTGAACACCTTCCTGGGAATGCGCATTGACATCGCCCGCCGGAAGCCCATCCTGGCCAACACCACCGGCGGCTATTCCGGTGCAGCCATCTTCCCCATCGCCCTGCGTATGGTGTATCAGGTGGCGCACGCCTGCAGCATCCCCGTGATGGGCTGCGGCGGGGTGACATCGGCCCGCGATGTCCTGGAAATGATGATGGCCGGCGCAACGGCCGTCCAGGTAGGGGCCGAGAATCTGCGCAATCCCTTTGCCTGTCCGGAAATCATAGAGGCGCTGCCCCTGGAGATGGAACGGCTGGGCATCCAAGACATCAAAGAGATCATAAAAACGGTATAATGCAAAGAGACGTTATCATAGCCTGCGATTTCAGCAGTAAAGAGGCTTGCCTGAACTTCCTGGACCGATTCTCCGGAAGTCGCAAGCCTTTCGTTAAAATTGGGATGGAGCTTTTTTACGCCGAAGGTCCCGAG
>JAEEGJ010019594.1_pt1 | contig 14871 bp, 12 predicted proteins | sample 8958761 | NCBI WGS metagenome assembly JAEEGJ01 (sample SAMN16246546, study PRJNA631951) | gut metagenome | biome: gut microbiome; feature: rumen; material: RS-attached | host: Bos | place: Iran: Karaj | collected 2018-10 | reverse complement strand
GGAGATCTTTGGACGTCCTTCAAAATACCGCGCCTTCTGGTGGAGCCCTGATTCCAAAACCATAGCGTTCTACCGCTTTGACGACACCCTGGTGCCCATGTTTCCCATTTATTCGCCCTTCGGACAGGACGGAACCCTCCGCCGCACTCACTATCCCAAGGCCGGGGAGCGCAACCCTGAGGTACGTATAGGCTTTGCAAGCGTGGAAGACGCCGGCATAGTCTGGGCCGATTTTGACGAGAAGGAGGACCAGTACTTTGGGACGCCGTTCTGGGGGGCAGACAGTAAGACCCTCTATGTTTCCCGCGAGCCCCGCATCCAGAACACCCTTGACCTTTACGCGGTAAAGGCTCAGGACGGCAGCAAGAGGCAGATCTACCATGAACAGGTCCCCACCTGGCTGGACTGGATTGAGGGCATGCTGTTCACGGAAAAAGGCCTGTACATGGTCCGAAGCTTTGAGACAGGCTGGCAGCAGATTTACTTTCTCAGCTACGACGGCCTCACCCTCAAACGCCTTACAGACGGCCCCAACTGGAGAATCCAGCTTCTTAAGGCCGATAAAAACGGCACAGTTTACTTCATTGCAGAGCGTGATTCCCACGTAAGGAAAAACGTGTACAAAGTTACAAAGAAGGGAAAGATTACACCCCTTTCAGACCTTTCCATGAACGTTTTGGCGGCAGAATTCACGGAAGACGGCAAGCACTTCAAAACCATGGAATCCAACCTCAAAACGCCATGGCAGCAAAGGGAATATGACCTCAAAGGCAAGTACAAGGTCCTGGAAGGAGGAGAGGAAACCGCGGCAGAAGGCTCTGGAGAACTTGTAAGCATAACCGTGGACGGCCTGGAACTCCCCGGTGTGATCATTTACCCGGAGGGCTTTGACCCTGAAAAGAAATACCCCGTCCACGTGGACATCTACGGCGGCCCGGATTCACCTATGGTCCATGACCGCTGGATAAATCCCTCCCGTTACCAGTGGTTCCGTGAAAACGGTATAATTGAACTGATCGCAGACTGCCGCGCCGCAGGGCACAACGGCCGTGAGGGCCTTGACGCAATCTACAAACACCTTGGAACGGTGGAAGTGGATGACTTTGTGGAATGGGCCAAATGGCTTCGCAGCCTCCCCTACGTGAAGGCCGATAAAATTGGCGTGGAAGGCTTCAGCTTTGGTGGCACAATGACAACGCTCCTTGTGACAACTGCCTCCGAGTACTATCCTTACGGCATTGCGGGGGGCGGAGTCTATGACTGGACTCTCTACGACACTCACTACACGGAGCGCTTCATGTCCACCCCTCAGGACAACCCGGACGGCTATAATGACACTGCCGTAATACGCCGTGTGAAGGACTATCCCGGGGAGTACGGCTCAGATAAAGTGATGCTTAAACTCACCCACGGCACCGGCGACGATAACGTCCATTTCCAGAACACCCTCCAACTGATGGACGTACTCCAGAGGCAGGGATCGGCCTTTGAATTCATGATTTACCCTGACGGAATGCACGGCTACCGGGGCTACCAGGGCGCTCATGATACAAAGGCCAGCCGGGAGTTCTGGCTGCGCTACCTGAAGAGCGAGGACGGGAAATTCACAAGATAGAGTTTGTCCACGGCGCGGGTGAAGGCCGTGTAGAGCCACTTGATGTCATCGGCCGTAAGGAAATCCTGCCAAATGGGATTATCCACAAACACGCACTGCCACTGCCCGCCCTGGGCCTTGTGACACGTGATTGCGCTGGCATATTTAAGCTGGATGGCGTTGTAGTAGGGGTCTTCCCGCACAGCGTCGTAGCGTTTCTTTTTGGTGGAGAGGTGGGAATAATCGGCCAGGACGCCCTGATACAGGGCATTGGACTGCTCATAGGTAAGGGATGCCGATTCCGACAAAAGCGTATCCAGCAGCACCTTGGACGTGATTTCCTGGTTGCCGTAATCCGGAAGCGCAAGGGTTGCATCGGCAAAATGAAGGCCGTAACGCTCCTCGAAATGACGGATTCTCATTAGGCGCACTATGTCTCCGTTTGCTATATAATCCGTGCCTTCCAGGCCCTCCAGATAGTGATTTTTCACAACCATGAGCTTATCTCCCCTCACCAGCTGTTCCTCACGGTACAGCACCTGGGCGCGTATGCCGGCGTTGTAACGCACCGCTCTCTTGTTGGACCGGCACAGGACCGCCACTTCATCTTCCCCGAACTTGCCGTAGGCGTCTGAAAGGGCATCCAGAAGCTCGCTTCCGGTTATGCTCTCAATGTCCGGGAAGTCCTTTGTGACAAGGCCAAGTTCATCAAGGCCCACGGGGTCCTCACCCTCCGCCAGTTTTTCCCTGAGGCGGGTTGCGTTCACAAGGATGCCGGAGCCCTCCCCCTGCCTCACAACGGTTGTGAGCGTAGCAAAAGAAACTCCGCCTATTCCGGACATGTATTCCGGGCTAAGGGCGGGCGATGCGTCAAGGCCCACAGGCGGCAGCTGGGCATTGTCTCCGACAAGGATGAGGCGGCAGTCTACGCCGGAGCGCACAAATGCAACAAGATCTTCCAGCAGATTTCCGGAGCCGAAGGCAGACCCCTTCTCCCCTGCCTCAATTCCAATCAGGGACACCTCGTCCACAATAAACAGCGTATTCTTTGCCTTGTTTGGCATAAGCGAGAACTGCCCGAAGCCGTCGTTTCCAAAGGATTTCTGCCTGTAGATATGCTTGTGGATGGTGGACGCCGGACGGCCGGCATAAGAAGACAGCACCTTTGCGGATCGGCCTGTAGGAGCCAGGAGAACGCACTTCACCTCAAGTTCCGCCATGGCGTTGATGACAGATGCCAGTGCTGCGGTCTTGCCCGTTCCGGCATAACCGTTCACAACCAGGATATCGCCTTCATCCGACGTAAGGAAAGACGCCACTTTCTGCAGCAGGGCATACTGGCAGGGCGTTGGTTCATAGGGGAACCAGCGGAGAAAAGCGTCGTTCAGAAACCCCTCCCTGGTGAGCATCACTTTGACTTGGGGTTGATAATACTGGAAAGTACCGCCAGGACAGGATAGATCTCAACGCGGCCAAGGAACATATCGGCAGAGAAAACAAATTTCAGGGCCGATGGTTCAGCGTTGTAGTTTCCCATAGAGCCTATGCTCCCAAGCGAAGGTCCCACATTGGTAAGGCTTGCGAGTGACCCCAGAAGCGCGTGGTTGTTAGGGTCTCCAAGGAGGAGACACAGCACGGTTGAGAAGCCTATGAGGAGGAAGAAAAGGGCTATGTAGAGCACCTGGGGATAGATATCTTCGTCGTGGAGAATGCGGCGGCCCATCCTTACCTCAAAGATAGAGGAAGGATTGAGGGTTTTAAGGTTCTGCATATGCACGGCCTTGAAAAGAACCATCACGCGGTCTACCTTGAGGCCGCCGGTGGTGGAACCGGCGCAACCGCACACCAGGCTCACAAGGATGAGCATGAAGCACGGAAGAATTGGCCACACGGAGTTGTCACTTATGCCAAAACCAGTTGTGGAAGCATAACTCACCACATGGAAAGTGCCGTCAAGGAAAGCCCTGCTCCAGGAAAGCCCAAGGTCTGAGTACTTGAGGCCGATGGAAGCCACGATGGAAATCACCACCAGCCCAGTCACATAAAAGCGCAGGACAGCATTCCTCAGCGGCTTGAGTGAACGCGTCACGATGACCACGTAAATGATTCCAAAGTGGATTGAGGCCAGGAACATGAAAACTATTGTCACGGCCGATATGAGCGTGGAGTCGAAGGCCCCGATGGAGAGGTTCTTTGAAGAAAAACCGCCGCAGGCACATACGCTGAATGCATGGCATACGGCATCGAAAACCGACATCCCGCAAAGGAGATATGCTATGAATGCAGCCACACATATGCCGATATACACCCACGCAAATATAGAAACGGTCTTGTTGACACGCGTCCTGTAGTCATCCCTTGACAGGGAGGAAAGTTCCATATTGGTGAGCCTTAGGCGCACCGGAGACGAGTTGGGGATAATGAGAAGGAGGAACACCACAACTCCCAATCCGCCGATAAAATGAGTGGACGCCCTCCAGAACACTAGGCTCTTTGGAAGGGCCTCAACGTCTTCAAGGATGGTGGCGCCGGTAGTTGTAAAACCGGAAACGCTTTCAAACCAGGCGTTTATAACGTTGAAAGGGCCGCCCCACAGGGCATATGGCAGGGAGCCGAACACAAATGACAGGAGCCAGGACAGGAAGATGATCCAGTAGCCGTCCTTCAGGCTTATGTGAGGGGTTTTCTTTACAAAGATGAAAGGGAAAATGCCCACCGCAAAGGTTATGGTGAAGCTGATTAGAAGGGGCGCCAGGGCGCTGTCCTGCCCGTTTGCAAGGGACACGAACACGGACAGCAGCATGAACAGCGCGCTCACCACAAGCGCGATGCCCACGTTCCTGGATATTACCTTCAGGTTCATTTGCCGTTTTCCTTCATTTCAGAGATACGCCGCCTCAGATTACGGTTCTCCTCCGTCAGGTTGGTTACGGATTCGTTGAGCTGGCCAAGCTGGTCTGAGTTTTCAAACTCATAGGTGTAGCGGTGACGGAACTGAAGGAAGTCCCTCAGGGCGTTACGCATCCCGTAAATGGGCCTCACGTAGTAAACCATGATGTAGAACAGCAGCATGAATACCAGAAGTATGGCCACGGAAACGGCCACGGCGCCGGGAATGATGCTGCGGTAGAAGCCGCGGTCAAAGTCTGAGGAATTCTGCTGGAGCTCCGCGTACATTGCGCTGCTGAGCTTGTCCAGATACCCCCTCATGCGGCCGAATATGGGCTGCAGGCGGTTGAAATACCAGTCCCGGGAGTCTATGAAATTGGATTCAAGGACATCTTCCAGTTCAAGGGAAGCCAGCATATAGGCCGAATATGCGTACACCACGGAATCGGCCAGAGGACCCGCTACAAAAGACTGGCGCAGGGAGTCACAGTAGCTCACGAACTCCGTGCGGTTGAAATCTGGCAGGGAATTAAGGCCGTCGTCTCCAATCACGGCCAGCATCCTGAGGTTGTAGGCATCCACGGCGTCAACCATGTTCTGGGTGACGTGGATATTGCGGATATCGCTGGCGATCATGGTGGAAACATAGTTGGACATGTGCCTGTACTCCAGTATGGAAATTACGCTGGACATCAGGAGCACAACCGCTATGGCGCTGAAAGACAGCGTCATCTTCATCCTGAGGGAGAGGCGGTATTCCCGCAGCCAATTTTTCAGTTTCACAAACATAATAGGTTACAAAGATACATATTTTTTCTCTAATCGTTATTTTTAAAAATTTTTTCTTATCTTTGCGTTGTTAATAAAATTTTAGCCATGAGAGAGACGTTCCTGGAGAAAAAAGACACAAAGAACTCCCTTCTAAAAAAGCAAATACTCTATCTGTGCATAGAGCATGGTGAACATAGCATATCGGCCATAAGTGAAGCTATAGGCGCATCTGTGCCCACCGCCACCAAACTCATAGGTGAACTTATGGAAGAGGGCTTCATGATAGACCTGGGAAAGTCTGGAACTTCAGGCGGCAGACGTCCCTCCATCTATGGCCTAAATCCGGAGGCCGGCTATTTCATGGGCGTTGACATCCGAAACACCCACGCCAGTATGGCCATCACGGACTTCAAGGGCGGCCTGAAGGTCTTCAAGGACGACATCCCCATGAGCCTTGAGGCCAACGAAGAATCCGTGCACAGGCTGGCAGCATCCATCCGCGATTTCATGAGCGGAACAGACATCCCCTGGAATAAACTCATGGGCCTTGGAGTAAGCATCCCGGGGCGCGTAAACCCCGTCACAGGCTATTCAAACCTGTATTCCTTTGACGACAAACGCCCCATCAGCCAAATCCTCCAGGAAGACCTTAACCTTCATGTGGTGCTTGAGAACGACTCCCGCGCCATGACCTACGGAGAGTATCTTGGCGGCGGCCTCAAAGAGAAAAACATGCTGTATGTCAACGTAAGTTGGGGTCTTGGTATGGGCATGATCCTTGGCGGACGCCTCTACTGCGGAACCTCCGGGTACAGCGGAGAGTTCGGCCACTTCCCTCTCCTGGATAACGGTATAATGTGCCGGTGCGGTAAAGTAGGCTGCCTGGAAACCGGAGCCTCGGGAAGCGCCCTTGTGAGGAAGATGGTAGAGAAACTCCAGAGCGGAAGGGCATCTTCCCTTGCGGCCAAATTCAAGGCCGATGGCAAGGTGAACCTCAACGACATCTTCCAGGCCATCAAGAACGAGGACAGCCTTGCAATTGAAGTTGTGGAGAAACTTGGCCTCAACCTTGGCCGCGGCCTTGCGGGCCTAATCAACATCTTCAATCCGGAACTTGTGGTTATTGGCGGAAAGGTTGCTGTTGCCGCAGGAGATTACCTCATGCTCCCCATCCACACCGCCATCAAGCGCCACGTCCTTAACATCGCAAACAAAGACACATCCATAAAACTCACCCAGCTGCGCCAGAAAGCCGCTCCAACCGGAGCAGCCCTCCTTGTCCGCAGCCGTATGCTTGGAATCCTGTAAACTACTATGCCCAAGATATCACGCCGCGGCCTTGAGATGCCGTCGTCCCCAATACGTAAACTTGCCCCGCTGGCCAATGAAGCCAAGCGCCAGGGCGTGAAAGTGTACCACCTCAATATCGGCCAGCCGGATCTTCCTACCCCGCAGAAGGCCCTGGATGCCCTGAAAAATATTGACCGCAAAACCCTTGAGTACAGTCCTTCCGAAGGGTTTATCGGCCTCAGGCAGAAACTGGTTGGATACTATTCCAAGTTTGGCATCAATGACATCGCCCCGGAGAACATCATTGTCACCGCGGGCGGCTCTGAGGGCATTCTCCTCACGTTCCTTGCGTGCATGAACCCCGGCGATGAGATGATCATGGTGGAGCCCGGCTACGCCAACTACATCTCATTTGCGGTCACGGCCGGCATTGTGGTGAAAACCGTCACTTCCTATATTGAGGACGGCTTCAAGCTGCCACCCATGGAAGCTTTTGAAGAGGTTATTACGCCTAAGACACGCGCTATCCTGCTGTGCAACCCCGGCAACCCTACGGGCGCCGTCTATTCCCCGGAAGACCTCCAGAAGATCAAGGAGCTGGTCCTCAAATATGACCTCTACCTTATTTCCGACGAGGTTTACCGTGAGTTTGTGTACACGGACGAGCCTTACGTGAGCGTTATGAGCCTTGGCATTCCTGAAAACGCCATCCTCATTGATTCCGTGAGTAAGAGGTACTCCGAGTGCGGTATCCGCATTGGTATGATTGTGACCAAGAACCGCCTGGTTTACGACACCGTGATGAAATACTGCCAGGCCCGCCTGAGTCCGCCGCTCCTTGGCCAGATTGTGGCCGAGGCCTCAATTGAAGGCACTGAGGAGTATTCCCGTGAGAGTTACAATGAGTACAAGTCCAGGAGAGATTTCTTCATAAAGGGCCTCAACAGCATTCCGGGAGTGTACTCCCCCATGCCCCATGGCGCGTTCTATACCGTAGCCAGCCTTCCTGTGGCCGATGCCGAGGATTTCTGCCGCTGGTGCCTCACGGACTTCCGCATGGACGGCGAAACCGTGATGATGGCCCCCGCTGCCGGATTCTACCGCAACCCGGACCTTGGCCGAAACCAGGTGCGCCTTGCCTATGTCCTGTGCAAAGAAGACCTCCAGCGCAGCCTCATGCTAATAAGAGGTGCCCTGAAGGCCTACAATCACCGGGAGATATAATTTTTTCACCGCGCCGCAACGTCTCAGCCCCGCCAGCATCTGGTGAGGCCCTAAATCACGCAATTCCGGTCTTCAACGGATGCTCCAGCACCCCGCCATAATAAAAATCGGCCCCAAATTGCTTTGGAGCCGTGCCGGGGAGGGGATGTGGTGTTACCTTCGTTCGTTGCCCTGGTAGTCGTAGTAGTAATATCGGCCGTTACGCTCCGCCCTTATCAGGTTGTTCTGATAAATGGTGAGATGCTCTCCCCAGATGTTGCCCACAAAGTCTCCGTCTTCATCGTAGAGCCTCCAGAAGGAGCCCACCTTGATGCCGTAAAAACCTTCCGACCAGTAGAAGATATCCATCCCGGAAAGGGTGGTGAAGCCGCCGTCTGCGTCACGGACGCTCCAGACGCCGCCGTTCTTGACTTCGTACATGCCGTTGGATGTTAAAAACACTCTGTCACCGCTGACAATTGTATTGCCGCTGCGGCTCACAACCTGCACCCTGTCTCCAAGAAGGCGTACGTGGCAGCCATTCCAGAGCTCCTGCCACTCATATGTGCATTCAAGTTCATCGGGAACGTTGTAACCGTGGCTTCTTCCATGGCCGCGGCCGTTATGGTTTGAATGATGGTTCCCGCGGTTTCCCCTGTGATGGCCTCCACGGTGGACATTTTCCGTCCTGTGACGGGAACCCCTGTGAGAATCACGATGACCGTGATGCCCCTGTCCGTATGCGCCGGCCGTTGCCAGCATCATAAGCAATATGATAACGATCTTTTTCATAACGAATCCTCCTTTTTGTGGTAGCATAGCAAGTATCAAGCCAAAAATTGCGTATCTTTGTGTCCTATGCCAAGTTATCTGCAAATAGAGAACATTTCCAAGAGTTACGGCCCCAAGGTGCTGTTCAAGGGAATTGACTTCAATATCAATGAGGGGGACAAGGTGGCTCTCATTGCCCCAAATGGCACAGGAAAGACTTCTCTCCTCAGGATCCTTGCCGGAAAAGACTCCTCCGACAGCGGCGGAAAGGTTCTGTTCCTGAAGGACATCCGCATTGCTTTTCTGGAGCAGGATTACGCCTATGACCCCGGAAAATCCATCTTTGAGCAGATTATGGGAGACTCTCTGGAGTGGACGCGGGATCTGGACCAGGACCACCTTTGGCAGTATGAACTGAGGGTGAACCGCCTTCTGGACCAGTTTGGTCTCCAGGACAGGAACAAACTGATGAAGGACCTCTCAGGCGGAGAAATTAAACGCGTGGCGCTCACAAGGATGCTGGCGTCAGAGGCCGATTTCTACATAATGGACGAGCCCACCAACCACCTTGACATAGATGCCATAGAGTTTCTGGAGAGCCATCTGAAGCACTCCAGATGCACTCTTTTCATGGTCACCCATGACCGCTACTTCCTGGACAGGGTTTGCAACACCGTAATGGAAATGGACCGCGGCGGCATCTTCATCTACCGCGGAGATTATATGAATTTCCTTGAGAAGAGGCAGGAAAGGATAGACAATTATAACGCGGAAACGGAGAAAGTACGTAACCTTTTCCGCCGTGAACTGGAGTGGATGCACGCCAGTCCCTGCGCCCGTACCGGAAAGGCAAAATACCGCAAGCAGGCATTCTGGGACATCAAGGAAAGGGCCGAAGACACCTACGTCACAAAGAAAGTGGATATGTCCGAGACCCAGATCAAGGGCACCTACCTTGGCAACAAGGTCATAAACTGCCGTAACCTCAGTTTCTACTGGGATGGGAAATGCTATCTGAAGAACTTTACGTACAATTTCCAGAGATATGAGCGCGTTGGGATAGTGGGGCGGAACGCCGCCGGAAAAACCACCTTTCTGAACCTAATCACGGGCGGATGGAAGCCGGAGCTGGGAGGCCGGATGGAAGGCGTGGTGGACCTTGGGGAGTCTCTGAGGATTGGCTACTACCACCAGTCCGGAATGGAGTTCAAGCCAGGCCAGACGGTGCTTGAAACCGTGAACGACACCCATCTTCTGGGCCGGTTCCTCTTCACTCACGATATGCTGAATAACCCCGTGGAGAGGCTCTCCGGCGGCGAAAAACGGAGGCTCTACCTTCTTACAATCCTAATGAAGGAGCCAAACTTCCTCATACTGGACGAGCCCACCAATGACCTTGACATCATGACCCTGGAAATACTGGAGGAATACCTTCAGGAGTTCAAAGGGTCACTTATAATAGTTTCCCACGACCGCCATTTCCTTGACCGCCTCGTGGACCACCTCTTCGTGTTCTGCGGAGACGGCGTGGTGAAGGATTTCGTGGGTAATTACACGGAGTATCGCACCTTCATAAAGGATTACGAGGCCGCTCAGAAAAAGATTGCCGGTCAAGCCGGCAATGACGCCCAAAAGCCAAAACAGAAAACTGTCATTCCCGGCACCGACCAGGAATCTTCCAAACCCCGAAAACTCTCCTGGAAGGAGCAGCAGGAACTGAAGGCCCTGGAAGAGCGCCTACCGGAACTGGAAGAGGAAAAGGCGGAACTTGAAGCCAAGCTTTCCTCTGGAACTTTATCGGCCCAGGAACTCCAGGAAGCATCACTCCGTTACGGCACCCTCAAAGATGAACTTGACGCTGCAGAGATGCGCTGGTTGGAACTCTCCCAGTAAATCAGTATCTTTGCACCTCTTAATATATTGTTAGTATAATGAATCGTGTAGTTATTACAGGTATGGGCATATGGTCCTGCCTTGGTACAACCTTAGAAGAAGTTAAAGAATCACTATATAACGGTAAATCAGGCATAATCCTGGATCCTGTACGTAAGGAAATGGGGTTCCGCAGCGGCCTCACTTCGTTTGTCCCGGCCCCGGACCTGAAGAAGGAACTTCCCCGCGCACAGCGCGCTTATATGCCGGAACCGGCCCTGTACGCATACTGCGCCACACGTGACGCCCTGAAGATGGCTGGAATTGACCAGGATTACCTGGACGCCAATGAGGTAGGTCTCCTTTACGGAAATGATTCCACCGCAGACGCCGTCTACAAGTCTGTCGCAAAGATAATTGAGAAGCACGACACAATGCTCTGCGGGGCCGGCGCCATCTTCCAGAGCATGAATTCCACTGTTACCATGAACCTTGGCGTGATCTTCCATCTCAAGGGCATCAACCTCACCGTTTCTGGTGCCTGCGCCAGTGGTTCTCATGCTATCGGCCTTGGAGCTCTCCTTATCCAGAACGGCCTCCAGGACATGGTTGTCTGCGGCGGCGCGCAGGAAGTGAACATGGCTGCAACGGGGTCCTTTGATGGAATATCGGCCTTCTCTACCCGCGAAGACAATCCCGCGGCGGCGTGCCGTCCGTTTGACCGTGACCGTGACGGCCTTGTGCCCGGAGGCGGCGCTGCAACCGTGATCCTTGAAAGCTATGAGCACGCCGTTAAGCGCGGTGCTCCAATCATCGCTGAAGTCCTTGGATATGGCTTCAGCGCCAACGGAGACCATATTTCCTCCCCCAACGTTGACGGCCCGGCCCGTTCCCTTGAGATGGCAATCCGCCGCGCGGGAATCGGCCTTAAGGAGATTGGCTACGTGAATGCACATGCAACTTCCACGCACGTGGGGGACGCCAACGAGGCCAAGGCCCTGTTCCGCGTCCTTGGTGAGAAGACCGTTCCCATCACGTCCACAAAGAGCCAGACCGGCCACGAGATGTGGATGGCGGGGGCATCGGAGGTCATCTACTCCATTCTTATGATGAAAAACGACTTCATCGCCGGCAACATCAACTTTGAGAATCCCGACGAAGATTCCTGCCACCTCTGGATACCCGGAGAGACCATCCCCGCTCACTTCGATACCTTCCTTTCCAATTCCTTCGGTTTTGGCGGAACCAACTCCACCCTTATCGTAAGGAATGTCTAAGGACGTTATTATAGTAGGCGCCGGCCTTGGCGGGCTTCTCTGTGGAAGGATACTTTCACGGAGGGGCTTTACCGTCACGGTGCTTGAGGCCGATTCTTTCCCCGGCGGCATCCTCCACGGCTTTGAGTGGGAGGGTGCAATGTGCGACAGAGGCTTCCACTCAGTGGGCGGCCTTGCCCCGGGAGAACCGCTGGAAAAGATCATCCGTCCGCTGGGGCTCATGGACCTTCCGTGGTACAGGGCCGATTCCGATGAAGGCCTGGGCTTCCTGAGGCTGAACATGCGCTCTGACTTTGAGACAGAGCATATCCTGGGGCCGTTTAAGAAGAGTACATGGCGCCTTGAAGGCGGTGGGACAACACTTTCCCTGGCCCTTGCCGAAGGCCTTGACATCCGATATGGCAAAAAGGTATCGGCCATTGAAAATCAGGTGGTTACATGTGAGGACGGCAGTTCTTTCAGGGCCGATTATGTGATCTCAGACCTCCATCCCGCAGTCACTATGGGGCTGGTCCGTGACCACGTGAGGCCGGCATATACTAAGCGTATTGCACGGCTCCAGAACGGCCCGGACATATTCTCCGTGCACTGCCTTATGGAGCCTGGGTGCGTGCCGTGGCAGAGCGGAGCCATTTTCCTTGACGGCTCCCTTATGATCCACTTCGACGAGCCCGGAACAAATGTCCTGGAACTGATGTGTTTTGGCCCGGGAAATCCTGAGGAGATGATTGAGCGTGCCGCAGTGCGGCTACCGGGGCTGAAGGTTCTCAAATACCACGCCCATCTCAACCAGGGATATGGCATCCAGAAGGCCTCCCACGCAGATTTTATCTCCGCTCAGACTCCTCTTCCATGGCTCTTCCTTACCGGCCAGAACCTGGGGCTCCACGGAATTTTGGGCACGGCTATATCGGCCCTCAATACTTGTAAAATGATTCAATTATGAAATATGCTTTAGTTACCGGCGGAAGCCGCGGAATTGGCCGCGCAATATGCGTCAAACTCCATCAGATGGGCTATGAGGTGCTCATCAACTACGTTTCCAACGATGCTGCGGCAAAGGAAACCCTTGGCCTCATCGAAGGCCACGGGGAACTCCTCCGCTTTGACGTATCGGATCCTGCGGCCGTTCAGGAGGCAATTTCCGGATGGCAGGCCGCACACCCCGGGGAATATATAGAGGTGCTTGTGAATAACGCCGGGGTTAGGAAGGACAACCTCCTAATCTGGCTGGAACCTGCCGAGTGGTCCAAGGTCATTGACACCAACCTCAATTCCTGGTACTATGTCACCCGCGCGCTTCTTCAGCCAATGCTCCTCAAGAAGTTTGGCCGGATTATCAACGTGGCATCCCTCAGTGGCCTCAAGGGCCTTCCGGGGCAGACCAACTACTCTGCCGCAAAGGGCGGTATGATTGCCGCCACAAAGGCCCTGGCGCAGGAAGTGGCCCGTAAGAAAGTGACCGTGAACTGCGTGGCGCCGGGCTTCATCCGCACGGATATGGTGGAAGGCCTTGACGAGGCTGCACTCAAGAAGGACATCCCCGCAGCACGCTTTGGAGAGCCTGAGGAAGTTGCCGCCCTGGTTGGCTTCCTTGCATCCCCGGATGCCGGCTACATCAACGGAGAGACCATCTCCATCAACGGCGGGCTGTACACTTAATCATTGCGGTTCCCCTTTAGCATCTCTTCAGGACCAAAATTACGGGTTTTAGGGCTTGGTGCCGTGCTGAAGCATCCGTTGAAGACCGGAATTACGGGTTTTAGGGCCTCATCACGTGCTGGAGCACCCGTTGAAGACCGGAATTACGGGTTTTCGGTCCTCATCGCGTGCTGGAGCATCTCTTCAGGACCGGAATTACGTGATATAGGGCCTCATCAGATGCTAGGTTTTTTTCGTCGGCCGTAATCTTTTGAATTTAGGAACTGCTTTATGACGTATTCCTGAACGCCCAGGACACGGGCAAGATGATAAGGAGTTATATCGTAATGGGCATTCACCTTCACGGCAAGTTCTCCTTTTTGTTCTGTTGTTAGTTTTTCTATTGATAAACCGGGATAATCCTCATTGAGTTGCCGAAGGATTATGTCTTTCGCCTCCTGAAAACTCCACGTGAGTGTTTCTCCAACCGATTTTGAGATCTTGACAACCGCTTCATATTCTTTCACAAGAGCCGCCATATAATCTTTTACGGTAGGAAACAGATCCAGGACCTTGTCTGTCCTTACAAAACTGGCAGGCAGTATGCCAAGTTGCGGATGAATCTCCCAGTCTGACGGCAATTTGATCCTGGAACCAACAATTTTCTCAATATCCCTCACTTTCATATCTTTCACCTTGGTTCCGCGAATGAAATCGGCAAACTGGTTATATACAAGGTATCCGGTTCCCCATAAATGACCTACCGGGGTACATTCTCCTTTCTCATATTTGTTTCTGGCCAGATAAACTATAAGGTCTTTCAGGGCACTTCTGTTTTCAACGGGGACCAGTTTGAACCAATAACTGTCCGGAGGTACCACGTATCCATCTTCTTTGAGTCGCTTTCTGATACGTTCCATAATGAAAAAGAAAGAGTCAAGGCACTGCTCACCGGTACCGCATATCGCAATATGGATATGGTTGGGCATAAGTTCAAATGAAATGATCTTTACTCCGAATTTTAATGTAAGAAGGGCAATGGTGCACATTCCATAGGCAAACTGTTCAATAGTGTTGAACAAATTACCGCCGGACCAGCCGTCCGTGCAAAGATGATAATAGCCGTTAGGGTAAGAGCGATACTCTAAGATTTGTTTTTGTCTTGAATCCATAGCAAAATCTGTTTTATGTAAAAAAACTTGCTATGAATGCGCTCCGCTCCACAAATATCCAAATAATTATCCGTTTAAAAAAGTGTTAAACGTTTATTTTGCAAAAATTGCTTTTTACATATCTGTAGGCGCGTTTTTTAAAATGATAAACACTCAAAAAATGCACATTTTTGATTCGTTTTTTGCATTTTTGGGGACCAGGTCACGCGCTGGAACACACACTCAGGACCGGAATTGTGGGTTTTAGGTCCTCATCACGTGCTGAAGCATCTCTCCAGGACCGGAATTACGGGTTTTAGGGCCTCATCACGTGCTGGAGCATCCGTTGAAGACCGGAATTGTGGGTTTCCGGTCCTCATCACGTGCTGGAGCATCCGTTGAAGACCGGAAT
>JAEEGJ010019593.1_pt1 | contig 14871 bp, 15 predicted proteins | sample 8958761 | NCBI WGS metagenome assembly JAEEGJ01 (sample SAMN16246546, study PRJNA631951) | gut metagenome | biome: gut microbiome; feature: rumen; material: RS-attached | host: Bos | place: Iran: Karaj | collected 2018-10 | reverse complement strand
TGCCTCCTTGTTATACTTAGTCTGTTAAGTATAACAAGTAATGCCGAATTTTTATAGAGGATTTCGATGAATAATCGGAATTTTTAGATATTTTTCGACATTATTATTTTTTCGGCATTATTCAGATCGATAGCGATATAAACCTTGTCCATAACCTACGCCCCCTATGTTCTTCCCTTACTGTATCACGACCGGACACTCCACATACCATCTACCGACGCTGCTGACATGATGTGTATTTGCTTTTTCAAAGAAAAGGTACTTGATTTCTCCCTTTATTACGACCGTATAGCAGCCGCAGGTCAGGCTGTCGTGGTTCGCACCGGCGGGCCTGAAATCCTTGACCGCTTCGATCCTGAATACCCGTCCGTCCTCCCATGTGATCGTTCTCGGCTGCATATAGCCTGTTGCATCAAAATCGGAAGTGACCTTCACGTATTTTCGCTCCATCCGGATTACCGGCTGTTTCATGCCACCGCCCCCTTTATATCTGTGGCTTGATTTGTCTTTCCTTATAATGTTTCCTGCAAAGCGAGATATAGCTCTCGTTGCCGCCGAGCTGTACCTGTTCTCCCTCAGTGACCATTTCTCCGTTCAGGAGTCTTGCATTGAAGTGCGCTCTCTTGCCGCACCAACAAATGGTCTTGATCTGCTCTATATCGTCCGCAAGCTCCATAAGCCGCTGTGCGCCGGGGAAAAGATGGCTCTGAAAGTCAGTCCGCAGGCCGTAGCAGATGACGGTAATACCGTGAAAATCCACAAGATCACTGAGTTCGTCTATCGTTTCCGGCGATAAGAACTGCACTTCATCAACGATTATACAGTCATAATGCTCACCAATATAGTTTTCGAGGAAGTCCTCAGCAAATTCGCAGGGTTCCTCCAAACCAATGCGTGACTTAATAACTTTTGCGCCGTCTCTGTCCTCGCAGCGTGGCTTTAGAAGTACAACTTTCTTGTCACGTTCATAGTAGTTATACCGCACCATAAGTGCATTGGCAGTCTTGGAGCTGCCCATCGCACCGTAGCGGAATATTAGTTTTGCCATTTATTTTCCCTCATTCTATATTATCGTCCTGGGTTGCCTCATCGTTTATATACTGCATAACATCATCCCATATCAGATCCCAGTATTCATTTATGTCATAGCTTCCATCCGGTTGACTTATCTCAAGAAATCTGGATAAATGCGTTGAAACGTTTTCTAAGTCACTGTCAAAAAGGAGATCGCTGCATATCTGATGAAGAGAAATGTTTTCTTCAACGTTTTCCGGTGATCTTGTCCTAAAGTATCTGTATCCGTTTTCATCACAGTATGTATCACCAAGCAGACCTAATTGACTGCGCTTTCCGTTATCATTTATGTAAAGTGTAAGGTCGTTTGGTCCTGGCGTGGCAGGTGTCTCAGGTTTATCAGGAAATTCCTCCCACTCCATTGAGTTCAGGATCTTTGACAGTTTCTTTACTTCATCAGCAGACAGAACACGAACGCTCGGAAACAGTGCCGTACCTCCGAAGCAGACATAAGCGTCGCTGATATCACCGAACGGAGAGGTCAGCTCAGATGGTTCATCCAAAGAATCTGCGATCCTGTCAAGCTCCTTTAATCTAATTTCAGTGACAGTGGTAATTTCGGCAGTTGTCTCAGTTGCTGTTGTAGTCGTTGTAACCGCTGTTATAGTCGTCGTTGTAGTAGTCTCAGCTGTTGAGTTGCTCGTTGCTGTCTCTGTTGTATCAGTCGTGACTGCCGCTGTGATATGGCTTGAAGTTGGTTCAACTCCTGCATCAGAGCCGTTCTTTTCACTGCATCCGGTAATAGCAACTAGGCATAGTGCAGCAATTAAACAGCGAAAAATAGATCGTTTGGTCATAGCTTTGTTCTCCGTTTTTTTCATGATCATTCCTCCTCATCCTCCGGATGCAGGACACGATACATCTCAATATGCTCATCCGATGCGAGATCCTTTTCTTCAACAATACCCATGACCTTGCCTATCAGGATAACATGCTCATCGGAATTGAAGTGCATGGTATCATAATCTTCGTTATACGAATGCAGGCCGTCCTTCTGGTATTCCTTGATGTATGTCTCGTTGCCGATCATAAATGCGCCGACATCTCCGGGTTTCAGCTTTCCGCAGCCAGGATAACGCCGTACCAAAACAAGATCACCGTCATAATACTCCGGCTCCATACTGTTACCGCTGACAGTAAATACACAGTCGGCACTGTCAACCTCTTCCGATGAATAGAGATAGATATCCTCACCCTCGTCATCAAAGTCTGCAGAAACATCGAAACCTGCGGCCAGCTGCTTCTGGAACTTGATGAGCTTTGTGATAGGCGGACACTCCTCCGCACGCTGTCTTTCTGTCAGTGTGTCAAGTACCGCATTGAATACAGACTTGTTCTGGTCGTTCAGATATCTGTAATCTGCAATAATAGCACGTTCTTTTGCTGTAAAGGTACGAAGCGGGTCGTCAACACCGAACAGTTCGTAGAATCCGATCCCGAGAGCCTTGCATATCTTCGGAATCTGGTCGAGATCAGGGCGTGTTCTGCCGTGCTCCCAGTTGCTGATGGCATTGGACTTGACGCCGAGCATCTCTGCAAGTGCCATCTGCTCTATCCCCTTTTTCTCACGGTAATACTTTACGCGCTGTCCTACAATGTGTATTTCCTTTTTGACGACCTCCTCCTGCTTTGTCACATTAAATGCAGCAGAAGTCGGTTCACCTGTCTTTTTCTTAGCTCCCATAATAGACTCCTTTTGTACAATATGGTTTTGATCTGGCTGCCGAGTTCATCAATGTACAAATCAAACAAATGTTCTGTAAAATAATTGTGCAGCCCTACAAAGTTTCCCTGTCGGCATTCTGCTCCGGAGTATGAAAACTCTAGCTGTCATGCCGTCTTTGTGTTTAGTATATCACATCATCACGAAAATGTCAAGCATATTTTCTATTGACATTTTCGTGATAATGATGTAATATGTTAATGTCGGTATCCGGCCTACGGAAAAATGATACCTCAGTCCGCCTTAAGGTGTGTGGCAGACGGGGCAGCAGTCGTGCAGGGTACCGCTTCGCCATCAACCAACTTCGCCACGAAAGATAGAGAAATACAGAACAAGAGATAGGGACAGTATCATAGAAACACAAGTTGCGAAACAGGAGGGCGTAAATGACTATATATCTTGACAGAGGACCATTTCTCACCATTCCCGACAAGCTGCATCCGGGGCAGTACAAAGTGATCCGTAACCCGGACTGGCATGGGGAACTTCCGGAGATCGTGTCCTTCACCGATTTTCTCAAATGGAACTACACATTGGAGTATGGTCGGCATATCCGTGAACTACACTACTATCGTCAGCTCCCGCTGCCATGGGGTGTTCCGAGTGATGCCGATATCAAAACTGTCATCATAGAGGAAGGCAGATATGACCGCATAGACCACGATTCCTTTGATATGTATGTGATCTGCAATGTCGTGTTCGATATGAACGGGTACAGGCAGTGTCAGAAATATATCGTACACGGTTATTACTGCTCCAACAGCGTATCGGATTTTCTGTGTGATGCAGAACTGTACAACGGGCAGTTTATCCGACTGAATAATCCTCTGGATGAATTTCTGGTGCCTATCCTTTCAAAGAAGGATTTTGAGAGCATAGCTCAGGAAATATTTGACGGCTTTTATCCATATAAATCGAATTATCCAGGTTGCATCAATACATTTGTGATTGCGAGGTTTATGGGCCTTGACATAAAGTATGCCCGCCTTTCAAAAAACGGCAAGGTCAAGTCCAAACTGATCCTTGATAAGCGGGATACGACCGTCTATGATAAGGACAGCAAAGCGATCAAAATGAAAATTGGCGGTCCTACGATCCTTGTGGATGAGTCTCTGGAGGAGGAAGAAGCACAGAACGCTATTATTCATGAGTGCGTTCACGCTTATCTTCACAACCTGTTCTATGAGCTGCAGAGCTATTATCGGAAAATGGTCGGCAGGAAGATGCCGGAGTTCAATGACTATTTTTACTCCAAAACACAGCGTTGCTGCTTGAAATGGATGGAGACACAGGCAAATGCGATTCCGCGCTTTATTCAGATGCCGGAGGAACAAGCGTCTGAGGTCATCCTGAACTTCTTTGAGCGACTTCCCGGCGAGCCTGATTGGGACGATTACAGAGAACTGATTGATCTTGTAAAATGGAAGTTCGGAGTATCCCGCAATGCTGCGAAGAAGCGTATCATTGAACTTGGGTGGCCGGAAGTGCGCGGTGTGTATGTCTACAACACAACAGGATATGTCGAGGACTACGATGTAGAGCTGAGATTCCCGGAGGATTACACCTATACACTGTCGTTCCGCCACATCTCCGATGTATTTGCATCCTGCGATACCTTCGCAGAGCTTGTCCGTTCCAAGAAATTCATCTATCTGGACGGTCATGTTGTCATCAACAGTGACAGGTATATCCGCAAGGAACACGGCATCGCTATGGGCTTGACCGAGTATGCAAGACATCATATGGCAGAGTGCTGTCTGGATTTCAAACGTGTCTATGCAGAATTTGACTACAGCTATACCTATGGCGAACTGCATAAGGACGAATTGACAGAGATCACAGCTGAGAGTCGTTCGTTCAGCGATGAGCAGCGAAAGAAGATCCGCATGGCAATGTATGAGATATCTGAAGAAAACGATAAGCTCGCTAAACCTTCAAAAGTCAACGAATTCGGCAAGGCGGTGCGATTCCATATGGAAAGATGCGGTGTTACCTCAGATCAGGTCGCAGACCGCAGCGGTATGGGCGTGAACACTGTCAACAAGATGCGCAGCGGCAAGAAAGTGAAGCTTGAAACGGTGCTGGCGTTCTGTGTTGCTTTGGAACTTGAGGAGTCATTCCGTATCGACCTTATGCAGAAGGCAAAAGTAGAATTTGATATGAGCAATCCAGCGCACAGGCTGTATGTGACTATATTCGAGCTGATGCCGAAGGCAAATGTATTCCAGATAAATGATCTGCTGAAGGCAGAAGGCTTTACGCCGTGGACGAGAGACTGTGAGGAAAAGAAACGGTACGCTAAGAAAAGTATGTAAAAACGACATTTTCAGGAGGCTTTCGGGCCTCCTTTTTTATAACCTGAAATATTTTTATGCAGCCCCCGGAAAAAATGGGGGCGATTTGCGTTTTTGTAACAGTTTAGAAATATAATGTTCATAGAATATCCATTTAATTTAGATAATGCAAACAACTACGGACTAAAGCGAGAGGGTGATACAAGCACACTGCATAAAAAACAGCCCCCATTTTTTATGTATGTAAAAGAAGATTCGGATATGTTATGATATAGACACAGTCAAGGAAAGGCATCAGCCTACTGGACTGTAAACAATACCTCACTGCCGGATGCATACGGCAGCGGATAATCATACAGCTTATATGCCACAGCTATACCCTGTGGACAGCAGACCAAGCTGTATGTTCTCCCTCTGTATGCATCCGGCTATTCTTATGCCGAAGCATAAAAAAATCACATTTGTTAGTCAAGGCGCGCATTGGCGGACAGATGCTCATAACGGAATGTAGTAGGACTTGTGGTCTGTACAGACCGCAGCTGTATTCCGTGTGGACATCGTCTGCCTGCGTGCCTTTTACGCAGTAGGAGCATCTGCCGCGAGTGCGTTCCTTGCAGAAAGGAACGACTATGAATACGATCACTGTAACAGATAGAACCACCCTCGGAGAACTGCTCACCATTCTCGACCTTGCTGAAAAGTCCGGCAAAACACCGACACCGAGAGAGCTGTTTGAGACTGCCGGCGAACCGATCGCTGAAATAAATGACTGCACACTGTTCAGCAACGGCTTTGCGATCTATCAGAATATCACCGGTCGCACCGTTGTGTGGCTGCCGTACTGCAAAAGCTTCACTTTCTATTTTAATAAGCTGAGAGACTCGGAAAAGGACACCTTCAGAGAAACCTATGAACTCCCGGACGGCTTTCTCGCCGCACAGCCGTGGATCCTTGCGGTGACCCTGATCGGCGATCACCGCATTGAGGCCAACAGCATGAACCGCACCGGAAGCCGCAAGGATACCACAGATTATGACAGCGCCGACAACGGAGATAAGGACGGTGATATGGAACTGGCAGTAGCAGACCCTTTTCGCAGAGCCTTCAACTGGTACGACGGACGTATGGGTGAGAATCCGCAGGATGCCGTGGAGCGCCGTGAGACCAGAGAAGAAATGCTGACAGCGATGACGGAGAAGCAGAGAAAAGTATTTGTAATGTACTACAGAGACTGCATGACACAGAGCGATATTGCTTCTCTTCTCGGAGTGGATCAGACTACGATTCGTGATCATCTGAGAGGCGCCTTGAAAAAAGCAAAAAAAATTTTGTTTTGATACCCCTAAAACAATCACTCCCACGACAGTATATGAGAGGCCATGATGCTCCTCACGATAATACATTGGCCGCAAGGCCGCACAGAAAGGAAAAGCTTATGGAAAACAGAACCCCGAAGAACCGTTACAACGGCGGTGCCGCACCCGATCCCGGCAAGTCCGCAGCTAAGCCGGATGCACTGAAGCTGCTTGAAACGGCAATGGACAAGCGTGCCGGAGACATCGCACAGACCGCAACAGATATGTTCCGCTTCATGTCGATGGCATCGGCTATGCTCCCGAACATGGAACTGGATGTCGGTGTGTTCCGCCTGAAAATCGATGACGAGGGCGTTTTCTTCGAGATCCGCTACCCGGACGATTTCAGAAAGAAGCTCCGCAGGGACAGCGGTGTCAGCGGGAAGATGCCTGAAAATGATGATGATGACGAGGAGGGACTGATCTATGACGGAGACTAAAAAGAACAATCTGCCGGAGCCGATCCCGGTGGATGCAAAGAAGCTGATTGACGGACTCGGCACGATCTTCGGCGGTGTTATCCAGCTACTGAATTCAATGGAGCCGGGCATGGCACAGCAGCTTGCAGACATGGCAATCAACGGTGTGCCGAAGCCTGCGGCTGAGACAGCCCCGGAAACGATCAACCCGGATGAATTTGAAGAGATCCTTTCCGCTGATGATCTGCCGTGGGACACCGAACAGGAGGAAAAGCCGAAGGAGCAGCCGAAAAAGAAAGCCCCTGCAAAGAAACAGGAGCCTGCATCGGAACTGACTGCCGATGACCTTATTAAGGTCGTGACCGGCAAGATCAAGCAGAACAGAGCCAACAAGGACAAGGTTCTCGCCCTGCTGAAATCATATGGCGCAGCAAAGGTCAGCGACATTCCGCAGGACAAGTACGAGGCATTTCTCACCGATGTGTCTCAGCTCTGACCGGAGGTGATCGGATGCCGGATGTACACGCGCTTCTGAGCGCATCCAGTTCCAAGCAGTGGCTGCACTGTCCGCCTTCCGTCCGGTTGCAGGAGAACCTCCCGAACGAAAGCTCCGTCTATGCCGAAGAAGGTACATTCGCCCATGAGATCTGTGAGTACAAGGTCCGCAGGTATCTGCATGAGCGCGTGAAGCGCCCACAGTCCGAGGAGTTCGACACTGAGGAAATTGAGCAGATCACCGACGTGTATGCCGAATTCGTCATTTCAATCATTGAGCAGATGCGGGAGAACGGCTGTGAACCGCTTTCCTTTGTAGAGGAGCGTGTCGATTACAGCCACATTGCTCCTTCCGGCTTTGGTACTGCGGATATGCTTATTATTGGCAAGGACGAAAACGGCAGAGGTCTGCTTCATGTATGTGATTTCAAGACGGGCAAGGGCGTGTTTGTGGACGCAGACCACAACAGCCAGATGATGCTGTACGCACTCGGAGGTTTAACCGCCTACAGCTTTTTGTACGATATCGAGATCGTTCGTATGAGCATCATTCAGCCCCGTCTTGATAATATCAGCACGTTTGAATGCTCCCGTCAGGAGCTTGAGGACTGGGGCGAGAGCATCAAACCGACCGCTTTGCTTGCTTTCGAGGGCAAAGGCGAACAGCACCCCGGTGACTGGTGCCGCTTCTGCCGCGCAAAGCCTGTCTGCAAGGCGTGTGCCGATGAAGCACTGGCGCTCTGCCGTGAGGATTTCCTCGATCTTGATGCAGGCGCATTTGATGACACCACAGAGGAAAGCGATATGACCGCCCCTTATGAAGCGGATACCAATACCGCCGTATTCAAGCAGCCGGGCCTGATCCCGATATCCGAACTGGCGGAGATACTTCCGACGCTGAACCGTATCAGTTCATGGATCGAGGCGGTATTCGCATTCGTCTCCTCCGAGGCGATCAACCACGGCGTACCCATTCCCGGCTATAAGGTGGTCGAAGGCAGAAGTAAACGTGTTTTCACGGACACCAAGGCGGTGGTCGATACCGCCGTGCAGAACGGCTACACCGACCTTTACAAGCAGACGCTCATCACGCTGACGGAATTTGAGAAGATGATGGGCAAGAAAAAGTTCAATGAGCTGCTCGGTGAATATGTCGCCAAGCCGCCCGGAAAGCTGGCTCTCGTACCGGAAAGCGACCCGAGAGACCCTGTCGATCTCACATCAACCCCGGATCAGGAGTTTTCAGTACTGCCTGACGAGGAATAAAAACTACATTTCAGGAGGAAAAAACAATGGCAAACAACAATACAGCACCCGCAACGAAGGTCATCGTGCCCTGCCGCATCTCTTTTGCAAACATCTGGGAGCCCAAGAGCATCAACGGCAGCGATGAAAAGTATTCCGTCTCGCTGCTCATCCCGAAGGATGATAAGACGACCCTCGCCAAGATCAAGAAAGCGATCGAGGCTGCAAAGGAGGCCGCCAAGGAGAAGAAGTGGAACGGCAAGATCCCCGCAAACCTCAAGCTGCCCATGCACGATGGCGATATCGACCGCCCCGATGACGAGAACTACGCAGGTCATTTCTTCTTCAATGCAACCAGCAAAGACGCACCGCAGATCGTTGACCGTCATGTGCAGCCGATCCTCGATCCGATGGAATGCGGCAGCGGCGACTATTGCAATGTCTCTGTCAACTTCTACGGTTTCGCAGCATCCGGCAACAAGGGCATTGCGGCAGGACTCCAGAATATTCAGCTTGTCCGTCACGGCGAGCGTCTTGCTGGCAGACCGACTGCGGCATCTGATTTCGTGGAGGTCGAGGGCGACGATGCCGACGAACTTGACGATGACGATATGGATTTCCTGAACTGAGACAAGGGAGGCACGTCCTCCCTTTTACATACACATGAGGTGGTGATCATTATTGAGCAGACGCGTACTTTCTATCGACTTAGAGACCTATTCGGATGTTGACCTCCCGAACTGCGGCGTGTACCGCTATGTTGAGGGAGATTTCCATATCCTGCTCTTTGCATATGCATTTGACGATGAAGAAACACAATGTGTGGATATGGCCTGCGGGGAGCAGCTTCCGACGGAGGTCGTGGAGGCGTTGCAGAATGACAGTATTATAAAATCGGCATGGAACGCACAGTTTGAGCGTACCTGCCTGTCAAAATATCTAGGCACACAGCTTTCCCCGGACAGTTGGCAATGCACAATGGTCTGGGCGGCATCGCTGTCCCTGCCGCTGAAGCTGGCAACTGCAGCACAGGCTCTGAAGACCGCACAGCAGAAGGACGCTGTCGGTGAGCGCCTGATCCGCTATTTCTCTCTGCCCTGTAAGCCCACCAAAGCAAACGGCGGCAGAACAAGGAATCTGCCGGAACATGCCCCTGAAGACTGGAAGCTGTTCAAAAGCTACTGCATACAGGACGTGGAGACCGAGCGGGATATCCGCCGCAGGCTTGAAAAGTTCCCCCTGCTCCCGCAGGAATGGGACTACTACCACATGGATCAGCGGATCAATGACCGCGGCATTCTGATTGATAAAGAACTGGTGCAGCAGGCAATCATCTGCAATATGGCAATGTCCGAGGAAATGACAAAGCGGGCATACGCACTGACAGGACTGGAAAATCCGAATTCTGTATCTCAGCTGAAAGGCTGGCTGGAAGAACGCGGCATTGAGGTGGATTCCCTCGGCAAAAAGAATGTCGCTTCTCTTATCACAGACCTCGACAGGCACAGCGCAGACGGTGAGGCTCTGGATATGATGAAGCTGCGTTTGCAGATGGCAAAGTCCTCTGTGAAAAAGTATCAGGCCGCGGAGAGATACATCTGTCAGGACGGCAGAGCACACGGACTGTTTCAGTTTTCCGGGGCTCAGCGAACACAGCGCTGGTGTCTTACCGGCGATCATGAAATACTGACAGACAAAGGCTGGCTCAGGCTTGATAATTGGCAGGGTGGTAAGATTGCTTGTTGGAATCCGAATCAGGAAATGGTCTCTTTCCAGAAAGCGAACGTATTGTGCTTTGAATATGACGGTCCTATCTACCGCTATGAGGACAAACGGATCGATCAGATCAGCACGCCGGATCACAAAATGCGTGTAAAGAAACGGTATAACGGCGAGTGGACGGATGACACTGTTTGCAATATGGAAAAGTATCGTCCTTCTATTCCGTTTACCGGACGCAGACAAACGATGCCCGGCTTGGAGCACGCAGAGCTGAGGGTACTGGTGATGACGCAGGCTGACGGCAGCTATAAAGAAGATGGAATGCTCTGCTTCCATTTCAAGAAGAAAAGGAAAATAGAACGGTGCAAACATCTGCTCAGACAGGCGGGCATTTATTTCACAGTGAATGAATGCAGGACAGATGGAACAACGCAAATCAAGATTCCTTCCCGTGAGCAGCCGATGTATCTAAGAATGTTTCATGACAAGACATTTGGAATGTGGCTTCTCGATGAAAGCCCGGATGTTTTCTTTGATGAGCTTCGGTATTGGGACGGATCGCAAAGCGCCAAAAACAGTATCCAATATACCACAACGAACAAAGTGAATGCCGATATTGTTCAGGCTTTTGCTCATACAAGTGGTCGCTGTGCAAAAATGAAAACGGTCATCCGGGATAAAGAACACCCGAATTGGAGCGATGCATACTATCTCGATATATGGCTCACTCCGAAAAACTGTCATGAAATCAGAGTGAAGCCGACTATCTCGCAATTCAGCGGCAAAGTATACTGTGCTGAAACCCCAACCGGATACTTCCTTGTAAGACGTAATGGTAAAGTGTGGGTAACAGGAAACAGCGGGCGCGGCATTCAATTACAGAACCTGCCCCAGAACCATATCTCCACCCTCGATGAAGCCCGTGAGCTTGTGAAAATGGGCTGTTTTGATATGATCGAAGCACTGTACGGCAATACGCCGGATATCCTGTCACAGCTTATCCGCACGATGCTCATTCCGAAGGACGGCTGTGAATTTATCGTTGCGGACTTCTCCGCTATTGAAGCGAGAGTACTTGCGTGGCTTGCAAGTGAACAATGGCGGCTGGATGCATTCACAGAGGGAAAAGACATCTACTGTGCATCCGCCTCGCAGATGTTCGGAGTTCCGGTTGTGAAGCACGGCATCAATGGCGAACTGCGGCAGAAAGGCAAGGTCGCAGAACTGGCCTGCGGCTATGGCGGCGGTGCCGGTGCGCTGATCTCAATGGGCGCACTGGATATGGGACTGAAAGAGGATGAACTTCCCGACATCATTTCAAGCTGGCGGGATGCAAACCCGGAAATCGTGAAATTCTGGTATGCCGTGGAAAAAGCGGCGATCGAAACAGTCAAGGACCACATGGACAGAACGGTCGGCAGGATCGGTTTTCAGTTTTCTGCAAATACACTGTGGATCGTGCTGCCGTCCGGACGCAGGCTTGCATATATCAAACCAAAGTTGCAGCCAAATCGTTTCGGACGCATGGCAATGACCTTTGAAGGACTCGGTGCAAACAACAAATGGACGCGCGGCGAGACCTACAGCGGAAAGCTGACCGAGAACATCACACAGGCGACTGCACGTGACCTGCTAGCAGAAGCAATGCGCCGGATGGAGCTTGCAGGGCTCGGCATTGTCGGCCATGTACACGATGAGGTCATTCTTGAAGTGCCGAAAGAACAATACACTGTCGATGATGTGTGCAATATCATGAATCAAAATCCGGCATGGGCTGACGGTCTGCCGCTGTCCTCTGCCGGATATACAGGCAATTATTATTTCAAAGACTAGGAGGATATTTCTATGAAACAGGGACGAGCATTACCGGAGGTGCTGACAGAGCTTCAGCGTCAGAATACAGCAAAGCAGGACTATATCGGTGCGGCGGAGGCATTCCGTCTGGATGAGGACGGCAGCACCTTCCGCATCGGAGACGATCACAGCTTCGGTACAACACAGCTTTTTCACCGTCAGGTGGCATCGGCACTCGGCATCCCCGCGAGATATTATGACATGATGCAAAAGCAGAAGCCGGAGCTTCTTGCAGATAATGTGAACGCATGGTTCTCCGACAAGGGCAACAGCTACATGGTCAGAACGCTTGACTACGGCAGCGGACAGGTCGCCCGTGCGCTCCTCTCTGACCGCTATCGCCGTATCGATAATCTGGAAATTGCATCGGCGGTGCTGCCGCTGTTCGCAGGTCAGGACGGTATGGAGGTCATGAGCTGTGAGGTTACCGAGAATAAGCTGTATCTGAAGATCGTCAATCATCGCCTTGAAATGGCTTGTGTCGGAGACAGAGTGCAGGCGGGTGTTATCATTTCCAATTCCGAGGTCGGTCTCGGCGCTGTTTCCGTGCAGCCCCTTGTCTATACGCTTGCCTGCACCAACGGCATGGTGGTCAACAGTATGGGTGAACGCCGTACCCATGTGGGCAGGGCGGCAAAGGCTCTGGAAGACAGCTTCAATATCTATACAGATGAGACGCTCGAAGCAGAAGATCATGCATTTATGCTGAAGCTCCGTGACACTACACTTGCCGCGATCGAAGAAGCAAGGTTCTCTCAGATCGTCGGTGTATTGGAGCAGAGTCACGGCGCGAAGATCACCGGCAGAGTTCAGGATGTCATCGAACTGGCCGGCAAGGCATATGACCTCAACCAGCCGGAACAGGACAGCATTCTGAACTATCTCATCAAGGGCGGCGATCTCTCCCTCTACGGCCTGAGCAATGCCATCACGCGTGCTTCGCAGGATGTAGAGTCCTACGACAGAGCCACTGTGCTGGAAGGTATCGGCTGGCAGGTGGCGACCATGCCGAAAACACAGTGGAAGGAGATCAACGCATGAGCAGAACATGGAAAGACAGAAAAGGATATAAAACACGCAGAAAACGCCGCGGATATCCTGTGCCGGAGATCTGTAATTACACCCGCGGCGGCTATGACGATTACGACCACAGTGATGAGGAACTGTATGTAGACGACCAGTGCTGTGAGAACTGCCGTTTCTATGGAAACTGCTGTCATACGCCGTTCCCGTCCGGCTGGTGCGAATACTGGAAGGACGGCAGACATTGAGAGAATATGTTGTTGAGAACGAGTTTGTCAAGGCAGTCAAGGCCGCCGGCGGTGTAGCATATAAGCTGACATCGCAGACAGCGAACGGGCTGCCTGACAGACTCGTTCTGTTCTTTCCTTCAAAGACGGTGTTTGTTGAACTGAAAGCACCGGGCAAAATGATGCGTCCGCTGCAGAGAAAAAGACGGTATCAGCTGATGAAGCTGGGCTTTCCGGTTCTCTGCATTGACAAGCTGTATCAGATCAGACCCTGCATTGATGCGATCCTTGCTTGGACACCCGGTGAGCCGTTTCCGGAGGGTATCGGTGCAAAGATACCTGATCTGGAGACCACAACACTGCCGTCTAAGATGGATGATTTCGGAGAGACACTGGAACCGATAGATCCCGATGATCTTGCAGGATTCTATGAATTGGAGGAGGATGATACCGGATGAAATACACACCGCACGACTACCAGAAATACTGCATCGAATATATCCGGGAACATCCTGTTTCGGCATTATTCCTGGACATGGGCCTGGGCAAGACAATCATCACACTGACCGCCCTCAATGCACTCATGTTCGACGAGCTGAAAGTGAACAAGGTGCTTGTGATCGCACCTCTCAGAGTTGCCCGTGACACATGGCCTGCCGAGGTGAAAAAGTGGGATCACTTGCAGAATCTTGAAATATCTGTCATTGTCGGCAGCGTCAAGGAGCGCACCGCAGCGGTCAATCATAATGCTTTTATTTACATCGTCAATCGCGAGAATGTGAAATGGCTTGTAGAGTATTATGAGAAAAACGGTCTCCGCTGGGATTTTGATATGATTGTCATTGATGAGTTATCCAGCTTCAAAAACTACCAGTCGCAGCGTTTCAAATGGCTGCGGAAGGTGCGACCGTTCGTCAAACGATGGGTAGGGCTGACGGGTACACCGACATCCAACGGTCTGATGGATTTATGGGCGGAGATCGGTATCCTTGACGGCGGCGAAAGGCTCGGACGATTCATCGGGCGCTTTCGTGAAAGCTACTTCAAGCCGAGCAGCATGAATCCAAGCACAGGTGTCGTCTTCAGCTACACCCCACGTCCCGGCGCAGAGGAACAGATTTATAACAAGATATCCGACATCACGATTTCCATGAAGGCGCTTGACTATCTGGATATGCCGGAGTGTGTGTATGTCAACCATGAGGTAGAGATGAATGCTGACGAGCGAAAGCTGTACGATCAGCTAAAGCACGATCTCATCATCCCATTGGAAGATGGCGACATTGATGCGGCAAATGCTGCATCGCTTTCCAACAAACTGCTCCAAATGGCGAATGGCGCTGTCTATGACGAAAACAAGGAAGCTCGTGTCATTCATCAACGAAAGCTCGAAATGCTCGAAGATCTGATCGAATCGGCAAACGGACAACCTGTGCTGAT
>JAEEGJ010019592.1_pt1 | contig 14871 bp, 15 predicted proteins | sample 8958761 | NCBI WGS metagenome assembly JAEEGJ01 (sample SAMN16246546, study PRJNA631951) | gut metagenome | biome: gut microbiome; feature: rumen; material: RS-attached | host: Bos | place: Iran: Karaj | collected 2018-10 | reverse complement strand
TAAGGTAGGTGCGTATAATTTGCTGACTAACATTTATTGATTCTCCCTTTCAACTAAAATTTTATCAATTTCATCGAACAATTCATTTACAAGGCAAGCTTCCGGAACTTTTTTAATAACTTTCCCTTTACGGAAGACAAGCCCTTCCCCTTTGCCGCCGGCAATGCCCACATCGGCTTCCCTGGCCTCGCCAGGACCATTTACGATACAGCCCATGACTGCGACGCTGATGGGTTCCTTAATATCTGCCAGCCTTGCTTCTACAGCAGCTGCCAGTTTTTCCAGATCAATGCTGGTACGTCCGCAGGTCGGGCAGCTGATCAGAGTCGGGCCATATGAACGTAGGCCTAAGGATTTTAATATTTCAAAACCAACCTTCACCTCATTTACCGGATCGCCGGTCAGTGAAACTCTGATTGTATCGCCAATGCCCTCTGCAAGTAACGTGCCGATTCCTACTGCAGATTTAATGATTCCGGAATTCACTGTACCGGCTTCCGTGATTCCCACATGTAAGGGATAATCACACTGGGATGCCAGCAGTCTGTAAGCTGCCAGCGTAAGAGGAACATCATGACATTTCAGGGATATCTTAATATTGCGATAATCCATCTCTTCCAGAATACGGATGTGCCTCCAGGCAGCTTCCACTAAAGCTTCAGCCGTGGGATGACCGTATATTTCCAATAAGTCTTTCGGCAGAGAACCGGCATTTACACCGATACGGATCGGAATGTTTTTTGGTTTGGCAGCTTCTACTACCGCTTTAACCTTTTCGCTTCCGCCGATATTACCGGGATTCAGCCGGAGCCCGTGTACCCCGGATTCAATGGCCTGCAGGGCAAGCCGGTAATCAAAATGGATGTCAGCAATGACTGGTATGGGGCTGCCTTGCACAATCTCTTTTAACGCCAGGGCTGCATCCATATCCGGTACCGCACAGCGTATTATATCACAACCGGCATCTGTCAGTTTATGAATCTGTTCCAGCGTAGCATTGGCATCCTGTGTTTTGGTATTAGTCATAGATTGGACGGCGATAGGGGCATCTCCGCCAATCGCAACAGGTCCAACATAAATTTGCCGGGTAGTTTTACGTTTCATGGGTCACCTTCTTAACGGATATAGTCTTACCAATAGTGAAACAAATAAAAATGATGAAACTTTCAGCGAGTCAAATCTTTAAACGTAGCAAAAATAGTGATTGCTAAAATCATGGCTACGCCAATCTTCTGGATATTCTGCATGGCCGTTTTTCCTAACTTATGTCCCGTAATGGCCTCTATCAATAAAATCAGAAAGTGCCCGCCATCCAGTGCAGGCAGTGGCAATAAGTTGATGATTGCCAGGTTCAGGCTCAGCATGGCAGTAAACTGAAGTAGCATGTCAAATCCCTTGTGGGCTACCTGCCCTGCCATTTTCGCCACGCCTACAGGACCGGATAATTCTGCTTTTGTCTTTCCGGTCACCATATGATACAACGAAGCATACATGTTTTTAATGATGTTTTTGGTGGCGGTAACAGAAGAAACTGCAGCCTGCCAGGGTGTCAGCTGCACTTTTTTTAAAGAAGAGACTACGCCGATAAATGGTTTCCCTGTTTCCGGATTCAAAACAGGGGTGACTGTCACCGTCAGCTTTTCTTTATCCCTTTGAATCTCAAAAGGTACAGGTTTTGTTCCTGCATCAGCAAGTCGGGTTCGTATATCCGGCCACTGGCTGACCGGCTGACCGTTGATGGAAAGGACCCTGTCTCCTTCTTTTAACCCGCTTTGTGCCGCGGGATAACCTTCCACTATCTGGCCCAACACGGGCGTGTTTTGTGGCACTTCCATGCCATATGCCAGAAAAATTCCAAAAAAAATCAGTACCGGTAAAATAAAATTCATAAGAGATCCGGCTAAGATGACCAGCATCCGTGAAGTAACCGGCTTAGAATTAAAACCCCGTTCCAGGTCTTCAGGATCTTCCGGATCCATCCCGGCAATTTTATTATAACCGCCTAAGGGAAGCATACGTAACGAATACAGCGTTTCCCCTTCCTGCTGTTGATAAATTTTCGGACCGAACCCGATGGAGAACTCTTCCACTTTCATCCCTGTCAGTTTGGCTGTGATGAAATGGCCGAATTCATGCACTGTAACCAATATACCAAATACAAAAATACAAGCTAATACCGTTAACAAATGAGAAACTCCTTATATGAAAACCGTTTAGTCTGCGTATGGACAAAACTGTGCAGACCATGTTTATATAAACAACCTGTAACCTGTCAGGCTGTTTTATTTATCTTTAATACTATAATCGCAAATTACTTATTGGAGCCTGATCATTTCTTTTGTTTTTAAGCGGACGGTCCGGTCCGTTTCTTCGATTTCTTCCGGAGAGGGATGCGGGATCATGACATGGGAATCCACAACACGTTTTACAATCTCCGGGATATCCAGATAAGCAATCTTTCCGTCTAAAAATGCCGTTACACATTCTTCGTTCGCGGCATTAAAAGCACACGGCAGGCTGCCTCCCGCCTTACCGCAGTCAATGGCGGTCTGCAAAGAAGGAAAGGCTTTCCTGTCAGGTGCTTCAAAGGTCAGATTACCGCATTGCAGCAAATCAAGCTGGCCAAAGTTACAGTCATACCGTTGCGGATAGGAAAGCGCGTACTGAATTGGCAATTTCATGTCCGGTATGCCTAACTGGGCAATCACCGCGCCGTCTTTAAATTCAACCAGGGAATGGACGATGCTCTGGGGATGGATGACCACATCGATTTTATCATAGGGCATGTTGAACAGCCAATGGGCTTCCATGACTTCCAGACCCTTGTTGGCCAGCGTAGAACTGTCGATGGTAACCTTTTTGCCCATGCTCCAGTTCGGATGTTTTAAGCACTGGGCAAGAGTAACATGCTTCAGTTCTTCCCTGGTCCTGCCCCGAAAAGGTCCCCCGGAAGCTGTTAATATCAGCCGCCTTACTTCGCTGGTATCCCTTCCCTTTTCGGCAAAAGAAAGACAGGGATGATAGCCTCCGCGCAGAGACTGGAATATAGCGCTGTGCTCGCTGTCTACGGGTAACAGATTTACTTTGTTATCTTTTACGGCCTGCATGACAATATGCCCTGCGGCCACCAGAGTCTCTTTGTTGGCAAGAGCAATATCCTTGCCCGCTTTTATGGCGGCCAGTGTAGGACGCAGCCCGGCATAACCGACCATAGCGCCCAATACCGTATCCGCGTTTTCATAAGTGGCGGCAGCAAGCAAGCCTTCCTGCCCGCTTAAAATCTCCGTTTTCCCTCGATATTGTCTCCGCAGTTCCACAGCAGCTTCTTTGTCTGTTAAAACCGCGAAATCCGGATGAAAATCCTCAATCTGCCGCAGCATAAGGCTTACACTCGAGTGTGCCGCCAGCACACGGATCTTCAGTTTTTCCGGATTGGCAGCCGCAACTTCCAGCGTTTGCCTGCCAATAGAACCAGTACTGCCCAATACAGAAATGTTTTTCATTGTAAACCCCGATATGCTAAATACCCATTAGTTTCATTACATAATATACTGCAGGTACGGCAAACAACAAACTGTCAAAACGGTCTAACACTCCGCCGTGACCGGGAAAGAAATTGCCGGAATCTTTAATGTCAAAAGAGCGTTTCAGTACGGATTCAATCAAATCTCCGACAGGAGCAAAAAACGCTACCGTTAGTCCCGATAAGACTGCTGGCAACAGGCTGGTATGCAACCCATGATACGCAATTCCGCCAGTTACCGCAAAAGCAAAGATAAAACCGGCAACAGCGCCTTCCATTGATTTTTTCGGACTTACGGAACAGAATTTATGTTTCCCGAAAGCAATGCCGAAGAAATAGGCGAATGTATCACTGGCCCAGGTGCCCAGTAACACCATCCACAACGCAAGTTCCCCCCGTGAAAAATCCATTCCCATATAATGCACAGTTTCCGGGGAATATTCACGGATCAGGGGAATATGCGCAAATAACAGTCCTACATATAATAATGCAAGCAGTGAATTGGAAACATGCAACGGCCAGTTTTGTTCGCCGCAGTTGCAGTGCCGGAAAAGTCCCTCGAATAAAATGCCCAGCACTGCAAATGTCAATATCGGCATGAAATATCCGGATTTGCCGAAACCTGCTGCACAAACAAGCAGCATGGAAGGAACAAACGATGTCAGAATATAGGTATGAACATCTTTGGCACCGGCCATCCGGGCGTATTCCCGCCAAGCTGCCAACGCCAGGATAAAAACAGCGGCAGCAAAAAAGAGACCGCCCTTTGTCACCAGAAAAACAGCAACCGGAATTCCCACAATTGCCGTTAAAATACGTTTTAACAAAATAATCCAACCTTTGCGTTATTTCTGAACAAGACCACCGAACCGGCGTTCCCGCTTCTGGTACATCTTAATGGCTTCAACCAGCATATCGGGGGTAAAATCAGGCCAGAAGACCTGAGTTGTCCAGATTTCTGAATAGGCAATCTGCCATAATAAAAAGTTGCTGACCCGCAGGTCACCGCCTGTCCTGATCAGTAAATCAGGGGCCGGAAGCCCTTTGGAATATAAATTATTTTCAAATACGGGAGCATCAATGTCTTCAACCTTCAGCGTACCGTCTGCAACCTGCTGCGCAATGGATTTGACTGCATGTAAGATTTCTGCCTGCCCACCGTAATTAATTGCCAGATTTAAAATGATCCCGGTATCATTCTTAGTTTCTTCAATAGCGTGATCCATTTTTTCTATTACAATATCCGGCAGTCCTTCCCTGGACCCCATGAACCGGACCTGCACATTGTTTTCCTTAAACTCTTCAATCTCAGAAGTGAGATACCGGCTTAACAACTCCATAATAAAATGCACTTCTGTTACGGGTCGCTTCCAGTTCTCTGTAGAAAAAGCGTACGCTGTAATGGCTTTGATTCCCAGCGTATCGGCTGCCCGTACAATGGTTTTAAGCGTTTCAGCGCCAACTTTATGGCCCTGTGTACGGATTTTGCCGCGGGCTTTGGCCCAGCGTCCGTTACCGTCCATTATGATTGCCACATGTTGCGGGATATTATCCATATCCAGACCGTCGACATTCATCGAGACTTTGGCGGGCATGGAACGAACCGGCTTTAAAAATAAAGTGTTAAACATAGATTAACATCCTTGATCATAAAGAAAAATGTGCCTCCCCTCCTGCAGAAACAGAAGGGGAGTTTTGTCGCAAAAAATTATTCCTGGGAAATAGCGCCAACCGGGCAGTTAGCTGCGCAAGCGCCGCATTCTACACATTCATCGGCAGTGATCTGGTATTTGCCTTCACCATTTTCTTTCGGTGCGCCAACGGGGCAAGTGCTGGCACAAGTGCCGCAGCCTACGCAAGCGTCAGTATCAATTTTATAAGCCATGCTCGAGCACCTCCTTTCTCCTCTTCATAATTGTACTCAAAAGCATTCTATGGTCAGCCAGCTCCTGCTGTCTGACAACATACTCTTCCATACGGCAATTATCTGTATTGTCATGCCGGTATGCGGAAGAAATACGTACCACCTGATAATCCCAGCCGGCAGCCTGCAGCATTTTTACCGCTTCAGAAAGCGGCAGGGCAAGAACATCTGGCATATAGTTACACTTCCATGATTTCTTTTTCTTTCGCTTCGATTACTTTATCGATTTCTTTCATCATCTTGTCGGTCAGTTTCTGTGCCTTATCCTGACCGTCCTTGGAATCATCTTCGGTAATTTCCTTCGCTTTTTCAGCCTTCTTGATGCCGTCGATAATATCACGGCGCATGTTACGGATGCTTACACGGGCTTCTTCCGTACGCTTATTGGCGGTTTTTACAAGTTCTTTTCTGCGTTCTTCCGTCAGCTGGGGAAGGTTTAAACGGATTACGGAGCCGTCTGTGTTGGGGTTCAGACCCAAATCCGACGTCATGATTGCCTTGGAAATCGCTTTGATCATAGTTTTCTCCCAGGGGGTGATTACAATCATGCGGGGTTCCGGCACACCGATGTTGGCAACCTGGTTGATGGGCGTGGGAGTTCCGTAATAATCCACTGTAATCTTATTAAGCAACGCCGGAGTTGCCCGGCCTGCCCGCAAGCCGGCCAGATCCTCACGAAGATAGGAAATTGTTTTTTTCATTTTTTCTTCGTTTGTTGTCAAGAGTTCCTCAATCGTAGCCATGATCATTTACCTCCTACCGTTGTACCGGTTACTGTTCCCATTGCTGCTTTTAAGATATTTCCTTTTGTCTCAATATTAAAAACAATAATGGGAATCTTATTATCCATGCATAAGCTGATAGCTGTGGTGTCCATCACGCTCAGATGTCTGTTGATCACATCGATATAATCCAGGTGATCAAACTTCTTTGCTTCCGGATGGGTTGCCGGGTCCGCGTCATACACTCCGTCTACCCCGTTTTTCCCCATCAGGATCGCATCTGCTTCAATTTCCGCAGCCCGCAGCGCTGCAGTGGTATCTGTTGAAAAATAAGGATTACCGGTTCCCGCGGCAAATATGACTACCCTTTCTTTCTCCAGATGGCGTACTGCTCTGCGGCGGATATAAGGTTCCGCAATCTGCCGCATTTCAATTGCGGTCTGGACACGGGTGGGAACACCAATCTGCTCCAGTGCATCCTGCAATGCCAGGGAATTAATGACTGTGGCCAGCATCCCCATGTAGTCGGCCGTTGCCCTGTCCATGCCCTTGTTGGCACCAGACAGACCGCGCCAGATATTACCTCCGCCGTTAACCACAGCAATTTCCAGACCGCAGTCTAGTACTTCCTTGATCTGTCCGGCGATGGAATTAACCACATTCGGGTCAATACCATACCCTTTTTCCCCTGCAAGCGCTTCACCGCTCAGTTTTAACACAACACGTTTGTATTTAGCTTCATTCGCCACGCCGACACCCTCCTAATTATCTTTATAGTCATTCGCTAACTAAATTACGGAAAGATGGTATTTGCAGAAATTACTCATAACATTATACCACATCCTGCGCTTTTGAAAAATAGCAGAACACCATAAATGCCACTGAATTTGTGAAAAAACGCCAACATTATTGTTTGTATTGCCTGTAATTCAGCCTATAAAAAAAGACTGCAACGGATTTGCAGTCTTTTTATAAAACCGGATTATTTATTTACAAAGGCAGCAACTTCTTCGGCGAAGTTTTCTTTCTTCTTTTCAATGCCTTCACCTAACTGGAAGCGGGCGAAACGGGCAACATCCGCATTCTTTGATTTCAGCAGTTTGCTGATGGTCAGATCACCGTCACGGATAAATTCCTGGTCAACCAGGCAGACTTCCTTATAGTATTTGTTGATACGGCCGATTACCATCTTGGCGATGATATTTTCCGGTTTGCCCTCGTTGCGGGCCTGTTCGGTCAGAATCTCTTTTTCGTGTTCCAGTTCGGAAGCAGGAACTTCATTGCGGTTTAAGAACTGGGGATTGGCAGCAGCAACCTGCATGGCAACATCTTTGCCGAGCTCAGCGTCTCCGCCCTTCATGTCAACCAGAACACCAATCTTGCCGCCACCGTGAATGTAGCTGTAAACCAGGCCTTCTGCGCTTTCATAACGGACAAAACGGCGAACGGAAATGTTTTCGCCGATTTTGGCAATGGCTTCGGTAACAACATCTTTTACCGCTTTGCCATCCAGTTCGGAAGCCAGCAGGGTATCCACATCAGCCGGATTGGTTTTTACAATAAGTTCGGCAATGGATTTCGCCAGAGCCTGGAAGTTTTCGTTTTTGCCTACAAAGTCGGTTTCGCAGTTAACTTCTACGATTGCGCCGGTTTTTCCATCTTCAGCAACATAGGCTACTACAGCGCCTTCTGCTGCTACTCGGCCGGCTTTCTTTGCAGCCTGGGACAGGCCTTTTTCACGCAGGAAGTCAATTGCTTTTTCCATATCGCCTTCGGTAGCTACCAGGGCTTTTTTGCAGTCCATCATGCCTGCGCCGGTACGTTCACGCAGTTCTTTAACAATTGCAGCCGTAATCTGTGCCATATTTTAATCCTCCTGAATATCAAAAAGTTTAATGTTTATTTTACAGTAAAATAAAGGGAACCACGACGGGTTCCCTTTCGAGAGCATCACATAAAGGTTTCGGAACCGAAAACCAGATGTAAAATTATTCAGCCTCTGCAGCAGTTTCTTCTGCCGGAACGTCGGCAGTTTCCGCTTCAGCGGTCTGCTGGCCCTGGCGTCCTTCCAGAACAGCGTCAGCCATCTTGCTGGCCAGTAAGCGTACGGCGCGGATGGCATCGTCATTAGCCGGGATTACGTAATCCACTTCGTCAGGATCGCAGTTTGTATCTACGGTAGCAACGATAGGAATATTCAGCTTGCGGGCTTCCAGAACCGCGATGTGTTCTTTGCGGGGATCAACTACAAACAGAGCTGCCGGCAATTTTTTCATTTCTTTGATGCCGCCCAGATTCCGGTTCAGTTTTTCCATTTCATGACGCAGACCCAGCACTTCTTTTTTAGGCAGAACGTCAAAAGTTCCGTCTTCTTCCATCTTTTCCAGCTGACGCAGACGGGTTACCCTCTTCTGGATAGTCTTGAAGTTGGTCATCATGCCGCCCAGCCAACGTTCATTAACATAATACTGGTTGCAGCGGACAGCTTCTTCGCGCATGGCTTCCTGAGCCTGCTTTTTAGTGCCGACGAACAGAATGCTGCCTCCGTTCTGTGCGGTCTCGCGAATGAAGTTATACGCTTCGTCAACTTTCTTAACGGTCTTCTGCAGGTCGATGATGTAGATACCGTTACGTTCGGTGAAGATGTACTTCGCCATTTTGGGATTCCAGCGACGGGTCTGATGACCGAAATGTACGCCGGCTTCCAGCAACTGTTTCATTGAAATAATACTGCTCATGTTTTTTCCTCCTGTTTTTTCCTCCGCAGTCTTCTTTGTATTCGGGTTCACCGTTTTCACGGACAGTCCCCATCCGACTGCGTGTGTATTGAAACACTTGAAGCATTATAACACAGTCATTGTCATCGGGCAAGACTTTTTTTACTAATTTCAGATATTTTTATTCTTTGATTCCCAACGCTTCTTTGATATGCTTCGCCATCTCTCCCGCAGCAATGACATCTTTATGAAGGACCGGCATGGTTTCCAGAGCCGTAACCTGCGGCGGTATCGCAGTTTCCGTTTCTTCGGAGAGCCTGTGCGCCGCTGCAAAAGGGTCCGTCTCATCTAATCCGGCCGCTTTACCGATTCCTTCCAGAACGGTTGCGCAGAATTTATAAGGACTTGCGGTAGATAAGACGACAATGTAACTGTCATCACTGCTCAGTAAACGGTATTTTTCAGCAGCTCTCCAGGCTACCGCCGTGTGCGGGTCTATCAGATATTCAAAATCATTGTGGACCCGTCCGATGGTGTCTACTGTTTCCCGTTCATCGATCCATGTCCCGAAGAACATTTCGCGGACACGGTCTGCCACATCTTTGGAAACCTGATATTTTCCTTCCGTATTAAGCTGTTTCATCCATTCCGCAACCTGTGCTGCGTCATTATCCGTCAGGTCAAACAGCAACCGTTCCAGATTGCTGGAAACCAGAATGTCCATGGAAGGAGAAACTGTTTTATTCAACGCGCGGTTTTTATCATACACACCGGTATTGATAAAATCGCTCAGAACATTATTGGAATTGGATGCGCAGATAAAAAGCTTTACCGGCAGCCCCATTTTCTTTGCGTAATATCCTGCCAGTATATCACCGAAATTTCCGGTAGGAACAGAAAAAATAATTTTCTCCCCGGGCTGGATGCGCTCATTGGCTACGGCATCGGCATATGCCTTAAAATAGTATGTAATCTGGGGGACCAGCCTTCCCCAGTTGATCGAGTTGGCAGAAGAGAATGTCCAGCCGCAGTCTTTCAGTTCGTTGCCCAGTTCCTCATCACCGAATATTTCTTTTACGCCCCGCTGGGCATCATCAAAATTACCGAGGATGCCGAACACCTTTGTATTGCTGCCTGTCTGGGTCACCATCTGCAGCTTCTGCACCTGGCTGACTCCGTCTTCCGGATAGAATACGATGATTTCCGTGCCGGGAACGTCCGCAAAACCTTCCAAAGCTGCTTTGCCTGTATCGCCGGATGTGGCAACCAGAATAACGATCCGGATATCCGAACCGGTTTTTTCCTGTGCTTTCGTCATCAGGCGGGGTAAGATCTGCAGGGCAATATCCTTAAATGCCATAGTAGGACCGTGCCATAATTCCAGCACATCGGTACGTTCCCCTACCTTACGCAGCGGAGCAGGGTCTTCCCCGAACTTTTCGGAAGAATAGGCTGCCGCAGTGCATTCTGCCAGTTCTTCCACGCTGTAATCCGTGAGGAAGCAGCCCAGTATTTTTGCGGCGCACTGTTCATAAGGCAGTGCGTTCATACTCAGAATCGTTTCCTGAGAAAGATAAGGAAAAGTCTGGGGAACAAATAACCCACCGTCACCGGCCAGCCCCTCTTTGATAGCATGGGCAGAAGACACTTTGTCAACCTGCCCCCTGGTACTTACAAATAACATCATTATCTCCTTATTTTCTATATATATTTGTTATACGACGCTTTGATCTGATTCCCGTCTCTGCAGCAGGAACAATTACATGATTAATGAATCTACAGTCGCCCCGGTTGCACGGACCAGATCTCCGGGAGCAGCCAGTATCTGCAGGCCTCGCAGCCCGGCGCTGATGGCGATGCGGTCAAACAGCCGGCAGGTTACGTCCATGAAGACCGGGTAGTCTTTCCTGGCTCCCAGAGGTGAACAGCCGCCGCGGATATAGCCTGTCAGCGGCAGGACTTCTTTCAGATGCACCATTTCACAGCGCTTGTTGCCGCTGACCCTGGCAAGCGCTTTCAGGTCCAGTTCCCCGTTTCCCGGAATCACCGCAAAAATAATACCTGTTTTATCACCGCGCACGCACAGCGTTTTAAATACCTGCTCCGGAGGCATGCCGACTTCTTTTGCCACATGCACGGCATCCAGATGCTCTTCATCAACAGGATACGTTTTCAATTCGTATTTTATCTGCAGTTCGTCCAGAATCCTGGCTGCATTTGTTTTCTTAACTTTTTTCAAAGGAAATACCTCCCGCGCCTTTATATAGTAAACCAATTTTTTGAAAAACGCAAATGTCTCTGTTATAATTAATTATGAAATAATTGAGTTTTAGTTTTTTCAGACCGGAATTACAGTAAATATTTCATTTTTTATTTTTCAAAAACAGTTTTTCTTGCTACAATGAAGTATAGATAATTAATACATTGCATTTGACTTTTGCAGAAAGAGGCATGGAAAATGGCACTGAAAATCGCCTGCGGACAAATGGAAATCATCGCCGGGCGGCCGGACCTGAACACGAAAAAAATGCTGCAGTTGATAAGTCTGGCGAGGAAAGAAACTGTTGATATTTTAGTGTTTCCCGAACTAGCCATACCCGGTTCCCTGATTGGTGACCTGTGGGAACAGAGTTCGTTCCTGAAGGACTGCGAGACTTACGGGCAGCAAGTCATTGACGCAACACAGGGAATCACTGTTGTTTTTGGCAATGTAGCCATCGACTGGAAACGAAAAAACAAAGACGGCCTTGTGCGTAAATATAACGCTGCCTTTACTGCGCAGGACGGAAAACTCGTCCCTGCCGGACAGGGTCTGGATTTTGCAGCGAAAACAAATCTTCCGGCCAGCCGGCAGTTTGACGATCCCCGTTATTTTTCCGGACAGGAAATACTGCTGAAGGATAAACGCATTTCTCTCAAAAACGGTCTGGCCCCGGTAACGGTAACAGTTCGAAACATCAAATACAAGCTGGGTCTTCTGCTGGGTGAAGACGGCTGGGCAGAGGCCTCTCCCCTTTCTGTACCGTTTATGCTGAAGCAGGGCGGCGCAGAACTGTTATGCAATCTTTCCAGTTCCCCTTTCACTCTGAACAAAAACAGCCGGCGCCACTTCCTGTTCGGGAAACAGGCAAAAGAACTGAAGTTGCCGTTAATCTACTGCAACCACACCGGCATCCAAAATACCGGGAAAAACATTTATACCTTCGATGGACAGAGCTGTGTTTACGGTTCTGACGGCATGGTCAAGGCGGCAGCGCCTATGTTTGAAGAAAAACTGCTGATTTTCTCCTGGGATAAGGAAAACGAAAAGATACGCGCCTACTCGGCAGAAGATGAGCTGATCGCCACAGAGGATGACGAAGCTGCCATTATTTATAAAACCATTCGCTACGGCACCGGACTTTTCCTGAAACAAACCGGTATCAAACGCATGGTCTTAGGCGCTTCCGGCGGCATTGATTCTGCCGTTACCGCCGCTCTGTTCACGGATATTCTCGGACCGCATCAGGTTTTACTTGTAAATATGCCCAGCCGCTATAATTCGGAACTGACCAAAAATCTGGCACAGCAACTGGCGGAAAACCTTGGCTGCTGTTACACCATCGTTCCTATCAACGACAGTGTTTCGCATACCGTTGAACAGCTTTACACTCCAATCCACAATTACACCACCAACCGGGATTTTAAAGTTGAACTGAACGGGATCATGTATGAAAACATACAGGCCCGGGACCGGGGTTCCAGGATTCTGGCCGGTTTTTCTGCCGCATTTAAAGGCGGTATCAGCTGTAATGCCAATAAAGCGGAAATCACGGTAGGTTACGGTACATTTTATGGCGATCTGATCGGTCTTTTCTGTCCAATGGGAGATTTGTGGAAATATCAGGTCTATGCCCTCGGAAGATATATTAATGAGTATGTTTATAAACGCAGGGTAATCCCTGAACCGGTTTTTACAATCCGTCCCAGCGCAGAACTGTCACAGGAACAGACGGTAGGCAACGGTGGAGATCCGTTAGTTTATGACTACCACGATTATCTGCTGCGTGCTTTTGCAGAAAACCGGGATAGAACCTCCCCTGCAGACATTCTGAAACACTATATCGATCAGGATCTGGAAGCTTTTTTAGGCTGTGAGGAAGGTATTGTTGCCAGGCTCTTCCCCAGCCACGCGGCTTTTTGTCAGGATCTGGAACGCTGGTACGGATTGTTTACCGGACTTGCGGTTGCCAAACGCATTCAGGCGCCTCCGGTATTAAGCCTCAGCAAAAGAGCTTTCGGTTATGACCGCCGGGAAGCACAGATGACTACGTATTATTCACTGGAATATAAGGAAATGAAAGAAAAGCTGTTAGTACAGGAGCGGTTGTTTTAAATGAAACGCAATTTGTATTCTTTTTACCGTATGCTTTCGCTTGCCGCAATCTTCTGGACAACGGTATCCATGTCCGCCTATACCCCTCATGAAACCGGTTCCCGGGTTACCGCCAGCGGCGAAAAAGCGAAAGAAGGCTACACCTGCGCCGCTAATTTTGTGCCGATCGGAAGCGTTATTATCTACGAAGGCCACAAATATTATGTGCAGGACAGGATGAATCCAAAGTATAACCGGCATGTAGACCTGTTTATGGAATCACATAAAAAAGCCCTGCAATTTGGCCGCAAAGATGCCAAAGTCCAGGTCATAACACCCGGTGACAGTCACATGAAGCTCCCGAAAGATGAAAAGACTGTTAAACATGTTCATAAAACCGATGGACATAAACAAACTGCAAAGAATCCTGAACAAACCGTAAAAGAACAAGCGCAGACAACAAATGAAGAGAAGCCGCAGGCACAGGCAAAAGAAATTAAGATCCGGCAAACTGCTGACAACAGTTCACACAGCCGCAGACCCGTCGCTGCCCCGGTAATAAAACCCCAGGCCAGACCATGAAAACCGCTGACTGAAGCTGTACAATACTATTCAGATCGATACCCTTTTACAAATTACAAAATACATGTAAAGTCATGTAAACAAAACTGAAGACCGGAGCATATCTGTCCGGCAGTCCGTTCAGCGGATTACCGAAATAATTCAGAGATAATGCTCCGGTCAGTTTTTTTCTTCAGGGAGACACTGATAAACGTGCTGTGCAATAATCCGGGAATAAATCAGTGACTCCTTAATATTACAATTCGATATGAGCGCCTTTTGCCAGCGTTGCTTTTGCATCTGCAACGATTTTGTCGACTACAACTTTGCAAGGCAGGACTTCGTTTAATACGTTCAGGCTTTCACCTACCATGACGCTGCCGTTTTCCGTGTCGCCTTCCTTCATGCCCAACCGGGCCGTTCCCGTTCCCAGTTCCATCAGCTTTTCTTTTGGCGCGCCGCTCGTTTCTGCTTCAAGGTACTTCTGCGTAAACGCGTTTTTCAGACAGCGTACGCCCATATTTCTTGAAAAACCGGTTACTACGCAGTCCGTGTCGGTTGACTTGACGATCATTTCTTTTGTTTTCTCATGGATGGGACATTCTGTTGTCAGCAGGAACCGGGACCCCATCTGCACGCCGTCCGCGCCCATCAGCAGGGCTGCTGCCATGGCGCGTCCGTCAGAAATACCGCCTGCCGCAAGCACAGGTATCGGATACTGTTCTTTAAGCACATTGGAAAGCAATGCCATACAGGTAAGGGTTCCGATATGTCCGCCGCCTTCCATGCCTTCGATTACCATTGCGTCAGCACCGGATGAAGCGATACGTTTTGCCAGTTTAACATTGGGTACTACGGGAATCACTTTGATTCCGGCTTTATGCATCTTTTCAATCCAGGGTACCGGGTTACCGGCGCCGGTGGTAATAAACGCGACCTTCTCTTCACAGACAAGATCCGCGATTTCATTTACGTTAGGGGCCATCAGCATCAGATTAACACCGAAAGGTTTATCAGTAAGGCTTTTCGCCTTTTTGATTTTTTCTGACACCCATTCGGTGGTGCGTCCG
>JAEEGJ010019590.1_pt1 | contig 14874 bp, 7 predicted proteins | sample 8958761 | NCBI WGS metagenome assembly JAEEGJ01 (sample SAMN16246546, study PRJNA631951) | gut metagenome | biome: gut microbiome; feature: rumen; material: RS-attached | host: Bos | place: Iran: Karaj | collected 2018-10 | reverse complement strand
AAGGAGGCTCTCCAAGTCCTCTTTGTCGGCATTGTCCTCATCGAAGGCATTCGCTTAGAAGAACGACGTTGGAGGCAATTGCTTCGGGTCGCCAACCACGATTACATTCTTTCCTCTCGCAATGGTTCCAACGGCTTCGCACGTGGGCATTTGTGACGCCTCATCGAAAATGACATAGTCAAACTTCGCGCCTCTGGCGTTAATGTATTGGGCCACGGAAATCGGGCTCATCAGCATGCAAGGGCAGATGCGGGTGAGCAGGTCGGGAATCTTGTCGAATAGCGACCGCAGCGACATTCCCCTCGCACCATTTCGGATGTTGCGTTGCAGGATACCCACTTCGGAATTGCCCGCTGCCTCGACCTGGAAATTGGGCATATTCGACGCCAACTTGGCATACAGTTCCTCGCGAGTCAACTTTTCAAACCTCTGGCACAAGCGCTTGTAGTAGGCGATCTTCTCTTCAAACATCTTCCCATGGAAGTTGCTCAACAAAGGATCGACGGAAAGAATATGCTCGGCATAAGTGCGTGCGAAGCATTTCTTGTAGTACAAGCCAATGAGGATGCCGTCAATGGTGCCATTCTCCACTTTGTCGACCAATGGCTGAAGCGCCTTGTCAGGAATGGAATTCACGACTTCGTTGTATTTGCAGGCGTCTTTAAGCTCGTCCAAATGCTGCAACACAAAATCGGCGCCGGTCGACACGCTAGACAAGAGATTGCTATCGTCAATGGAAATCATCTCACCGCCCAATAAACGGTTGCATTCAGCGCTCTGCGCTTGCAACGATGATAGCATTTCTTGATAGTTCGGCACTTCGTTTTGTGTCACGACATTGCCCGAAACACCCTGTTCTATGCTTGCTGCCAACTTCATCCTAACCTCATTTTGCTTCTCTGCATCTTGCTCCAGACGAGCAATGCCGGCACACAATTCACCAGTCTGCAACAGCGATTGTTCCAATGCGCCCCATTGGCAAGCATCAGGCTGCCATAAACGACCAAACAACCGGTTCCCCTGCATTTGGTGTTCGGTGAGCCAGGCATCGGCTCTTTGGTATCTATCGATTGTAGCGAGCACCGTCGCCGACGGCACGCCATGTTTATTGAATTCCTGGTACTGAGCGACAAAATCCTCAAACGAGCGGATAAACCTATGGATGTCCACATCCTTCATGGCGTGGAAGTTCTGCACGTCGTTTCCAACACAAGCCACCAACGCAGACTCAACCATAGCAGTCTTTCTTTCATCCTGGGTCATCGACAGCAGTTGGCCGTGAATCGCAGTATGAACGTCTATGGCCTTACGAAGCGAGACAATGTCGAAGTTGCCCTCTTTCCATTCATAGCCCATCAGTTTCTTGGCCCATTCCGAATAATGGTAAACACTTGACACTTCATCCCAATAGCCCCTGAGAACCACCAGCAAGTCTGGCATCTCTTCTTCGGAGACCTCCGACAGGGCATGAACATTCACCTTCTTAAGCACTTTGCTCTGCCCAAGTTTTTTAGAGATGAAACTCTTTGAACTTGCCTCTACCCATTCATTCTGAAGCTCAATATAATTCAAGTCGAAAACGGTAGGCCTGAACCGTTTCAATAGCTGGTCGCGATATTGGTTGCGCTTTTCGACATGACCAATCATGTCCGACAAGTCGGCCCTGCACTGCCGTTTGGTGCTTTCCGAGAACAAATCCGGGATAAGCAGATGCATCTCGAGCAACGAATTGAGCATTGCTTTCAACTGTTCGAACCTAGAGACCGATGGGGTCTCGTTTTCCATGCCGAGCCAACCTGCTACCACCGAATACTGAAGCATCATCTGCTGATAGCGTTGTGGCACTTGGGTGAAAACTTGCGAAAGATTGCCCGATCCAGAATTTGACTTGGCCATTGGATAGCTTTCCATAAAGGTCTCTATGGCCTGCCATTCCTGTTTCATTTGCTCCACGTCGGCATTCAGGAACTGCTGTCCCAAATGCTCACATACCACCTGGCGTGCCCCATCCTTGGCTTTTCCGGCAGCAATCAACCTTCTTGCCCAATCGACGTCGGCATCAAAGTCTGACGATCTTAAGACTTCAGGCAGCATCGTCCCGTCTTTTTGCTTCGAGACAAAGTCCTGCAGCGAGGCCATCCATTCCAAACGGTCGGAGAATGTCAAGCCCATAGCATTGCAGTAGGCTTCATAACTGACCCTGCAGGCTTCGGCCTCGTCTCTCAACGCAACCAATTTGGCCTGCAACTCCGACTTGAGTGCCGGCTGGTAGTTGGAGTTTTTGCACGCACGCAGCGGAGCATTCGAAACGTCGCCGATGATGCTGCAGATTGACACATACTCTTGCAACCAAGCATTATACTTTTGCAAGTCCTCTTCCTTCAGCGACTCGACGTTTTCGAAAGGCAGCAGTTCTGCCGAGGTGAACTCGGCCACCGAGCTATAGTCAGAGAAACAGTCGTACAGCGAGCGTCCAATGGGATAAGGACGGTGCAAGGCAGTCACATACTCATTGATCTCGTTTCGCAGCGCATTCAGTTGTGCAGCCTCTTTCTGGAATTGTTGGCTCGACTTTTGTTTGGTCACTTCAACCGTGCGCTTCAACTGCTCAATCACCACACTCTTTTTCGCCTTGTTGGAATGCAGTTCCAAGCAGAAAGGCGCCAAACCTATGGTTTCGAGTCGCTTCTGCACCACTTGGAGTGCAGCCATCTTCTCGGCCACAAACAGTATCTTCTTCCCCTGATAGAGGCCATTGGCGATGATATTGGTGATGGTTTGCGATTTTCCTGTTCCAGGAGGACCATGCAGGACGAAACTCTTCCCACCCAAAGCGGCCGAAATGGCTTCTATCTGCGACGAATCGGCAGGCATAGGCAAGGCCAAGTCGCCCACCGAGAACGTCTGGTCCAAATCGGGCATCTCGCCCTGTAAGTCGTCACCCCAATCCACCTGGCCCGTAATCAATCCATTGACGATCTTGTTCTGCCTCAGCACATCGACATTGTTGTGGATATCGTTCCACATCAGAAACTTGTTGAAAGAGAAGGTGCCGATAATGGCCTGTTCCTCGACATCCCATCTCGTCTGCTCCATAATGGCGTTACGGAAGGTGTTGAACACCTTGACGACATCCACGCCTGAATGGTCGGTAGGCAGCGGATCGAGACCGCTGATGGTAATGCCGAACGACTGACGCAACAATTCAAGAAGCGTAATGTTAAGCATGGTCTCCTCACCCCTGCCTCTGATGATATAGCCTCTTGCCGCCGACTTTCTCACCATCTCAATAGGCAAAAGCAATATCGGCGCAAAACGCGGTTTGGTGCTGACAGGAGTCTCATACCATCGCAGCAATCCGATGGCGAGATATAGCGTGTTGGCGCCATTTTCCTCTATCGAAAGACGAGACTGGCGGTAGAGATGAGTCAATGCCGACTCCAAATCATCCTTTTTCAAATAGGAATGCAACCGGTTTTGTTTCAGTTCCTCCCTCAAGAAGTCAATAACCGCATCCGAGTTGTTTGGAGTTTGGTAGATGCCTTCAACGCCAACGAGATCCACCAACTCTTCTGGGCATTCCATGATTTTGAACTCTTGGTTGGCGGCAAGAGCGTCCTCGATTTCATTCACTTTGACAGAAACAATCTGCAGAGTCTTTTTATTGATTCTGGTACTCAACAGATTGTTGCGCAAGGTCAAATCCAACAGCCTTCTCTCCCAAATCGTCTGCTTGGTGACTTCGGTGGAACCGTCATCCAAGACTAGATTGCCCGCCGACACCTGCATGGGCCGTTCGGCCTCAAAATCGCCCTCTTCCACGACAATCTCATAACCGTTATTCCCCATCACGCGCAAAGGCAAGGGACGAATGTGCGACATGCGGGCACGACAGACATCGATGACCATCAGGAACTTGTCGACATTCGAAAGCACCGCTGCTGCATCATCGGCCGCCTTGTCAAAAGGCTTGGCGCTGCCCGAGAACAGACACTTTACGCTGACAAAAGACAACTCCTCTATGCCTTTGGAGAGTCGTTTAGAAAGCAGGGATACGTCATCGCCTGCCGTGTCAGCGAAACAGTCAGGAATCAACCAACTGCCCACCAAAATGGCATCCTCCGAAAAGGCAATCAAGGCATGAAGGCCAATGGCTTCCAACAGAGAGGCATAAAGCAATGCCATATCCAAATCAGAGGCCATCCTCGTATCAATGATGGCATCAGGGAAACGCAGTTTGTCACCCGAACGCGTATAATCTACTGCAGAGGAGACATTGACGACTTTCAACTCTGCCAACGCCGAAAACACCGCGGCCATTTGCAACTTAACACGATTGGGGTCCCTAGTCTGGTATTCGTCAAACGAGGGCGAACCCGACCATTTCTCCAAAATCGCAGACGCTTTCACCAAAACAGGAGGCAATGCCGGATGCTTGGGTTGCACAAATGAGGCCAACACCTTGGGTTCTATCGAAAGACCTCGCCATTGGTCAAAAGCATCCAAGTCAACGGCAACGGTATGGTCGTACAACCCTACCTTGCCCATCCTGATCCGCACACGCAAACTGCCCGCCACGCCCTCGGTCAACTGGGCCAAATAGGATGCCGAAACCGCCAATGGAATGTCGACGATACTCACCTCTTCCATCGGAGAAAGCTCAGTAATGCCACAGGTCCACCTAGTGGCAAACTCGGGATCGGAAGTGACCTCAACCACCATGTCGGAAAGCAAACTATTCGACACGTTTCTCACCCGAATCTCCTTCAGCAACGGCACCCTGTTCTGCTGCATGGCAAAATTAACAGAAGGGTTGTGGTTGATCACAACGTTGAGTTTGGTCTCGTCCATATAGTCAATTTCAAACTCCCCGAAGTTCTGCTCCGGCAGGCTCTCGGTTGATGCATCGGCAGAATGGCCAACAGAGACAGCTGCACCTCTTTCATCGTAATTATATAGGGAATTCACTTCCAACGGCGAAAAAGCCCTGTTGTATATTCTTACTTCGTCAATGACGCCATTAAAAGGATATGCCCATCGTGGTGGCACCCCAGGATAATAGTGCATTCCTATTGCCAAAGGATCTGAATTGCCATAACTGAAAGGATTCGACAATGTCGTTTCGGCTTGCAATTTGCCATCGATGTATAAACGAGCCTGATTTCCCTTTACCGTCCCTGTAATCATGTGCCATTGACCGACTTGGGGGATGAAATCGACATTAGCGTCATTAGACCCTTCGTATAGGTTTTGGGCACCAACGCTATTAACATTCAAGCGGTATGAACCATTAATAATATCTCTGCCCTTGTTAATGATGGGTCTAAGTACGGGGAGATTTCTAGGACCCGAACCATAGTCTTCCGCATCCGAAAAAACCCATGCGCTGAGCGTAAAAGTGCTCAGATGAAGGACTTCGGCATCACGGACAGAAATGTAATTGAAGGGCTCTCCTGGGAAACGATAGGCACCTTGTGGATTGCCATGTCTGTCAGGCGCCGGAACAACATCACCAATGATGGTTCCATGATTTCCGTTACCACTATGATCGTTGGTGTCGCCATCGAAGGGATAGTAGGCAACAAGACCCTCTGTCGGAATAAAAGGCGATTCTTGGGGCGTTTTCACATCCGCCAACTCTTTTTTAGGCTTATCCATCAACTCATCAAAACCAAAAGTAGCAGCCTCCGTTGGACCGCTATCCTTGCTCAGCAAATCAAAAAAATCATTGGCCATGAAGTCGAAACTTTGGTTTCCTTCCTGTTTTGAACCGTTACCGGTAGCCCAAAAGTCGTCCGAAGATTGATTATTATCCGTACTTGATTGAAAGATATCGTCAAATTCCATAATCACTTTGGTTTATTTATACAATCGAACCGAAACAATAGATACTTGAAGCTTTCATTCGGCAAAGCCTTGCAAAGATACACAAAAATTAACCTTTGCCTACGAATTAACCAGAAAAAACAAAAAAAAGGACCCTCTTTTTTTAGTAGATGAGCAAAATTAGATTACATATAAGACGCGAAACACGAGACTGAGAGACGCACCACCGTGGTCATTGCGGACAAAGCCTTCCCATCATAACCTGCGCTAAACCACCGGAGTCATTGCGGACTTGATCCGCAATCTCCGTTAAAACCAGATTTCCTCATTGAATCTGCTTTCCACCTCGTCTTCAATCTTGTCGGGAAGCGAAAAGAAGAAATCGATGCCCGTCATGGCCTCAATCTCGTCGATGGTCATGGCATAAGTCTGCAGTGGCTTATGGCCTGCGACGTTCTCGAAATAGAATCCTATGCCTTCATAACGGCCGTTTATGCACACCAACAGCACTTTGTAAAAAGCATCCGGAACAACGACTTCGTTAGTGCCAATTGTTCCATTTTTCGCTTCACCGACTATGGGACCTGCGGCAATGTACACACTTTCATAACGGCAGGCATAACTGCGGCATTTCTCCTCCAACGAACGCCAGACACCTCCATTCAAGTTGTGGTTCTGAGGACAGACATTGGTGAAATAACAACTTTCATACATGGCCTGAGAATCCCATTTCATGTCACCCGCTGGGGCAATGTGTCCCTTGTCCCACCCTGTGTTCTTATAATCGTCATAAGTTGCCTGCCTTCCTTGCGCCTCTGGGTCTGGATAAAAACGACCATCGCGCTTGCTGGTGCCGTTTGCCTCCACATGGGTCAATTCGTAGGCCACCCAATTGGGCAGGCAGGTCTCGTTGTTATAGGATACCATATAACCCTTATGCACAATGACTTGACTAGGGCGGTTATCGACAATCCTTGGGATCTCCACAGGACCATCCGTAGCGGCCTCAAGGTTCTTGACGCTGGCGCAAGCGACCTGAAAGAGGACCACCCATGCAATCATGATGCAACGCAAACTTCTCATCCGTTTTTCGACAAAAATAGGCATATTTTACAACATTGCACCTCGCAATGTGAAATTTTGGGAAACCGCCTGCAGGAAGAACTTACTCAGCAAACATCCCGTCGATCAAGTCTTTGTAATGCTCAGCGATGGCCTTGCGACGAATCTTCAAGCTGGGCGTCATCTCGCCGTCATCGATGGTCCACTCATGGTCAAGCAACTCGAAACGCTTCACTTTCTCAAAGTCGCCAAAGAACTTGTTGTAGGCATCCACTTCCTTGCGATAGCGGTCGTTGACGGCCTTCATCTTAATCATCTCAGCATTGGTAGTGTAAGGGATATGGTTCTCCTCGCACCAGACCTTCAAATGCTCAAAGTTAGGAACGATGAGGGCAGCGGCAAACTTCTGGTTCTCGCCCACGACCATCATGCTGCTGATGAAAGGCGACTCCATGAAGCGGTTTTCAATCAAGGCGGGCGAAATGTACTTGCCCATCGAATCCTTGAAGATTTCTTTCATGCGGCCCGTAATCTTCAGCAACCCGTCTTCGTCAAACTCGCCGATGTCGCCTGTATGGAAATAGCCCTCCTCGTCAATGGCGATTTTGGTCTGCTCCTCGTCTTTGTAGTAGCCTTTCATCACTGGCGAACCTTTCACAAGGATCTCTCCCGACTCCGGGTCAATCTTAAACTGGACGCTGCTACATGGCACGCCCACCGTTCCCGCCTTGATGACACCCAAAGCGAGACTGTTGGTGGCAATCACCGGCGAGGTCTCCGTCAGGCCATAGCCCTCGATGATGGGAATATTCATGGCGGCAAACAGGCGCACCAAGCGCGGCTGCAGACTGGCGCCCCCAGAAATGATGAACTCCAAGCGACCGCCAAAAGCCTTTCTTACGTCTTTGAACACCAACCTATTGGCGATATGCAACTTGAGACGATAGGCCCTATTTTTCTTCAAACCGGTCTCGTCATAGCGCTCGGCCAACTGGAACGCCCAATAGAAGATGCGTTTCTTCATGCCTTTCAGCTTGTCGCCCTTCCTAACAATGCCATTATACACCTTTTCGATGACACGAGGCACCGTAGTGAAATGTTCCGGCTTGATATCAGCGATGTCACGCATGATGGTGCCAAAGTTCTCCACATAATAGGTCGAATTGCCAAGATAGAGGTGAGTGAACAGCACCGAGCGCTCGTAGATGTGCGACAGCGGCAAGAAACTCACCACCTTGTGCGAACTGGGCACGGGGTAATGCGGGCCATAGTGCGCCACACAACTCATTAAGTTGTAATGCGTCAGCATGACGCCCTTGGGAGTGCCTAGCGTGCCAGAAGTATAGATAATGGTCGCCACGTCTTCAGGCGCCACAGCGTCTTTGGCGGCTTGCAACCTGGCAATGCTCTTCTTGTCAATCTTCACCGAGACCATCAGTCCGCGCAGGGTCATCATGCCCTCAACAGGGTTGAAAGCAAACTCTTTCGGACGCACAGGCATGGCGTCAAGGATGCCCTTGACTTTACTGTGTAGCAGCGACCCTTCCACAAAGACTATCTTGGGATCTGCATGGTTCAGGATATGCTCGAAGTCACTCTGGCGCACAGTGGGATAGATGGGCACCAAGATAGCGCCAATTTGCTGCGTCGCAAAATCGACCATGTTCCATTGAGGACAGTTGTTGGAAATGACAGCAACACGGTCGCCTTTTCCCACGCCCAAACCAATCAGGCCTTGACTGATGGCATCCGTCATTTTCACAAAGTCACGGCCCAGGTATTTCTTCCATTCTCCATCGGCTTTGCAGGCAAACATGACTTTCTTCTTTCCATATTTTTCCACAAACCTTGGAAGAAGGTCAAAGGTACGCGGAGGTATGTCAGCAAAGGCCTGAACGGTCTTTTTCTTGTTGCTATTCTTTTCCATATCCACTGAAATCGTGTTGCGAAAATAGGATTAATTTCAATCAACTGGCAACTTTATCCAAACGAAAGGTCTTTTTTTGAACAAACAGGGGGATTTTGTCACCGAAATCTATTTTTCACCCATTGCCAAAGATTGTCTATCTTTGCGCTCGAAACCATTCAAAGATTTCAACATATTAAACAATCCATCATGGTCTCCATTTTCGACGACATGGCCCAAATCACCGAATCCGAGGTCAGGCGCATGCTGCCCTTGGTAAACGAACAGCGCCGCAACGAGGCATTGCGCTTCAAGCATCTCTTCGGCCAGTTTGCCTGCCTCAAATCATGGCTGATGCTGCAAGACCTATTGAAACCCATGGGAATCAATGATTTGAACACGAATTACAACGAACACGGCAAACCGTTTTTGGTTCACCATCCCGAGGTGCATTTCAACCTCAGCCATTGCAAGAACGGCATCGCTGTGGCGGTCGACTTCTCCCCTATCGGCATCGACATCGAGAGCTACCGCAGCAGCAGCCTTGCCCTCATCCGCAAAACGATGAACCCCGCTGAAACCGAATGGATCCTTTCCTCTTCCGACCCCATCGAGACCTTCACACAATACTGGACCCAAAAAGAGGCAGTGGTGAAACTGCGCGGCACAGGGATCATCGACGACCTCCACAGTGTTCTCAACGGCGAGGGTTACCGCCTTGAGACACACATTAATAACGAAAAACGCTATGCGTTCAGCATAGCGTTTTCCCAGATCCTGTGATGCTACAGGTCAAGCAATAATTCTCGTCCCGCAAGTCGGGTCTCCAAGTCTCGTGGCCTCGGTGATGATGGCCTCATGGCCTGTGGCTTCCACGAAGAGGATAGCAGCACGCACTTTGGGCGCCATGCTGCCCTCAGTGAACTGTCCGTCAGCCAAATGCTTCTTGGCCTCGGCCACAGTGATGGTATCCAAGGCTTGCTCGTTTTCCTTGCGGAAATTGATGTAGACCTTAGGCACATCGGTGAGGATGTAAAACTCGTCAGCGCCGATGTTGATGGCGGTCATGGCAGAAGCGAGGTCCTTGTCGATGACGGCCTCAACACCACCAAGGCTGCCATCGGGTTTCTCGATGACAGGGATGCCGCCACCGCCTACGGTGATGACGATGTTGCCTTGCTCGGCCAACTGCTTCACCAAGTCGACGTTCTGGATGGCAATGGGTTTCGGCGAAGCCACCACTTTGCGCCAACCACGACCTTTGGGGTCTTCCTTATAGACAGCGCCCGTCTCGGCAGCGTATTTCTCAGCCTCTTCCTTGGAATAATAAGGACCGACTGGCTTGGTCGGATTCTGGAACATCGGGTCGTTCTTGTCGACCACCACCTGGGTCACCAAGGTGACCACATTGCGCTTCAGGCCTTCCTTGGCAAAGGTCTTGCCCAAGCCCATCTCAATCATGAAACCGATAAGGCCTTGGGTCTCGGCCACACAAAAGTCGATAGGCATGCCCGGCACGCCAAACTGATGGTGGCCTGCCTCATGCTGCAGCATGACATTGCCCACTTGGGGACCGTTGCCATGGCCGATGACCAGATTATAATCGTTCTTCAGGAAAGGAAGCAGCGAATGGCACGTCTCGGTGACATTCTCCATCTGTTCCTTGTAAGTCCCTTTCTGACCGCCTCTCAAAAGGGCGTTTCCGCCAAAGGCGATGACTGCTAATTTCTTCATATCAATTTTAGTCTATATTTTTATTTAGTTGGTTCATCCTTAACCGAGTCTGATTTCCTATGATAAGTTACAGAATAACCATCCTGACCGATGACCAACAGAGAATCGTCAAGAGAAATGATGTTGTTGGTGTCAGCAAAACTGGCAGGAGCGCTTCCATTGGTCGTGCCATTGAGAATCAACAAGTTACCATTCTTCTCCCAAGTCTTGTATTCCCTAAAGCCAGTGTTGATGGAAATCACCTGACCGTTTTCAAGCAAAGTGAAACCCACTTCGCCAAGATAACTGCCTTCAGCGGCAGGTTCGACCCAAGTTCCAACGATGGACGGGCGAGAGCATGATGCGAAAACCAAACCCATTAGTCCGCATAAAGCAATGATAATCAAGTTTTTGTTCATTTTTAACTCCTATTTGATTTGGAGCGGCAAAGATACAAACTTTTCTTTCACAAAACCAAGACAATCATTTGTTTTTGGCGGTTTTCTTCTTTTTCACCCACCGCGTTATTTCACCGACCCATAAGATGACCGACGTGCCCACGATGATACGGATCCAGTCGCCCAAAGGCAAAGGCACCACGTTGAACATCTCGCCGCCAAAGGTGACGATAAGCACCTGTCCAAGAGCGATGATTAATAAGGTAAGGCCAAAACCACGCCTGATGTCCTTGTTGAGGAAGCCTTTCAGCGCCGACTGGTTCGTATGGTAGGCCTTGGCATTGAAGATGTTCCAGAACTGCATGAACACAAAGATGGTGAAAAACAGCGACAACTCTTTAGGCGTGAAGCCACCCACATGGTGGAAGTTGAAGAAGTTGGCGAAATAGTCGCGCAACGAAAAGTCGGCCAGCGTCTCCACGCCGCTATGCATAAAGTACTGGATGAAGCCAAAAAGCACAATCACGAAGAACAGTCCCACTCCGAAGATGCGTTTCATCATGCCCTTGGTGATGATAAAAGCGCTGCGCGAACGGGGTTTGTCTCGCAAGACGCTGTGGTCGGGCGGCAGCGAGGCCAACGCCATCGCTGCAAAGGTGTCCATGATGAGGTTGATCCACAGCATCTGCGTCACAGTGAGTGGCGAGGCGATGCCCATCACCGCGCCTATCAGCACGATGAGGCAGGCGGCCACATTGATAGTCATCTGGAACAGGATGAAACGTTGGATGTTCAAGTAAAGCGACCTGCCCCACATCACGGCACGCGCAATGCTCTTAAACGAGTTGTCCAAGATAGTGATGTCGCTGGCTTCCTTCGCCACAGAGGTGCCGTCGCCCATCGAAAGGCCAATTTGTGCACGGTTCAAGGCAGGAGCGTCGTTAGTGCCGTCGCCAGTGACGGCCACCACCTCTCCCCTTTCCTGCAACAGGCGCACAAGACGCTCCTTGTCGGAAGGCCTTGCCCGCGACATGATCTTCAGGTCGCCCACGCGCTCACGCAATTCATCGTCAGTCAAAAGATTGAATTCCTTGCCCGTAATCATCTGTCGCTCCGGGTCGTCACCATCACTCCAAAGCCCCACCTGTCGGCCAATCTCGCATGCCGTGCCAGGCGTGTCTCCTGTCACTATCTTGATGCTGATGCCCGCATTGATGCAGTCTCTTACGGAGTCGGCCACGTCGTCACGGATGGGGTCGATGATGCCGACGATGCCTAAGAAACACAAGTCCTCGACCGTCAGCTTTCCATTTTCAAACACAGTCTTCACCTCTTCTTCCGTGATGTATTTGTAGGCAAACCCCAACGTGCGCATGGCCTTGTTTTGGTATTCAAGCAGCTTGCTCTCCACCTCGCTCTTCGCCCACTGTATGCTCGCCTCGCGATCTGCCAATCTCACCGTGGTGCTGCGTTTCAGCATGATTTCAGGCGCGCCTTTCACATAGAGTACGTACTCGCCTGACAGCGTCGTCTTAACCACAGTGGCCATGTACTTGTATTTCGTCGTGAACGGCAACTGTCGGACAATCGCGACATCGTCACGCATCTTGGCGAAATCGACATTGCTGTCGAACAGCCAAAGCAGCAGAGCGCCTTCTGTGGGGTTGCCGATGACCTTCACCTTTTTTGCGTCGCTGTAGTCTAGAAACGCCGTCGAGTTGAGCGCGATGCCCTCGGCCACAAGGCGTCCCACTTCCGAGTTGTCAAGTTGTCCGCCTTCCAAACCGTAGAAGAGACTGTCGCCGAGACTCATGCGGTTTTTGGTGAGTGTGCCGGTCTTGTCGGAGCAAATCACCGTGGCAGCGCCCATGGTTTCGCATGCGTGCATCTTGCGCACCAAGTTGTTCGTCTCCAGCATCCGTTTCATGCTTAGCGCCAGACTCAGCGTGACACTCATAGGCAATCCCTCAGGCACAGCTACCACAATCAACGTGACGGCAATCATAAAACTATTAAGCACATAACGCACAAAGTCCATCAAGTCAAAAGACTCGTTTTCGCCATACACGAAATACATCACCATGCGCATCACAACTATCAATCCTGCGATGACATAACTCGCGATGGTAATGCCATGCCCAAGCTTGTCAAGTTGCTCGTTGAGCGGCGTCTTCACCTTATTGTCAATCTGTGCGCCACGATACACGTTGCCCCACTCCGTGGCATCACCCACCTTCTCAACCACGAAGACGCCATGGCCTTCCATCACCGAACTGCCGCGACATACATAGTTAGATGGATATGTAGCCTCCTTCTTGAACTCAGCCTTGTTCGTCGTCTTGCTGCAGGAAGGCTCGCCCGTCAAGTCCGACTCGTTGACCCTCAAAGAGACGGCTTCCACCAAACGACCGTCAGCAGGCACTTCATCACCCGTATTGAGCACTACAACATCGCCCACCACCACATCCTTGCGCTCGATGCGCTGTATGAAACCATTACGATAGACAGTCACCATCTTCTCGTCTTCGGCCTGGTTCAGAATCTCGAATTTCTTATTGGCACTCTGCTCAAACAAGAAACCCACCGTGGTGGCCAACATCACCGCCACAAAGATGCCCAAGGGCTCAAGAAGCACCGAAAGGGGTTTCACGCCCGTAAACAACTGATACAACGATACCGCTACCGAAAGCAGCAGGGCAATCAACAATATGCGTATGATGGGATCGGAGAACTTCTCCAAAAACTGTTTCCAAAGCGGCTCTTTCTTGGGCGGGGTCAACACATTGTCGCCATGCTTGCGACGACTCTCCTCTACCTGTTTCTGCGACAAGCCATTCTTATAATCTCTCGCCATTTTTCAACAATTTAACTCGTTTATCAATTTTATGATTATTTTTGCAATGAAAAACGGCGCAAAAATACAATCTCGTATGCAACTGGGACGAGGTTGCAAGGTTACAACCCAAAATTAGGCATCGTAACTCTATGAAATTCAAGGAACAACACAAAACCGCTTTGGCAAAGGTTCTTTCCGACCTCGTGCAGTGCGACGGCATCGTCAACCAAGGCGAGATCGATTTCCTGCAACGCGCCTATTCTGTTTTCCAGATTGCCACTACCAGCCGCAAGAAAGCCACGCGCATCAGCCTCGCCGAAGCGGTCAGGATGCTGAAGTCTTTAGGCGACGAGGAAAAGACCGCCATCCTCAGGGTGCTGCAGATGCTCTCGATGTCGGACGACGACCTGGCCCAAAGCGAGTCGCAGTTCATCACCGCCCTACTGCTCTCTATCGGCTTGAACTTGCCCGAGACTGAAGGCATCAAGGCAGAATTCGTTTCCATCCCCAACCTCAGTTTCGACACGCGCAACGCCGTGCTATACGTTGAACCAACCTACCACAAAACCGTCAATGCACGCATCAGGCGAGACTACGAGGCCATTTGCGATGTCATGGTTTCCATGGGACGAGAGTTTTTCTACCTGCCCAAAGTCGTCGGCGACCTCGACCACAAGAAAGACACATTCCGCAACACGCTCGGTTACCTTGAGCCTTCCCTATCCCCCGAGCAACTCGACCATATTGACCGTAACCTTGCCCAACTCAGCAGCGTGTTTTTCTCCAAAGAAATCTTTCTCAACCACCTCAACGCCAACGGGTTGAACATCGAGGAGCCTGCCTATTTCCTCAAGATTAACACTCCAATGGTGGGGCACGGCCACGACTTCCTCATCATCGAAATCGATGGCGACCCTTTGGACACGATAAGGCGTGTGGCATGGCTTAAATCCAACATCTTGAACATCAATCCTCCGGCATGCAGCCCAAGGGAGACGCGCCTCATCGAGAAATTCAAGGCCTGCGATGGCGCTGCCACCCATGACGAGCTCCAATACACAGGGCTGCACAAGATCATCATCGACACCGCACTCAAATACAACATCTCGCAACAAGACAGCCGGCTCTATATC
>JAEEGJ010019589.1_pt1 | contig 14875 bp, 14 predicted proteins | sample 8958761 | NCBI WGS metagenome assembly JAEEGJ01 (sample SAMN16246546, study PRJNA631951) | gut metagenome | biome: gut microbiome; feature: rumen; material: RS-attached | host: Bos | place: Iran: Karaj | collected 2018-10 | reverse complement strand
TATCCTCTATGGTATATACTCCTAACTTGTTTAATAATTTAGTTGTCTTCTCTCCAACGCCCTTAATAGTGTCAATCGGTGATAACAACTCCATAATATTACTCCACTGAAACGATATATGCGTAAACAGCCTGTCCGCCTTCTGAAATTTCAACTTCAAGATCTGGATACTTCTCAAGGACCTTGTCTCCAAGTGCCTGAGCATCATCCTGATTTGAACCTTCACCCCAGTAGATAGAAACTACAGCGGAATCATCAGAAACCATTTCGTCGATCATCTCGAGGAATGCAGTTGAAATATCAGCATTTACAGAAAGGAGGCCTGAATCACCCATACCCATCCAGTCGTCTTTTCTGATTTCTTTGTCATCAATAACAGTATCACGAACAGCGTATGTAACCTGACCAGTCTTAACATTAGAAATTTCTTCTGTCATTGCTGCCTGGTTATCTTCAACGCTAGCGTCTGCAGCGAATGAAATAAGAGCTGTAATTCCCTGAGGAATTGTCTTTGTAGGGATAACTACAATCTTCTTCTCCTTGCAAATTGAGGCAGCCTGGTTTGCTGCAAGAATGATATTTTTATTGTTTGGTAAAACAAATACAGTCTTGGCGTTGACCTTTTCTACAGCGCTAAGGATATCGTCTGTAGAAGGGTTCATTGTCTGACCACCTGGAATCATATAATCGCATCCAAGCTCTGTAAAGATTGATGTTAAACCATCACCTGTGGCAATAGAAACAAATCCCATCTCCTTTGCAGGCTCTGTAGGAGCAGCCTTGGCCTCTTCCTTTGATTCTACAACCTCATCACCTATTTTAAGGTCGATAATATCGCCTAAACCTATAGATTCAAGCTTTGTCTTAAGTTCTTTGATTTGATATGAAGCAAGTGCCTTCTCAGACTCGATAACAAACTCTACAGTTGTCTTAATCTTTGCTGGAGCAGCCTTTGCCACTGTCTCAGGGGTGAAATCAGTATAATCAACTTCCTTGCCGACAAGAGCATCATATGCACCTTGAAGAACACATACAAGACCTTGTCCACCTGAATCAACAACACCTGCCTGCTTTAAAACAGGAAGCATATCTGGTGTCTTTGAAAGAACAACCTCTGCTTCTTGAATAACCGCATCTGCAAATTCAACGATATTGTTTGTTCTATGTGATATTTCAGCCGCTTTGTCTGCTGCGCCTCTAGCTACAGTAAGGATTGTACCTTCCTTTGGCTGCATAACAGCTTTGTAAGCGGTCTGTACAGCTTTTTCGAATGCTTCAGCTAAAATCTCAACTGTAACCTCATCATAATTGCTAATGATTTTTGAAAAACCACGGAAAAGTTGAGAAAGAATAACACCTGAGTTACCTCTAGCACCTCTAAGCGAGCCTGAAGAAATTGCTTTTGCAACAGTCTTCATATCAGCATTATCAAGCTCTGCAACTGCATTTGCTGCAGACATGATAGTCATTGTCATATTTGTACCTGTATCACCATCAGGAACAGGGAATACGTTTAATTCATTAATCCACTCTTTCTTAGCCTCGAGATTTTTTGCTCCCGAAAGAAACATCTTTGCTAACAAAGACGCGTCAATAGTTTGTATTTCCACTACAAATTGCCTCCTTAGTCAATAACTCTTACGCCTTCAACGAAGATATTGATTGTATCAACGGTTAATCCAGTAAAAGACGATACCTTATATTTTACTGTTTCAATAAGGTTCTCTGCCACTGCCTCAATGCTGACACCGTATGAAACAATAACATGGAAATCCAGAGAAATGGAATTATCATCACCAACAACAACACTGATTCCATGATTTAAATAATCTTTCTTTAATAGCTTTACTAAGCCGTCCTTCATATTGACAGCAGCCATGCCTACGATACCGAAGCATTCTACTGCAACTGAACCCGCATAGGTCGCAATTACGTCTGTGTCTATAACGATTTTACCAAGCGCTGTCTCCATTTGACCTTGCATAAAGTATAACCTCCAAATTCGCATATTTACTCAATGATGCAGTAATTATACACTAAAGCAAAAAGAAAAGCCACCCTGTCGAGTGACTTTCAATATCGTGTTATGTAAGATTAAGCACGCTCAACCTTGCCAGAACGTAAACAAGAAGTACATACATATAACTTCTTAGGTGTTCCATTCACATTACACTTAACGGACTTCACATTAGACTTCCACATACGGTTGGATCTTCTATGAGAATGGCTCACATTGTTACCGAAATGAGCGCCTTTTCCACAAACTGCACATTTTGCCATGATTGCACCTCCTTGTAAAATATTTCAAAACCAAGTGTGCGCATTTACGCAACAAATGGATTATAGCAAAGCAAATTGCAAATTGCAATAATTTTTTGCTTAGATTATAGAATTAATACACAAAAATTTACTCATAATATGCCTTAAGCACATCCGCTGCTAAAGGCGCTGCAAACTTGCTTCCGCTTCCAGCGGATTCCATTATTACAGCTACCGCAAGCTTCTTGCCGCTGGCGTCAGTAGAATAACCCACAAACCATGAATGAGTAAGATTTTTGTTGGTAGTGTATTCAGCGGTACCCGTCTTTCCATATACCTCTAAATCTCCAAAATCAACCTTTTTAGCTGTACCTTCAGACACAACAGATGACATGTAGTCCTGAAGCTTCGCAGCCTCATCAGTTGAAAGCAACTGACCGTAAGCAGCTGGAGTTGTTTTTGAAATAACCTCTCCTTTAGTTGATTCTATTCTGTCTGCTAGATAAGGCTTCATTAATGTGCCATTGTTGGCAATAGCAGAAACAATCATACACATATGAAGAGGCGAAACTGAAGTCTCTCCCTGTCCAATGGCAGTTTGACCAGCCTGTTGGTCAGAGCTTGATTGATCAACCTTAAATACTGATTTTCTGGTGCTCTTTAGCATTGTAGGAAGCTCTTGATTAAACAAGAAGGAATCAGCAGTCTCCCTAAATTGCTTTTTATCTATTGTTGTACCGATATTTGCAAAGGCACTGTTGCAGGAATTAGAAAAAGCCTTTTTTAAATCCTCCTTGCCATGGGATTTGTGGCCACTACAGTGAATAGTGTAGTTTCCGATTTTGTATGAACCCCTACAGTTAAAGCTATATTCCTCTGAGCCTCCGTTGAAGCGCAAATAAGCAACAGATGTAATAATCTTAAAGGTAGAACCAGGCGGATAAGCGCCAAGTGTTGCTCTATTTACAAGTGAAGATTTTTTGTTGGACTCGTCCGTAAGTTCCTCCCACTCCTCAGCGATATTATTAGGGTCATAATCTGGTTTAGAAACCATAGCAACGATTTTACCAGTATCTGGTTCTATTGCTATGACTGCTCCATCATAGGATCCTAGTCCATCATAGGCCGCCTTTTGAACGTTATAGTTTAAGGTTGTATACAGATTGTCCCCCGGGCTTTTTTGCCCAGTAAGAGAATTATTTATCTGCTCCTCTAAAGGAATGTTTGATTTAAGTAAGTCAAAGGAATAATCGGCCTCTAATCCAGCCATACCCTTACCGACATAGCCTACTGCGTGACAAAACAAACTGCCATCAGGGTATACTCGATATTCCTTGCGCTCTTCATTTTTGCTTGTAGATGCGATAACTGTTCCATCGGAAGCATAAATGTTTCCTCGTGTTACATCATCTGCAAAAACAGAAAATCTAGAATTGTATTCATTGTAGATGAACTCTTTTGAACGCTTATTAACAAAGTTTATAAGATATCCTATCATCGCAATGAATATCAACGCAAAGAAGGCTGCAATAATATATATTTCTTTTCTGATAATTTTATGTTTAGATTTATCTTTCATATGTGCCTCGTGTATTTTTGTTTGCAAGTTCTCCTGAACATTCGGCTATAAATAGACATATCATCATGGATAGCATTGAACTACCACCGTTGCTAACAAACGGCAAGGTAACGCCTGTAGATGGAATGAATTTTATAACACCACCAATATTAAGAATCGTTTGTATCGCAAATATAATTCCAATACCACTGACAACAAGCATATAAAAATTGTTGGCAGTCTCATGGGCAATCATCAATAGAATGAACACTGTACACATGAACATAATGATTAAACAGACAGCAACTACGTTGCCCATCTCTTCCGCTATTGCTGCAAATATAAAGTCATTTGTTACAATCGGAATCTTATTTGGCATACCATTATTAAGTCCTGTGCCAAGCCAGCCCGGTGTACCTATAGCAAACAATGACTGAGATATCTGATAGCCCTTGTCATCAATTACAGAAAGAGGATCTGACCAAGCTATAAATCTTGTTTGTATGTGCGGAAATAGCTTGAAGGCAAGAATTCCACCAATGGTCGCCAGGACAAATTCCAAGGTCATAACGATGTAATTTTTGTATGCTATAAATATTAAAAAAGCGTAGGTGCCAAGGAAGATTAATGCTGAACCTAAATCCTTGGAAAACACGAGAACTATCACGTGTAGCATTGAACCTATTGTTGCAATGGCAAAACCTCTGTAATCACGATAAGTACAGATTGCTGCCGCAATAAAGAATATAAACGAAAGCTTTACAAACTCACTTGGCTGAATTCTGATTCCCATTATCGCGAATGATGTCCTTGCACCATACTCTACTCTACCTAGAATAGACACAAGCAAAAGTGAAACTATTCCTATTCCAGCATAAAAATATATATGCTCAGAAACATGCTTAACATTCTTAATAATAAGAATTGCCATAAGCGTAATAATCAGTGATGCTATAGTAAAACCAAGTTGTTTAACAGCCGTGTTAAGCTTTAATCTTTCAAGCATCAAAAAGCCAAAGCTCATAAACATCAATACATTATTTATGAGCGCTCTCGAAATCGGCGTTGCCGTCTTGTATAGAGCGACAACAATGCCTGTAAACAGCATGAGCTCCAAAAACAATAAGCCAATTATGGTGACATTATTTTTAGAAATAAATAACACCACCGAACCATTAATCAAAAACACAACTACAATAACAGCTTGAATCGTTGATAAAATACTGTTCAAAGAATCAGACATTTTGTATTCAAACATCTGAAATATGTCTATTGCAGTAAAGATTAAGACAAAGGATAAAATTGTAATTCTAGAAAATGAAGTAATAACGCTAACCAACTTTATTCAACTCCTCTTTTTAAATGTCCTCTAGTATAAGCTTCTGAAAATCTAAAGGCCTGATTTTCATTAAAGACCTTGTTGTAATCTTCAAGAATCTCAATTGTTTCTTTGAAAGATTCTACAGTAAAATCAAGTCTAAGTGAAGCGATTCCAAGAGATTTTATAGATTCTTTCATATCAAATGCGATATATCTCTTACTGTTGTAAATTGTGTTATAACAATATTCGCAATTGCATGATACCATCATGTTTTCGTTTTTACGATCTACAAGAGTGATTATATCGTTAGATTTCTTGCAGCCAACAGTGTTCTTAACGGTGCAGTTTGCAGTAATCATCATTGGTATCCTACTATAAACCACAAACTGAGAATTGCTATTATCTCTGTGATTTAGTTCTTTGATAGATAGCTCATAAGGAATGCAATTTGCTTTGTATCCAAGCTTCGCAAAACCTTCTAGACTTCTGTTATTAAAAGAATAAAGCCTGTGATCTAAAATGATTTGCGATGATGGATATCCAAGCTCTGACAAATAACCTAACTCATCAAAGGATGCTGCTATCACGCCAGCTGCTCTATCGTCTATACGAATTTTATCTAAATAAGACTTCCTAAAAACTGGTGGTAAGTAAATATAAATATCGCCTTTAAACACTTTGTATGCTTCATCAAACAGAGCAGGTGCAACGCCTATTGCCTTTATAAAATCAAATTCTAAAATAGCATTCAACTGTTCTTTGGTAGTTATTGTTACAAAGCAATCAAATTGGGATGCAACGTTTCCTTTAAACTTTAACTCATTGAATTTTAATACTGTTTTTGGATACTCTTTTATTGTACACATCTGAGAAAGCTTATCTATTGCTTCTCTTCTAGCATTTTTGATAGTGGAAACTGGAATGAAAATATTATCGTCGTAATCTATGTTTAGCTTTCCAATTTCAAAAACAGTGTTTCCCAATCCAGAAGCCGCCTTTATAATGTCGTCTTTAGATGTGGGTCTGTTTTGAGAGGCTTCTACAATACCAAGTTCAGAATGTACTCTGTTACCCTTTTCATCAACAAATGAAATTTCAAAGGGCTTTCCAAGCAATGCCTTAATAGAACAATCTACCTTTGTTTTTTTCTCAGAAATGTCGACAGCCTGCCCCTCAGCCTTAGTGTGGCTAGGCGCTTCAAAGGTAATCATTTCTGGCCCATTATGACTACGAAGATATAAATCGGTGAAACCGCTTCTGTTGCCATAGTCTAAAAGCTTTTGAATATCCTCTTGAGTTACGGAATAATTCCTTGCACCTTTGTAGAGGAATTGATCTATATAATGACGATATACAGACACAACACCTGTAGCATAGCTAAGCTGCTTCATTCGTCCTTCTATCTTAAAGGACATTACTCCCGCATCTATCATTTCAGGAAGATGATTAATAGTGCAAAAATCCTTTGGACTAAGAATATATGCCCCCTTCTTGTTAAGCTTTTTGCCGGTTTTGTCAAATGCATCATAGGGAAGGCGGCAAGGTTGCGCGCAGCGTCCTCTATTACCAGAACGTCCACCTATAATTGATGACATAAGACATTGGCCAGAATAACAAACACAAAGAGCGCCATGAATAAAGCTCTCGATTTCTAGATCAGGACAATAACTGTGTATTGATTTTATCTCGTCAATGCTGATTTCTCTAGCAGTAACTATCCTGGTTGCACCTAAGTTCTCAAAAAACTTGGCTCCATAACCAGTACAAAGACTAGCTTGGGTGCTGACATGTATATGTGTATCTGGAAAGTATTCGCGGATAAAGTTGAAAACACCAAAATCCTGTACAATAAATGCATCTATACCAGCCTCAACATATTCCTTGAGATAGGTGTATAGATTTCTTTCGATTTCGGTATTTTTAAGCAAGGTGTTAACAGTAAGATATGCTCTACTTCCGTGGTGATGCGCATATGCAATGGCTGTTCCTGCCTCTTCTATGGTGAAATTCTTGGCGTAAGCTCGTGCTCCAAATAAATCGCCACCAAAGTACACAGCATCTGCTCCTGCGTTAACAACCGCTTTAAATATTTCAATATCACCTGCTGGTGAAAGAAGTTCTAATTGATTCATAAATAATCCTACAAAACTAAAAATATAGAGCCCCACAATCGGGACTCTTGATTAATCATCTGTTAATGAACCTAGAAGCGCATCCTCTAATGATGCCTCAAGCTTGGTCTTGTGGAGGAGAAGCTCTTTGTTCTCTCGCTCAAGCTTGGTAATTGTCTCTTCTAAAGTTTCTGTCTTTAACTGAGCTGAAATCAAATCGTGCTTGAGATTGTATATCTCTTTGTCTCGTATCTCTAAATCTGACTCGAGAGATTCAACCTGCGTCTTAGCTTTGAAATAGTCGTCTGCAATATTCAACTCAAGTAGTGTTGCCTTTAGGTCAGCCGAAATACGCTTATATTCATCAATGGAATTAAATTCTTCTAGCTTAGCATTGATATAATTGGCCACCTTCTGAAGGTACTCTTCCTCTTCGTAGCCACTCAACGTATAAACTTTTCCGCCTATAAGCACCTTTGCGCTTTTTTCGGAAACCATTACGCATCCTCCCGTCAGAAAATTCATCTATAATTATATAATTCTTTCACCTCGAACACAAGCATTTCTAGAAATATAACCTCGCTATTCACTGTCGCCAAGTTATATTTATCCCCCGCATCCCCTCCAGCCTCGTGCCCTTGGGTGTGTATGCGCACATAGCAAAAGATTATGATTTTCTAAGTGGATAAGTCGCTTCTTTTATTGGTAGATGTTCTTTCAATTATTTGCAATTCTGTAGCCACAGTTTGTGTTTGACAGACAAAGCTATACTACAAATATTGTTTCTAAATATGAATTGGGATAATTGCATGATTTTGAAATGAACTTAGTAAAATTTTAAAGCAGGTTTTGTAAGATTTAAGTATGGGCTGCCATGGACGGCAGCCCAAGGCTGATTGTGAAATGGATTGAACTTGAAGCCGGTACTTAAATATACAAAACCTGCTTTTAATTTTACTTAGTGAATGGAATATGAATGCAATATCCCAATTTATATTTAGAAACTATTAATTTTTCTATATGTCTGTCAAACACATACAGTGGCATCGAATTGCAAAATCAATGAAAGGACATCTACTAGAAGCTCCTTTTATCCACGAAGAAAATCTATAATCTTTGCTAAATTGTGCGCATACACACCCAAGGGCACGAGGCTGGAGGGGATGCGGGGGCGACATAGATTTTAATGACAGTGAATAGCGAGGTTATTCCTCGTACGGTTTGTCGAAGTGATCATATGCTTCTTTGGTGGCTACGCGTCCTTTGGGGGTGCGAATTATGAGGCCATGTTGTAGAAGGTATGGCTCGTATACATCTTCGATGGTGCCAGAGTCTTCGCCGACGGTAGCGGCAAGATTGTCAAGTCCAACAGGCCCACCTCCAAATCGTTCGATGATGGCAAGTAGAATACTTCTGTCGTTGTTGTCTAAGCCGAGTGTGTCTACTTCAAGGGAATCAAGAGTTGCGGCAGCAACATCCTTCGTGATTTCTCCATCGTACCTAACCTCTGCGTAGTCACGAACACGCTTAAGATATCTATTTGCAAGTCTAGGCGTTCCTCTAGAGCGAAGAGCTATTTGATAGGCTCCCTCGTAATCTATAGGTGCATTAAGCTTAGCAGCTGATGCTGTGACAATTGTAGATAGCTCTTCAGGGGTGTAGTAATCCATATGACCTATGATTCCAAATCTGTCTCGAAGCGGAGCAGAAAGTAGCCCAGGTCTAGTAGTAGCTCCAATCAGTGTAAATCTTGGAAGCTTGGTGTGAATAGAACGAGCTGTTGTATCCTTGCCCATTACAATATCCACCGCAAAATCTTCCATGGCAGAATATAGAGTTTCTTCGACAGGCTTTGATAAACGATGAATCTCGTCGATGAATAGAATATCTCCATCCTTGAGAGTCATAAGAACGGCAACAATCTCACCAGGAATAGTAATAGCTGGACCAGATGTAACCTTGATATTAGAGCCCATCTCTCCCGCTACGATTCCTGCAAGAGTTGTCTTACCAAGACCTGGAGGACCGTATAAAAGTACGTGATCTAGCGCTTCTCCACGATTCTTGGCTGCCTCTATATAGATTTTCATGTTTTCTTTGACCTTGGTCTGTCCGATGTAACCATCGAAAGTTTTAGGTCTAAGAGCGTTGTCATTAACAAGATCTTCGTGACTTGCTATTGTTGATGTAATTTGTTTATTAGTTAACATATTTTCCCCTATTTATAAGAATGACATCTGCTTTAATGTATCTGAAAGCAATTGTTCTGTAGTTGTAGCTTCCGTAATAGTCATCTTATCTAAAGCCCTAGCAGCATTACTTGCTGAATAACCAAGTGAAACCAGCGCTTCTAATACCTCTTCCTTTACTGTGTTTGCCACAGGTACTTTGGCGCCAGATAAATCAGATGTAATTTTAGACTCGAAGGCCCCGATTATATCGACCTTGTCCTTAAGGTCGATGATGGCACGCTCTGCCGTTTTCTTGCCTACACCTGGTACGGCAGCAAAAGCCTTGGCATCCTCACCTGCCACAGCGAATTGAATATCACTTACTGTCATTGAACTGAGAATCGAAAGTGCTCCCTTAGGACCAATTCCGCTAACAGAAAGAAGAAGCTCAAACATCTTAAGCTCCTCCTTATCATAAAATCCATATAAAGTGAGAGAATCTTCCTTTGGAATTAGCTTGGTGTTGAGCTTTATCTCTGAACCAATCGTAGGCAATTGCCGGATTGTATTCATTGACGAGCTGACGCCGTAACCAATACCATTATTCTCTACAATGATAACATTTTCATCAATGTCAGATAATGTGCCTCTAATATAAGCTAACATAAAAACTGTTCTCCATTCCTAATGGGGATTCTACTAACACATCTCTCCGATATAATAGAACCCTTTACAACAGTTTAACCTAACATCTACGATTTTTCCAATCAAAGATTTGTCGCCAGGGAAATGAACTGTAACATTGTTCTCAAGCTTACCTGAAACAAGGCTTGAATCCTGCTCATTTACATCCTCAACGAGAACCTTTTGCACTGTGCCCTCATAAGCTTTTACTTTGTCGTGCCCATGCTTTTGAACCAGGGCTAAAAGTCTATCGAAACGATCCTTTACAACGTCAGCTGGCACCTGGTCTGGCATAGTAGCAGCAGGTGTGCCTGTACGTTTTGAATAGATAAATGTAAAGGCGCTGTCGTAATGGACTTTGTCAACCACATCCATTGTGTCGAGGAAGTCTTCCTCGGTCTCTCCCGGGAAGCCTACGATTATATCGGTAGTAATTGCAACATCAGGAACTCTTGCTCTAAGCTTTTCAACCAATCCAAGATAATGCTCCTTTGTATAGCGGCGATTCATCTTTTTAAGAACCTCAGAGCTACCAGATTGTAAAGGCAAATGCATGTGATGACAAACCTTTGGAAGGGTAGCCATTGCCTCTATTAAGTCATCTGATAAATCCTTCGGATGAGGTGTCATAAATCTAATACGCTGCAAGCCTTCAATATCGTTAACCATGCGAAGTAAATCTGCGAATGTAACCTTTTCCTCGAGACCGACACCATAAGAGTTAACATTCTGCCCTAGAAGCATGATTTCAACAACGCCATCAGCAACAAGACCCTTGATTTCTTCGACTATATCCTCAGGCTTTCTAGAACGCTCTCGCCCTCTAACATAAGGTACAATACAATATGTGCAGAAATTGTTGCAACCAAAGCTGATATTAACACCTGATTTGAAAGGATATTTGCGTGATATTGGAAGATTTTCAACGATTTGATCTGTGTCCTTCCATATATCAATTATCATGCCCTTCTTGTTCAAAAGAGCTGTTGTAAATAGCTCTGCAAATTTATAAAGATTATGAGTACCAAAGATTAAATCAATAAACTTGTAGTTGGACTGAAGATGTTCAATAACTGTAGGCTCTTGCATCATGCAGCCGCAGAGGCCAATCATCATATTTTTGTTTTTTTTCTTGTAGCCGTGAAGAATTCCTAGGTGTCCATAGACCTTGTTGTTGGCATTTTCACGAACTGTACAGGTGTTGTATATAACAAAATCAGAATTCTCATCGTCAGATTCTACGTAGCCGATTTCTTTTAAGATACCTAGAAGCTTTTCAGAGTCGCGAGCATTCATCTGACATCCAAAGGTTGTGACACAACATGTAAGCTTTCTGCCAAGCTCCTGCTCCTTTTTCTCAACAAGCTTTTTGGCCTGCTCGATAAAGTAATATTGACGCTCTGGCTCCTGGGTGGGAGCATTGTTTAATAAATCCGTAATACTCATTTATAAATCCTATCTACTTTCTAATTTGCCCATCGCCGTGGATGGTATATTTATAACTTGTAAGGGCAAGTAATCCCATTGGTCCTCTTGCGTGAAGCTTTTGGGTGCTGATACCAATCTCGGCACCAAATCCAAACTCAAAACCATCTGTAAATCTAGTTGATGCGTTGACATAAACGCAAGAAGCATCTACACCACTAAGGAACTTCTCCGCATTTGCCTCATCTTTAGTTATGATAGCCTCAGAGTGACCAGTATTGTTTTTGTTGATATGATCAATTGCTTCTTCCACAGAAGAAACAGTCTTAACTGAGATAATTAAATCTAAATATTCAGTAGCAAAGTCCTCTTCTGTTGCTGGTTCTGCCCCCTCTAATAAGGCGATAGACTTTTCGTCTGCCTTGATTAACACGCCGTGCTCCTTAAGTCTTTCATTTAGTCTTGGAAGCAAAGCCGCAGAAATATCCTCGTGGATAACCAACGACTCGCAGGCATTACATACACCAATGCGTTGAGTCTTGGCGTTTTCAATAATATCTATAGCCATATCTATATCTGCATCATAATCAACGTAGATGTGACAATTGCCTGAGCCTGTCTCAATGACAGGAATAGATGCATTCTCAACAACAGACTTAATAAGCCCTGCTCCACCTCGTGGAATGAGCACGTCGATATAGCCATTCATACGCATCATTTCTTTTGTTGATTCTCTAGAAGAATCTTCGATTAGAGTAACTGCGTCTACAGGTAGTTTGAAAACATCAAGTGCTGATTTTATGACCTTTACAATAGCCTTATTAGACTCTAGGGCATCACTACCACCCTTTAAAATAACAGCATTTCCTGTCTTGAAGCAAAGCCCAAATACATCTGCTGTGACGTTTGGTCTAGCCTCGTAGATAACACCCACAACACCGATTGGAACCAGGCGTTTTGAAATTTCAAGACCATTTGGACGAGTCCAAGTCTCGGTAATCTTGCCGATAGGATCTTCAAGCGCAACCACCTGTCTAAGACCATCAGCCATGCCTTTGATTCTGCCCTCGTCAAGCTTAAGTCTATCTAAAAGACCAACAGAAAGACCTTTCTTTTCACCATTTTCCATGTCGATTGCATTAGCGCTTATGATATCTGCAGCATTATTTTCAAGGGCATCTGCAACTGCAAGAATGCCTTGATTCTTTTGTTCTGTGGATAGTTTTGCAACCTCATATTTAGCTTCTTTTGCTTTTGTAGCTAATTCAATTAATGTCATAATTAAGCCCCTTTCAAGACAGATTTGTTAGTAATAATATAATCCATAGGCACATCATGCTCCTGAACATCAAGCGCCTCTACAATTTGAATATCAAAACCAACTCCCACTTTGATGAGATTTGGATATGAAGCAAAGAATCTATCGTAAAACCCTGCTCCGTAGCCCATGCGATTACAGGTTTTATCAAAAACAAGTCCCGGAGTGATAGCCACAACGGAATCACTTTGAATCTGATTGATATCAGGTAATTTGCCATGGTCAGGAATCGGTTCCATTATACCATATGCTCCCCGCTTGAAATCCTTTGTTAAATCATTAATCTTCATAAATGAAAGTACATGATTTTTCACGTCAGAAATAGGGAAATAAAGCTCTTGTCCAGTGGATAATAGACTCTCGTAAAGGGGAATCAAATCCACTTCTGAACCGAAAGGATAAAAGCATAAAAAAATATTAGCCCCTTTAAAATCAGATTCTAAAAGAGCCAAAAACTTGTCTTTGATAGCCCTAGATTGCTCCCTTCTATCGGTATCGGAAAGGGAATCCCTAAGACTTTTGTATTGTTGTCTAAGTAGTTTATTTTGAGACTTTTCCATATTTCTCGCCAAGATTTTCTACGTTACCGTTTTCATCAACAATATCTATATTATTGAGCTGAGCTCTCACATTGCCCTTTATAGCATCTATATATGCTCTTCTAAGTTTAGCTTGTTCATCTTTTTCGGCGGGGGTAAGTCCCTCGTTCTTACTCTTATGATAAAGCTCATTAATTCTTGCAATATCTTTTTCCGTAATCATAATTAATCCTCTAACAAATCCAAAACACGTACATCATCTCGTTTGTTCGCCACGAAAAGTGTACCCTTATCTTTATTCTCGAAAATGCGGTGAATATTTCCAATATGCGCACCGTTTGTAATAACCATATCCGCACCAGAAAATGTTGCTATCTGTGCCGCACGAAGCTTGGCAGTCATTCCACCCGTTCCAAGATCAGAACTACTATCTGATGAAGCCATATTAGCTACATCATCGATATTGTCAACCACTGCTACAAACTCAGCATTAGGATTAGAATTTGGATCATCTGTATACAAACCGTCAATATCTGAAAGCAGAATCAAAGCATCCGCCTTAACCAAAGCCGCAACAATAGCTGACAAAGAATCGTTATCACCGAACTGAATCTCGTGAGTGGCAACCGTATCGTTTTCGTTTACAACAGGAATAACACCGAGATTAAAAAGCTGTTCAAACGTATTGCGAGCATTTGCTCTAGATTCTGGATCCGTCATAGTCTTCTTAGTAATAAGAACCTGTCCAGCCTTTTGATTATACTCCGAAAACAGCTTCTGATATACCGACATCAAATAAGCCTGCCCAATGGAAGCACAAGCTTGTTTTGTAGCCAAATCCTGTGGACGCTCTTTAAGACCAATTGCATATCGTCCCACTGCAACAGCCCCGGACGAAACAAGGCACACATCCTTTCCCTGCGCCCTCAAATCAACAAGTTGTCTAACCAACCGCTCCAGCTTAGTATAATCAATATTGCCCGTCTCTTCATGCGTAATCGTAGAAGAACCGACCTTCACAATAACTCGTTTTTTCTCTTTAAAATCGTGTCCGTACATGACTCACTCCCGTCTTTTAATCCGTACTATAATACCACTAAACTCCCCAACCCTGCAACGTTTTTGTTGTCCCAACCTCACAAAATATCTTTGCTTGCCCCGCCCCGACTCCCGGCCTCAGCCCCAGGCAGCTGCTGCTGTTACGTCGCAATAAAATTATTTTTTTCTAAGTTCGATGTGTCGCTTCTTTATTTTCGGGTGTGCGTTCAACTATTTACAATTCTCAAGGGAAAGTAAGTCCCTGAACGGACATGAAATACACTTAAAAGAAATAGTTCCACAAAACTAGCTTAGTAGCAATTGCAGCGCATTGGAATGCGCTTAGTGAAAGTGGAAGTGATTTTTAACATATATAGTCATCAGCCGCCAGGACGGCGGCTGAAAATGCACGCTGCGGCAGGACGCCGAATGTGCATTGGTGACTATATAT
>JAEEGJ010019587.1_pt1 | contig 14876 bp, 9 predicted proteins | sample 8958761 | NCBI WGS metagenome assembly JAEEGJ01 (sample SAMN16246546, study PRJNA631951) | gut metagenome | biome: gut microbiome; feature: rumen; material: RS-attached | host: Bos | place: Iran: Karaj | collected 2018-10 | reverse complement strand
CTTCATTCATTCATTAAATCATTCAAGAGAAGTATAGTAAATTTTCATCTTTAATCATTTATTTTCCAGTTGTTTTTCTATCTTCTTAAGGTCTTCTGGGTGATTGTTTGTTGTTAAAACGTACACTCAATTTTCTTCATCTTTGTAATAAATAATAACCTGCATAGAAGCAGCATTTTCACGAGGAATTTTTTTTAATTGAGAAAAATCTACTTGTAGTGCCTTTATATCATCTACCTCTAATATCGTATTTATCAATTGATTTGGCATAAAATAGATAATTATCAAAAAATAAAATTAGACCTAGCACAGTCTAATTATACTCAGAAATATTTTAAAATGCAAATTTTGGTGGAGAAAAATATTTTTTTAAAATTAACTCTAAAAAATAGACTTAAATTAACTATTCTTCAGTTTTTTCTTTTTTCTCACTATTTTTTAGTTCTTCAAAATCCTTTTTTAGTTTCTCTTTATTTTCTCAATCTGACATTTTTTTGATGGCTGATGCAACCATAAATAACATATTTTGATATGTTTCTTTATCCATAAATCAGGCATCAATCAATGCAATCATTCATTCTGCTAATTCTCGATGAGGTTTTAAATCATTCAGAATTTTGAGAACTTTCTGTTTATTCATGGTTATTTATGTTAAATAAACACCTAATTATACTTTTTTCTTCTTATTTTGTCAAATTTTAGCTAAGAAAAAATTTTTATTCTTGCTTTTAACGTAAGTTTTTGTATATCTTTTCTTAGTTTATTTTTGAAAATTACTCCAATAAATGGCTCAATCAGCTATCGATTATGCAATATGATATCTATCTCGTTACCCAAAGACAGAGCAGGAAATACGTATAATTCTTTATAAAAAATGATATAATTCTGCTGACATTCAGCATTGTATGGATATTCTTAAAAAGAATGATTTTATCAATGATGAAAAGTTTGCTGATAGTTTCTTATATTCAGAAGTAGAAAAGAAAGGACGTCCATTATTTATTATCAAGCAAAAGCTTATCCAACGCTGAATCGATAAATGACTACTAGCAAAAAAGATATCAGAGCAGCAGGAAGAATTATCACAGTGAATGCGTAAAGCGATAAAAAAGGAAATTGAGTCATACAAGAAAAAGTGAGTAGATTGATTTGATATTATACAGAAACTAATGAGGAGATGATACCAATTAGCTGATATTAAATCAGTCATTAAGGAATGAGTAGAGAATAACTAATTTATCTTTTAATCGTATATATAATTATGTGGTTGTTTGTTATATTATGAATTGTGGTATTTATGATTTTGGTAGTTCTACATGAATTTGGTCATTTTATGGCAGCTAGAAAATGCTGAATGAAAGTACCAGAATTCTGAATAGGACTTCCTCCTAAAGCTTGTAACCTATGGAAAGATAAGAAATGAACACAGTATACACTAAATTGGATTCCACTTGGATGATTCTGTCAGATTGAATGAGATGATCCTACAGATAAAGAATCTTTCAAAAATCCAAATACACTCTTCACAGCACCACTTTGGAAGAGATTAATTGTAATTTTTGCCTGAATTACAATGAACTTTTTGACAGCTCGAGTAATATTCACGTGTATATTTTGGCATTGAGTACAGCCTCTTTCAGTTTCACAAATGGCCGAAGAAAAATGATCAACGAGTTATTTGATGGCTAGTTCTTCATTTCTTAAAGAAAGATGATTCCTCACATGACAAATTGAAAGTGGGGTATTAATACAAGAAGTGAATGAATGATGATTGTGAGAGCACATAGGTTTAAAACAGAACGATGTATTATTAAAATTTGATGACAAAGATTTGGATTTTTCAAACTTTTCATCAATAATGCAATCTTGAGATAATAACTCTCACACACTTACGATTAAAAGATGAGATATTGAAATTGAGACAGAAGAATTTGACTGTGATTGATTCTGTACATTTGGAATCATTATTTCAGAAAATGGAAATTTACAATTAAGTGACATAAAATTTTGACTCTGATGAGCAATGATTGCTGCATTTCATGAAATTTGAGCAGAACGAAATTTAACTATGGATGCTCTTTGAATTCTTTGAAAATGATTATTCTCATTTAACAAATGAGCCATGAAAGATGCATTAAATAATTTATCAGGACCTGTAGGAGCAGTAAAAATCTGATGATTATTCTATGAAATGTGAGGATGGTGAGCTTACTTTGCATTTGCTGCTATAATTTCGTTAGCCTTAGCAATATTCAACGTATTGCCAATTCCCGCATTAGATTGAGGTAGAGCGGTTTGAATGATATTGCAGTCAATATTTAAACTTAAACCAGAAAAATATTTCAAATATGAATGATATGTAAATATGTTCTTTTTCTATCTAATATTACTGCTATGAATAGTAATAATAGTTAAAGATTTAGTAGTATTTCGATGAGTTAATATTCCCTTCGTAAGTTAGGTTAAAATACAAGAAAACTTTAAGTTCGTAGACCTTCATTAATCTTTAGAAAAAAATCAGGATTTTCTCGGTTTTTGTTATTATGCTCTGCTATTTCGTTTGCTTTATTCACTCTTTCTTGTTGTTCAGAGTATTTTAAGTCTGCAGAAAAATCATTATAAAATTCTTCCATTTTACCTTTATTTAGTCTTCTTTCAGAAGGTTCTCCATCAACGAATTTTTCATTTATCAATTTTAAAATTCAGAAATATGATCACGAATTAAATTCAAGTTTTCCACCTATTTGGCTATATTCATCGTTGAAATTCCCGGTTGTTTCTCTTAGATAAGTTATAGTTTTTCAGGATTTATTTTCGTTAAAAATTTGTTTTGCATCTTTAGTGGTTTTATCCTGTCACAACAAATTATTTTTTCACCATCTTAATCAAATATATTTATTCATCAGATTTCATAAATAATTTGAAAAATAATTTATATCATCATTTTCAGAGTTGGTTATAGTTTTGACCGTCTGATATAAATCAGAATTTTCTTTTAAATTTATAGTTTTACTATAATCATCATCTTCAGGCATTATATTTAGAGTTTTTAACAGATTTGATACAGTATTGTTTTGTGTGGTCCTTGATTTAGCTTGATTTTTAATTCTCTCATTAATTTCATCAAGTTTAGTACCACATATTTGCTGAAATTTACGTTTATGCTCCTCTTTTATACGTCTTCTTGCTTCAATACCTCTACGTGGAGAATGTCTTGGTCTTGTATTATTGGATCCTTGTTTGGATTCAGTTTGGTAAGAAGGATTCCTTTTAAATTTTTGGAAAACTTCATTACTCATTGATTCAGTAGGATTTTCATAGAAGTCATGCAAAACACTTTGAAAAGGTTTCAATTCTCAAATTTTTTGTTTTGGAGAATTATCTCATACAACTATTGTATCATTTCCAAGTTTTGAAATATAAGAATTCATATACAGCTCTCCATTATTAAGATTGTATTTTAGAATTAATGTTTCTCAATTAAATTTACCCGATATTATGAGATTGTTATTTTCAATTCTAGCAGATTTTTTTTCATCAAATTCAAATCAACTCATATACACTCATTCATTACTATTCTTGACTATACTTTGAAACATATCTTTAATATTATCTATGACGGCTCAAATAGCATATTCTTTCACAACATTATGAGTTAATTCTTTTTTGTTATCAATTTTTTGTTCTGTTTCTTTCAAATTATTATTAAATTCCACTATAAATACATTTACTAAATTTTTTATTTCATTTAATTCTGAATTATTCAATTTATCTTTTAATGCATTCAATTTATCATAATTAATTGATAAGTCATAATCATTATTAAGATAAATAAGGTTTGATATTCTTAAACCAAATTTATGAAAATTTTCTCAGTTTTTATCAAGAAAATCAATACAAGTTTTTTTAAAGGTAATCTTTTTTCTAAAAATTATATCAACATTTGACTGGATTTCTTTCATTTTAAAACCTGTAAGCGATTTTCCTAGCTCCATCTCTTGTGCTATTTCTACTCAAGAAGCATTTTGTATATCTAGATTTTTATTTTCTATATTATTTGGAAGTATTTCTTCTTTTTTATTGGCAGGATGATACTTATTCATTGGTCTCCGTGCTCTTTTTCTCATTTTTCTATCTCTACCAGTTATTTCATTCTGAAAGTTTTCTTCTACATTTATATATTTGTTATTTATGTCATTATTTTTCGTTTTTTCTAATTTTCAATCAGCAACCAATATTGCTTCCAAAATTTTTCATAGTTCTCATTCATGGGTGTCTAATGTTCATCAGTTTGATATGAAAATATCAGGATAGAATATTTTTCAATATAAAAAGAGATATGTTCTTAACTGAGTGTCAAATACATTATCACCAGTTTTTTGTAACGTACGATTTTCATTTCAAATATCTAAAAGACGCGAATATTCTTTAATACTGTTTTTTAATAAAAAATTAAATTTATCCATAGCACTAGGATCAGATTCAATTATTTTTTTAATAGTTTCATTTGATTTCCCCTTTCATATTAATCATTCCAAAGAAGATAAAAATTCTTTCTCTCATATTGATTTATTTAAATAATTAGAGATTATTTCGTCAACAGTACCTTTTATCGATTCTCAGAAATTTACCATATTTATTAATCTATCGTTTAGTTCTAAATTATATTTTTCATTATAATTCATATATAATTTTTTATATCGCTCTGCCTTTATTTTTGCTTTAATATTATTTTTAGAAATTAGATTGGCATTTAATTTTCAGTTCAGTGTATGACTTTGAAAGTATCACAATATTATATCCCTAATACATCAATTGCTTAATAAAAATTGTTCAAATCACTCCTGTGAATCATTATTAAGTAAATATTCTTCAAACAACTCTACAATTTCTCATTGTTCAGCATTATTACCATTCTTTTCTAAACTTTTCTTTTTTTCAATCAATCTTCTTAGAAGAGTTTCATCCTGTTTAATATAATTTCAATAACTTGATAATATATCACTAAGTAATGATTGAATTTGTTCGTTATGAGCTAGAATTCATGTTAAAGATTTATCTCATTCATACTGATTATTCAAGCTTGATATAAAATCGGAATTATCTTTCATTCTTTCATATCAAAAATCTACTCAATTTACTTCTTCAGGAGAAATAGAAACAGAATTTTTGTTTTTATCTTTGATGTCATAATCTTTATCTCCGATTTCAATCATCAATGAATAGAATTTAAGCTAAATAAAGAATACTATTTTGTTGAATATCCATAAAAATCTTTTTCTTTTTGCATTTCTTTTACCAAATTCAATTTGTTTGCAGAAGGGGAGTACATCGTATAAATTATTTCTCATTTTTTTATTTTATCTCATAGTTTTTTGTTTAAATAAATTCACGCTTGATATTCTTTAGGAGCTCAGAGTCATCTGACCATAGTATTTAAATATTTCATATCAACATTACTTATCACGCAATCATTTTCAGCAATTATATCATGAGAAAATTTACCAAGCTGAATATCTTCAGATTTAATATTTGGATTTCAGTTTTGGGCTTTAATAATTTCTTGCATTTTTTTTCGAGCTTCTCAGCTAGCTAATTGTTCGTTAACTAATTTTTTAGCTTTTTCCATCGTCGCAGCCTTTCAACATAAAACTAAAATTTTGGAAGCTAGGAATATAGCTTTTTTTTCTAAATCTTCAGACTTTATTTTGTATTGTTGCAGTATCCTTAAAGCCTCTCTAGTTTGTAGGCATGCTCAGATTCCTCTACCAATAGGCTGGCTACCATCTGTTATTTCAACATCCATTTTAATTCATAAATATTCTCAGATTTCCTTAAAGCGATTTGCTACTCTTTTAGCATCTTTCATAGTTACAACTTTCGCAGTAGGTCACATCGGAATGTCGATTAAACAATGATTGATTCACATAGCATAGTTTTTTGCCATAATTGATGAAATCATTCTAGCATAAGGTTCCATTCCAAGTGGTGATGAGACCTTGATGATTCTATCATTCACAGGTGCTAGATTTAATTTTTCATTCCAAACTAAACAAGCTCAAACCTTATCAGCAAGTCTGATTACTTGTTGCTTATCAAATTCAATATCCATCAAAACGTTTACACATTCTCCAGTTGCAGCAGGAGAGGTGATGGCTTTAGAAAATGTCTTTGGGACAGTAATTCATAACGACGCTAAGATCGGGATTACAATTATAGTTGTTTCATTTCCAGATACTCATCAGATGCAATATTTACCAGCGACTAACCCAGGAAAACGATACATATCTCCCGTATATGCTGTTGCTTTTGTGGTATATGCTAATTCATGCATGTCAGATTTATAGAAAAAACTTGTGGCTACATAATAGGCGAGGACAAGTTCATGGATTTTATTATCTTTTATGTCTTCGATAATAGCATCAATTTCTTCATCAGTTATTCTTTTTCAAAGAAGTTTTTTCCTAATAGCTTGCATGGAAAGGGGATTATTTTTAACGAAACTTACTAATACAGTATCTCCATGCATGATAGGATATTCTTCCAAAAAATCATTAGTTACTCAAATTTCATTAGCTTGAACATACTTATCTGTGAGCGCAACATCAACAACGAATTCTTCTCTTTTTCTTATTAGAGAAATTTTATCACCATTTTTAATTCAATATTTATCAGCTTGTTCAGCATTGAGCATTACAATATGTCCGTTTCCATTTTCAATATCAAAAGAAACCACTTTTGCACTAAATATTTCTTTTGGGGTCTGTATTTTGGATTGGATTTTATCCATGGTTTTATTCTATTTAAATATAAAATTAGCAAACTAAGATTCTTTATTATCAGTTTCTAAATGTTTAACAAAATCTCTCATTTTTGAGAAACTTAATTTTCAATTAGGTTTATTTCATTCTGTAAAATTTTTATTAATAAAATTCGCAAATCAGAGTTGGTAATTCGAATCATAATTTAACGTACTTCCAGGTTGAAATTTTTGTATATTTTGAGAAAAATTATTAGCACTTTCTCTTATGGATAATATATATGGATTCTTATTATCAGGATTAAATGTAGTATCGTATGTATTAGCATTTTCTTCGTTTTTTTGAGAGCCATACAAATTATTATTTCACCACTTTAAACAAGAATATTTCATAATTGTAGGCATAAATACATCACTAAAATATTCTAAACTTTGAATATCACCATTTTTTTGATCTCCCGTATTATTAATGATTTGTATAAAATCAAAGAGATTTGAATTAGTATCAAAATCTAAACTTTTGAATTCTCATTGAGAAGGCACAATATTAAATGTTTTCATAAATTTAATAATAATAGAATTTACAGTACTCTGTTTTTTTGATTTGTCTACAACTATTTCGTTAAGTAGTTTTATTTGTGAATTCAATGAGTCACTATTTGCTAAAATGTTATCGAAAGAGGTTAATGATCATACAGATTGATTTGCTATAGAATTATTTCATAGAGTTATTTTAGAGTTATCACTACTTTGTTGCAAAAAGGAGTTCATAAAAATTTCTCCAGATTTTAAATTGTAACGAACTATTACATCAGCTCAATCATACTCTCACGATATCTTCAAATAATCTCATTCAATTACTACAGGATCTTGATTTTTTAGTTTAAGTCACTTATTTCAAGTATTTCACTCAACATTCTCCTGATCTTCAGTAAAGATATTTCTTATATTATCTATAACAGATCATATTGCCTCATCATTCTCGTCTTCATTTTCAGCTACTTTTTTAATCTCTGAATTCTTATTTGCTTCTTCTCTAGTATTATTGATTTCATCAGGAAAACTTAATAACTGGTTGTAAATTTTTAAAATCTCATCTGGATGGTTTTGGAAAAGTTTTTTTAATCAGTCTCGAGCCTTTTCATCTAAATTTTTAATAGTATTATTATGTTGATTGTATAAATCTGATATTACATCCTTGGTAATATAACTCTCTAAATTATTGTGGATATTAATAAATCTTTCTCGAGCAATTGAAAAAACATCTTCATCATTTTGACTTTCTTGTAGATTTTCATTGTTATTATACTGTTCCATTAATTGTTTTCAGAGTCATGCATTTTTAGCAAGTTCTACTCAAGTAGCATTTTGCAGATCTTTTGAGTAGGTCTGGATGTTAACGTACTCGTCGAAAGATTTTTTATAAGGTTCTGTAGACGTAATTTGTTTGTTAATATTTCTATTCCTTTCTTTCCAATCTTCTATCAATTTCTGATTTTCTTCTTGTTCCTTTCTTCTTCTTTCCTCGGCTTCTTTTAGTAAATTTTGATCTATGTCATCCCCAGTTTCTACCCAAAAAACAACCCTAATATCAACTGCAAAGCTTTTTTGAAGAAAATTTTCATCCTCTCCTGATAATGAGTCAAAATTAAGATCTTTCGTTCTCTTCCTTTCTAATAATCAAATATTATAATACTGTTTGTATAGTTTACGAATAGCTTCATTTTCTAATAAAAATTTTGAATTTCCTTTTTTTGTCTCTGAAAGTATATAATCTCTAAGTTTTTCTTCGTACTTTGCTCTTAATGCAACTAATAATTTATTTTGTACTTTAATTGGAAGTTTATCAAAATAAATAATTCAATTATCTTTTTCTATCTGTCATTGAATATCCTCACTAGCCCAAAGTATTTCATTTCAAAGGGAGTTTATAGATATTCCATCAAAAGGATTTTCTAAGTTATCGATTGCATTTATATAAATTTTAGCCAGTTCTTTTGTATCAGCATCTATATTACTATCTTCAGGCGGTATAAATTTATTAACAATATCACTATTGGATAATCCATTATCATTATACGCTTCTTGAAAAGATTTTGCTCATTTTGTAGCATATACAACCTGTAAAGCCTTCAAAGTCTTTTCAGGATTTTGTGATAATGCTCTTTCAATTAGTTTATAATCTTCACAATATTCAAGAGAAGCATTTACCCTATTCTCGGATATTGTCACCCCTTTTTTGTTTAATATTCTTGATATATTAAGTCATAATCTATTAACTACTTCCTTATTATTCGAATTTTCATGAGGATGGCTTTTTTCCCCATTTTTTAAATCTTTATTATGGTCTTTAATAGTTTTTTGCAAAACTCCGAGATCGTGTTTAATCTCATTCAAATCTCAATTATTCAATCATTCTTGTAGTTTGTGTTCTCATGATTCTACTACCATTTTCGAACAAAGATAAATAAAAATCACACCTTACCCCAATTATATTCGAAAGTATCAAAAAAAGCAAAAAAAATTGGACTTTTTTAAAGTACCAAAACGTGGTAATAATACATGAAAATTTGATCTTAAACAGATAGTTATTTTTAATAATTATATTAGTTTCTTTGGTTATTTAATTGATTTGTCCGTCATCAGTTGAAACGGTTTCTAAGTTTTTAGAAAGCCAATCATAACTCTCTCTATCATGCTCTAAATTGCTCATAAATGTTCTCATCTTTTCCTGATTTAATTTCCTTTTGGGTAGTTCTCAAACCGTAATTTCTCCACTATTGATAATATTTGCAAATCATAATTGGTAATCTGCTCAGTAATTTAAAGTTTCTGTAAACTTTTGAGGATTTATAGAAAAGTTTTCTGAATCTTTTCTTAATAAACTTGCTTGTTTGTTGCTGTTTTTTTCATCAAAAGTATAATCGTATTCGTTCTGATTTTCTTCAGTTCTCTGCCTACCATATTGATTAGATTCTCCCCATTTTAGTCAGGAATATTTCATGATTTTAGGCATGAATACATTATTAAAGTATTTAATACTTCAAATATCAGTATCATCACTGGTAATGTCAGCGGAATCGTCAATAATCTGTAATACATCATATAGATTAGATTCCTTATTAAAATCTAAATTACTAAGCTCTCAGGAATTGAAACCTATATTAAAGGATTTTAAAAAATTAATTATTGCGGAATTTTTTTGAGATTGAATTTCTGCTTTTTTACCAACAATTTCTCATATTTTTCATAAGTTTTGCAACAATTTATTTTCCGATAGCTTTTTTAGTTTCCCCTGGACTATTTGATTAGAGTTAGATTCTTCTTTAGATTGTTGCTCATTATCAGTAGTGTTTGAATTTTCAGTAGGTTGTATAAATGATTCAAGATTATATCAGTTTAAAATATCTTCAAAAGAATCAATGCTTCAAATTTGGGTATTAGGTTGAGTGTTTCCAATATTGATTTTATCATAAGATTTTTGTAAAAAAGAATTCATGAAAAGTTTTCCAGAACTCAAATCGTATTTGATATTTATGTCATTTCAGTTTGACTTTCACTTCAAAAATAAACAGTCACCAATAATTTCAGCAGGTTTTTCTTTATCCAATTCAAGTCATACCAATTTTCATAGATTAGGTGTATTTATATTTTCAACCTTCTCAAAAAGTTTTTTGATATTTTCGATAACTTCTCCCAATGCATGAATTTTGGCGATTTTTTCAAAACCTTCCTGATCTGTATAAAAGTTTCCACACAGAATATTATAATTATTATCAACATTTGTAGGGAGTTCTTTAATAGTTTCTCATAATTTTCTAAGTTCATCCTCAGATAACACTCCATTTTGTAACTTTTCGGAGACAAACTTATCTCGAGCTTTAGAATTTAAAAAGCCATTTTCAAAGTTATAAATTCAGTAATTAGACATTTCAGAACGTAAATCTATTTTTTGGCTGATTAATTTTTGTACAATAGGATTATTCTGATTAAAAAGATTATTGAAAGTAATATCAAAAGCCGAGTATCTCAGACTGGTGTCTTTTTTACTATCAATGCTGGCCTTATGAATTTTAAAAGAATTTAGGACTGTAGAATCTTTTCACTGTAATAATTCAGAAGCGATTTGTTGTCACGATGGATTATTTGAATCTTTGTTTGGATTGCTATCGAGTATAATTGGCATATCACCATAGGTTTGTCTGACTTCAGCTATTTTATGAGCTTCTTCAAATTTTGCCACATAATCCTCTATAGAAAAATTATCCAGGTCATGTAAAATTGCTTTTATAGAATCATTATGCTCCTGTATTTCTTCATTATGTTTCTTAGCAGTAAGGACAAGCTTCTCCCTTATGTTTGTGCTGAGTTCTATGTGTTCACTAGGAGTGAAATTTGATCAGGTAAGTTTTCTTGTTAGAACACCAAAAATAATCAACGTATTATCATCCACACTACTTTTACATTTATTAGTATAATACCTTACAATATCTTCATCTTTTTCATATTTGGAAATTCATTCTATAAATTTTTCATATGAGATACTTCCATCTTTTAATTTACGTTTTAATGATGAGAGATTAGAAATAGCTCTATAAATTTTTAAATATAGTTCATTCATCCCATTAGTAACACCTGAAGTTTCATTCTTCCCATTCTCTGTAGAATCTGTTGTATTTTCATAAGGATCCCAATATTCCATAAAAAAATTGTCTAAAGCTTCTTTTTTTAAAGAACGATTATCAACATTAAGTAATATTAATAGACTTTGTTTAATAAAGTCTTCGTTATATCCATGATTTCTAAATCATTCTGTAACTCATTTTTGCCAGCTTTTTATCGCATTATAATTTTTAATTAATGCTTGCCTTCCTCCAATGAAGCTGTTAGGTATTTCAAGGATATACTCTAACTTTGCATTTTCATCATATGTCGAAAATTGAGGATATCCTGATATGAACTTATTAAAAATCGTATCTCCACCACTACTATTAATTTGAAAATCATCACTACTAAAATATTCAATTGTTTCCCGAGCGCTTTCCAGAATTTTGGTAGTATTAGGATCCTGATAATGATTATTAACAATCTCTTTAGCCATTGCTTCACATAAGTCATAAGACAGTCATTTTTCACTAAAATACGTTCAAGATAACAAATTTGCCATAGACTTAATTTGTCTACCTTTTTTTTCTTCGTCACTCTCTCCATAGCTATATGCATCATTAAAAACGTCCATTCACTTACTAATGAAATCAGATTTTGCATTCTCTGGATTTTCAGCTGAATTTGATTGTTTTTCAGATGAGATTGTACGATCATTATAATATTCTTCTTTAGAGCCTCAATATCCCATTAAATAACTAAATTATCATATATAAAAATACTCCATGTTGATTATAGTCTAAAATATTAAAAAAGTCAAAAAAAATCCGACTTTTTTAATCAGATTTTTTATGTCAAAGTTTTATCAGGATTTAACCAATTATCTCTTAATTCTTTATTTCATTGCTTTCTTCATCTTAGCCAATACAGTCTCTCCATCCACTACTTTATCTCAGATTTTAGCGAGAACTTCTACATTACTATCAAATATAATCGTTACTTGTGATCAGAATCTAATTAGTCATATTACTTCTCACTGATCTACTTCGTCATCTATATCTACAAAAGAAACAATTCTTCTAGCCATAGCTCAAGCAATTTGAATTATCCTATAGCGAACTCAGTTATCAGTCTCAAAAAGCATTGCGTTATACTCATTTTGTAGAGTGGATTTCATAGTAGGATCCTTTTTCATAGCATTACGTTTTCTTCAGCGAACATATTTTTCTTCGATTAGTGTCGCATTGTTTGGTGAGCGTTGATAGTGAACATTCATGGGAGTCATCATGATTGATACCATAGTTGCTCAGCTAGCAATTCAGTCAATAAAATGATCTAGGACGGCATTGTTATCTTTGTAAATTACAGTATTATCAGTGGGGTCCTTTATTATTGCAATAATTTTTCAATTAGCTGGACTAACAAATAGATTTTCATCATTTGGTACTTTACGATAAGGCTGGCGCAAAAAATAACATCTATAAAATGCTATACAGCAAACTAATATAATCATTATTATCCAGAAAATTCGTCTCAGTACCATCTTACATTTTCTCATAAAGATAGAAAAATTTTGTCATAAAATTCCGTATATTCAATAATAATAATTCATTAAAAAAAATCAAACAATAAAATTAATTGTCGAGAAATGATAATTCAAAAGTGCAAATAAAAAATCTAACAAAAAATTTGACAAAAAAGATGGTTTGGAGTATACTTACATCGCCTACAAAACATTAATTGATTTAAATCAAATGTTTTGTCAGCAGAAGAGATCTTTAAATTATACAGAATAATAAGTGATTTTTTGCTGTAATTATTAACGTAGAAAATCAAGGAATTTATTCTATTGGAGGTGTTATTTTTATTCCGTGTCAGATTTGAGAGAATCTGAATCTTTACACAAAGTAAAAGATAAAAAAAGCGCACGAAATAAAAACAAAACGCTATCATCCCTTTCACAAGAGTTGTGCTTTTTATGGGGATCTAAGTAATTCGTTTCAATATGAATTATTCTCTTGCTTATTATTCAGTTATTTACCTACCAAATTACCATTTTTTCGACATCGATAGCTATGGAAAAATATAAAGGGATTGGTTATACTTTTCAAAAGTAAATTGTGAAATTGAAAAGCTGGGAAAAATAATTTACTCCAGAGATTATTACAGGGTAGCCTGGTAAGATTTCTCAGGTCACGATAAAGAACATTCGTTCAATAAAAAAATCGTGGGTGTATAATTTACTCTTCTTATTTCATTCATTTCTCCATTTTTAGGAGAAAAATGAAAAAAGAAGCTGATTGGTAACCGCCATTCAGCTTTTTTCTTATTTTGAATAAAAAGTTACTTAAAATCACAATATTAACTAATTTTCTATTGAAATTACGATTCATTATGTTACATAATCAAGTCATGTATAACTATTTTTACATCTTAATACATTTTTTCATGAAAAAACTATCACTATTTAGTCTATTTTGATTGGCTGGATTGCTAGCATTTTTTGTTACACCTATCTATGCTCAGGACGTAGAAGATGATGTTGATGCAGTTGATGCTATCGTATTACAAGCAGAAGAAGACTTTAATAATGGAGTAGACGAAATCTGAAACACTTTGGAAGCTGCTGAAGATGAAGTTGTGAATGAAGTTGAAGATGCTGTGGATGAAGTTACAAATCTAGAATGAATTGAGGATTTTAATTCTTTATTCGAAAATGAAGAAGTTAAAAATGCACTTGGAGAATTAGATTTAAGTAATGAAGAAGCCGCATGACTTATTTGATTATTTGCAGGACTTGGAATGTTGTTGATTCCACTTGCAATAGTTGGGATAATACTTCGAATTCTTCGTATAATTGCATTATGGAAAGCTTTTGAAAGAGCTGGTGAACCAGGATGGAAGGCTCTTGTACCTGTATATTGTAGTTATATTCAATATAAATTATCAGGAATGAAAAATTGGTTCTGGTATGGTTTGCTTATAGCAGTTATAGCATGAGTTATTGCAGTATTTATTCCAAATCAACAAGAATTAATTTCTAATATAGGATGTTTAATTACATGAATTATATACATTGTTATGTTATTCAAATTTGCAAAGAAATATGGATGGGGAACATTTGCTTCAGTATTGTTTGTTATTTTCTATCCAATCTGTGTATTAATTCTTGGATTTGGAAATTATCCATATGAATGAAAAAAATCTGAAGAAACTGTAGTTGAGGCTTAGTTCAAAACATAGATTCTTATATAAAGGGTGGTAGAAATACCATCCTTTTTCTTTAAGTTATACTTGAAAGATGAACTAAAAATATTATTCTAAAAATCAGATTTATAAATTACGTTAAAATTCGATGACACCTGAACAGTTACAAAAATTATTAAAGCTTACAGCAATTGAATTACCAGAAAATCAAAAACCAGCTTTTCTAGATTATTTTAACTCTATGAAAGCTATGTTTGATGATTTTGCATCTTTTCCACTCCCAGAGTGAGATATAGATGTAGAG
>JAEEGJ010019584.1_pt1 | contig 14877 bp, 10 predicted proteins | sample 8958761 | NCBI WGS metagenome assembly JAEEGJ01 (sample SAMN16246546, study PRJNA631951) | gut metagenome | biome: gut microbiome; feature: rumen; material: RS-attached | host: Bos | place: Iran: Karaj | collected 2018-10 | reverse complement strand
TCAGAAGGATTCATGCCCGCCGCCGGCTCATCCAGAAGGAGGAGTTTGGGCTCCGTGGCCAGAGCTCTCACGATCTCCAGCCTTCTCTGGGCTCCGTAGGGAAGTGATCCCGCCCTGTAGTTTGCCATGTCCTGCATGTCGAAGATGGACAGAAGCTGAAGGGCCTTTTCGTGGGCTTCCTTCTCCTGCCTCCTGTACTTCGGGCCATGGATCAGACCGGACAGAAGCCCGTAATTGATCTCCCTGTGCATGGCGGCCTTAACGTTCTCTTCCACCGTCAGCTTGTCGAAGAGCCTTATGTTCTGGAAGGTCCTCGCCACACCCAGCTCACTCATCTTGGTGGTGTTCAGTCCTCTGGTGTCCTGTCCGTCGAAGAAGAATGTCCCTCTGGTGGGCTGGTACACCTTGGTCAGCAGGTTGAATATGGTGGTCTTGCCTGCGCCGTTGGGACCGATGATCCCTGCGATCTCGGTGGGCCCCACGGTTATGGTGAATTCATCCACCGCAGTCAGTCCGCCGAAGTCAATGCCCACTCCTCTTGTCTCAAGAATAGGCGCGGTCTCTTTCTCCCTTTCCGGGAGCACCGCGTAATCTATGGAAGGTTTGGACTCGTCATAGTTTTCGTAGGTATCGTAAATGGGTCCCTGGACCAGGTCCTCTCTGTACCTTTTTTTATTTGGGTTAAACTTGAATTTGAACTTCATCAGTCCGCACCTCCTTCCGCCGGCGCGGCGTCAGGTTTTTTGCGCCTGAGGTATTTCTCAGCAAAAGCTGATACCCTGGACCTGATGGCCGGATTGTAGGTGGCGATCATTACCACTATGAGGACCACCGCGTACACCAGCATCCTGTAGTCCGCGAACTGCCGGAGGGCTTCCGGAAGCACGGTGAGGACGATGGCTGCTATCATGGATCCCCAGATGTTGCCCAGACCTCCCAGCACCACGAATACCAGGATCAGTATGGAGGTGTTGAAGTTGAACTTTATGGGAAGCAGGGTGGAATAGTTCAGTCCGAAGAGCACGCCGCCCATGCCTGCCAGCGCGGAGGAGACCGTGAAGGCCATGAGCTTGTTCTTCATGACGTTGAGGCCGATGGACTCTGAAGCGATGCGGTTATCGCGGCAGGCCATGATGGCCCTTCCCTGTCTGGAGTTCAAAATATTCTGTACCACGAACAGCGTCACCATCACCAGGATGAAGCCGTAGAAGAAGGTGGAGATCCTGTCCACCTGGGTGGCTCCCATGGGCCCGTTCAGAAGCATCCTGCCATCCGCCGAAAGCCCGTAATCGGACTTTGTGGAGATGTGGAAGCCGTTCTCGTCGATGCCCGCATAGACGATGTTCATTATGTTCTTGATGATCTCGCCGAAGGCCAGGGTAACTATGGCCAGGTAGTCGCCTCTTAAGCGAAGCACCGGGATGCCGATGAGGAACCCTGCCACTCCTGCGGCCAGAGCGCCTGCGATCACCGCTGCAAAAAACCTTACAGGGTCAGCCGCTCCCATGGTCCCCATGATTCCGGACACCACTATTCCGGTGTAGGCGCCAACTGACATGAATCCTGCATGTCCGAGGGAAAGTTCTCCCGAAATACCTACCACCAGGTTAAGGGATACGGCCATAATGACGTAGGCGCAGATGGGGACCAGCTGTCCCTGAAGGGAGCTGGATACCATGCCCAGACTTCTCAGCACGCTTATGACGGCGAAGCCCAGTATGGCGATGCCGTAGGATATGATCTCGTTTTTCCTGTAGGGTGAGAGTCCCTTTGATGTGATCTTCTTCATGACCCTCACCTACACTTTCTCTGTTATCTTCTTCCCGAGGAGGCCGGTGGGCTTCACGAGAAGCACTATGATGAGCACGCCGAACACGATGGTATCCGAAAGCTCTGTGGATATGTAGGCTCTGCCGAACACCTCGATGACTCCGATGAGGATGCCGCCCAGCATGGCGCCGGGAATGGACCCGATCCCGCCGAACACTGCGGCGGTGAAAGCCTTGATGCCGGGCATTGCGCCTGTGGTAGGCATCAGCGCCGGGTAGGCGGAGCAGAGAAGCACTCCCGCCACAGCAGCCAGAGCTGAGCCTATGGCAAAGGTCATGGAGATTGTGGAGTTCACGTTTATGCCCATGAGCCTCGCCGCACCGTTATCTTCGGATACGGCTCTCATGGCCTTGCCCATCTTGGTCCTGGTGGTGAACATAGTCATGAGGATCATGATCAGTATGGCGATCAGGAGGGTGAAGACAGCCTCCCAGGTCACCGTCAGTCCGCCGTCGAACAGCCTGATGCTGCTGCCCATTCCGCTGAACACCGAGGTGAACACCTTGGGTGCGCTGCCCCAGATCAGGAGCGCTGCGTTCTGCAGGAAGTATGACACGCCTATGGCCGTGATGAGCACGGCAAGAGAGCCTGTGCCCCTCAGCGGTCTGTAGGCCAGACCCTCTATGATGATACCCAGTGCGGTGCATACTGCCATGGCCAGCACGACAGATACCCAGGCCGGAAGGCCCAGGTATGAAGTGCCGCAAAAGGATATGTAGGCGCCGACCATGATCACGTCACCATGGGCGAAGTTCAACATCTTGGAGATGCCGTACACCATTGTATAGCCCAGCGCTATGATAGCGTACACGCTTCCCAGCGACAGGCCGTTGATCAGATTCGTGAGAAAGATCATTTTAAACCCTTTAAGCAGTCAGGGTATGCCGGCTCACGGCCGGCATACCTCTTCAAATCAACTATTAACTGTATGTTTTGCCCTGCGGCTTATCTGTCCTGATACTGTCCGTCCTTGATCACGACGACTACGGGATCTTTGGATACGGTACCGTCTGTGGACCATGTCATACCCTCGCCGGTAACTCCGTCATAGGAGAATCCTCCGGTGATGGCGGCGACCATTGCGTCGCAGATCTCTTCGTTGGACATGTCTGTGGTGCATCCTGCGGCCTTGAAGGTCTCATAGATGACGTACATGGTGTCGTATCCGTCAGCAGCGAACTGGTTGGGAAGTTCACCGTAAGCATCCTGATACTTCTTTACGAATTCAGCGACCTTGGCGTCGTCCGACCACGGGTTGAAGGGGGTCATGAGCATTACTCCCTCAGCAAGAGACGTGTCGAATCCTTCCATGTCCAGAATTCCGTCTAATCCGTCAAGTCCGAAGAATGTGGGTTCATATCCCATGTCTGCAGCCTGTTTCAGGATGACTGAAGCCGGTGTGTAGTAGATGGGAAGAAGTACTACGTCTGCTCCTGCGGACTTGCAGGCGGTGAGCTGCGCGCTGTAATCGGCGTTGGTATCATCGGGATATGTTGCAGCCTCTACCAGTTCCTTGCCATTGGCCTCCATCTCAGCCTTGAAGGCGTTGAAGATGCCTGTGGAATAGGGATCAGAGTTGTTGTAGATGGCAGCTACCTTTGCATCCGGATAAAGCTCCAGGATCGTATTTGCTGCTGTCTTGCCCTGATTGGGGTCTGTGAAGCAGACCTGGAATACGTTGTCCTTGCCGTTTGTTACATCTGATGATGAAGCGGAGGGTGTGATCTCGAATACTCTGTCTTCGAAGGTCTCGCCGGCCACTGCCACGCAGGATCCTGTCGTTACAGAGCCCAGCACTACCTGTACGCCCCAATCCTGTAACACGTGATATGCGTTGACAGCCTTCTCTCCGTCAGCCTCATCGTCCTCCATCCTGAACTCGATCCTGAATTCAGTTTCGGAAGCGTTGATCTCTTCGGCAGCGATCATTGCACCCTGTTTGACAGCATTCCCGTAAAACGATGCGCCACCGGTGAGCGGGCCTGTGGCTCCTACATAGAGAACTGCTTCAGCTGATTCCGAGCCGCTATCTGAGCTGCCACCGGATGAGCCGCCGCACGCGGCCATGGCTAATACCATAACCAGTGACAGCATTACTACAGCAAACTTCTTCATAAAATCCTTCTTCATTTCTTTTCCCTCCGCAAAATTGCCTTTCACTTCTGATTAAAAAAACCTGCAGTCTATACTGCAGGCTTCAGTTCACCAAATAAGGATATTGTGACACCTTCTAGCTCCGCAGCAAATTATCACTATTCTCGCCCAGTACTACGACCGGGAGAATAATGCTGATAATTACAAGTACTGCGATTGCCAGGATCATCATGTTCACAATAGTTCCTCCTTTTTCTTAAGATGTTCCTATACTATCACCGCGATTACAGGTTGTCAACAGGTTTTTTGTGGAAAATAACGAATTTTTTAATATTTTTTGTGTGTTTTAAATAAAAAACATTCTGACCATAACAAAACCGGCGCCCTGAAGCGCCGGCTCACATCTATTCCGGTCTGACCCCGTCCCGGAACCACCTGACCATGTCCTCTTCGGATATAACGGGTATTCCCAGCTCCCGGGCTTTCTTGTTCTTGCCCGAGTTGGACAGAAGATCGTTGTTTATAAGATAGGATGTCTTGGCAGAGACGGATCCGGCGGTCTTGCCACCCTGGGCCTCGATATCCCGGACCAGGGCGTCTCTGTTGGGGTAGTTCACAAGGCTTCCCGTGATCACGAAGGTCAGTCCCTCAAGAAGCTGTCCTCCCTCTTCATAGCTCTCGTCCAGCCTGACTTCCTTAAGGAGATCGTCCACCAGTCGGTTCTTCTCATCATCCTTGAAAAATCCGGTATAGGCGTCCGCCATTACCTCTCCTATACCGTCGATGGTCAGCAGTTCATCTCTGGTGAGACTCCGCATCGCCTGCCAGTTGTTCCTGCAGTGTTTTGCGATGAGGATGGCGTTGGCACGGCCGAAGTTGGGGATCCCCAGAGCGTACAGGAAGGCCGCAGGAGACACGTTTCGGGCCTTTTCAGCGGCGTTCACCAGGTTCTTGAGAGAAAGGTCGCCGAAACCGTCCATGGCCACGATCCGATCTCTGTGCTCCATCAGGTGCCAGATATCCGCAGGCTCCCTGACCACTCCGATGTCGATGAGTTTCTCCAGAGTCTGCTCCGAAAGCCCCTCGATATTCATGGCGTCCCGGGACGCGAAGTGTGCGAAGCCCTTGATCTGCTTGGCGGGGCACTGGGGATTCCTGCAGTACAGTGTCTCCACACCGTTCTCGCTGACCACCGTCGTGGGTCCGCCGCAGACCGGGCAAATATCCGGGATCTCCAGATCGCCGGACTTTGTCAGATCCTCCGCGATCTGAGGGATTATCATGTTGGCCTTGTATACCGTGATCCTGTCGCCGATGCCCAGACCCAGTTCACGCATGACTGAGATGTTGTGGACGGAGGCTCTGGACACCGTGGTCCCCTCCAGTTCCACCGGGTCGAACACCGCAATGGGGTTGATGAGCCCTGTGCGGGACGCCGACCACTCGATCTCCCTGAGAGTGGTCTCCGCAGTCTCGTCCTGCCACTTGAAGGCTATGGAATCCCTGGGGAACTTGGCTGTGGTCCCCAGAGACCTGGCGTAGGCTATGTCGTCAATTGTGAGCACCAGTCCGTCGGAGGGCACCGGATTGTCCGCGATGTGGGCTGCAAACCACTCCACGCCATCCGCCACTGTGTTCCCGTTTACCGTTCTGTGCTCCACCACCTTGAATCCGCGGTCGCAGAGCCAGTCGAACTGCTCGCCCCTGGTCCTGAAGTCGATCCCTTCGGCGGACACCAGGGCGAAGGCGAAGAACTTCACGTGTCTCGCCCGCGTGATCCCCGGATCCAGCTGCCGAACCGAACCGGAGCAGAGATTCCTGGGGTTCTTGTACTTTGCGCCGTCGTCAGTTATGGTCTGGTTTATCAGCTCGAAGTCGGCGTAGGTTATGACAGCCTCTCCTCTGAGCACCAGTTCTCCGGTGAAGTCTATCTTAAGAGGTATGTTATCGAAAACTCTGGCGTTGTTGGTGATCACCTCTCCGACCTCGCCGTTTCCGCGGGTCACCGCTTTGAAAAGTTCTCCGTCCCTGTAGGTCAGCACCACTGTCAGCCCGTCCAGCTTCCAGCTGAGCAGGCAGTCGTGATCTCCCGCAAAAGCTCTCAGCGCCTCTCTGTCCTTGGTCTTGTCCAGGGAAAGCATCCTCTGGGGATGTGCCTCCTTGGGAAGCTGGCTCTGGACCTCATAGCCCACGTTCTGGGTGGGGCTGGTACTGAACACTATGCCGGTGGTCTCCTCAAGTTCCTGCAGTCGGTCGTAAAGAGCATCATATTCCTTGTTGGTCATGATCTCCTCGCCCTCGGCGTAGTACATGCGGGAGGCCTCATTGAGTTTGTCGATGAGAGCCTTCATCTCGGTCACCAGGGGGCTGTCCTTGGCGTTCTCAGAAGCTTCTTTTATTACGTTGAACATGTCTAACTGTTCTGCCATTGTTCCGGTCTCCTCAGACTTTTTTGAGGGGCGCAAGTCCCAGCGCCAGTTTCTTGGTGCCTACGGATTCAAAATTCACTTCCACGATCTTGCCGGTGACCCCGGTGACTATTCCGAAACCGAACTTCGGATGGGTCACTCTGTCTCCGGGCGTAAGTGTTTCGGTGACGTTCCCTTTCTTTATCTCTTCCTTGACCGCGCGGAACGGGTCTGTGGCCGCCGCCCCCCTGAAGGGCTTGGCGAAACCGTCCAGCTCCCAGTCCATGGTCTTGAGTCTTCTTTCCTCTTCACGTCTGGATGGTCTGAAAGCGTTGCCGTGGACCTCCAGATATTTCTTGTCGATCTCGTCCAGGAACATGGATTCCTTGGTGTAGTCTCCCCGGCCGAAGTTCACTCTGTATCCCGCGGAGGTCAGGATCAGCTTCTCCCTTGCCCTGGTCATTCCAACGTAGCAGAGTCTTCTCTCCTCCTCGATGCCGTCATCTGAATCCATGGACTTGAATCCCGGGAAAAGCCCGTCTTCCATGCCGGGCATGAATACGACGGGGAACTCCAGTCCCTTGGCGGAATGCAGGGTCATGAGGGTCACCTTGGGGGCGTACTCGTCGTACTTGTCGGTGTCGCTTTGGGTGGATACCCTCTCCAGGAACTCACTTAAGCTGGGCTGCTCCCCGGCGTCACCCTTCTCCTTCTCATAATCGTAAATATACGATCTGAAGTCCATCAGGTTCTCTATCCTGGCTTCCGCCTCGGTGGTGCCCTCTGCTTCCAGTGCCGGCATGTATCCGGTCTTCACCAGCAGCATGTCATATATCTCCGTGACGCTCAGGCTGTCCATGTCGTCGGAGCATTCCTGTATCAGATCCAGCATTGTCCGAAGGGCCTCTCTGGCCTTCTTCGGCACTGAGTCCAGCGTGTCGTCGTCTCTCAGACACTCGAAGATGCTGACCCCGTTCACCTGGGCCAGAGCCTTGTACTTGGCGAATGTCGTGGGACCGATGCCCCGTTTCGGCTCGTTGATTATCCTCTCCAGGGCCACATCGTCCTTGGGGTTCACCACAAGACGCATGTAGCTGATCATGTCCTTGGTCTCCTTGCGCTCGTAGAAGCTGAAACCGCTGAGCACCTGATAGGGTATCTTCCTCTTTCTCAGCGAGTCCTCGAAAAGTCTGGACTGACGGTTGGTCCTGTAAAGCACCGCGATGTCGTCCTCGGTCTTGCCCAGCCTGAGCAGGAACTCGATCTCCTTGGCTACGTACTCGGCCTCTTCCTTGTCAGTGTCCAGGCGGGTGTATACCACCTTCTCCCCTGTGCCCTTGTCGGTCCAGAGTTTTTTGCTCTTGCGGGAGCGGTTGTTGCGGATCACGGAGTTGGCACAGTCCAGGATGTTCTTGTAGGACCTGTAATTCTGCTCCAGCTTCACCACCTTGGCTCCGGGGAAGTCCCTCTCGAAGTCCAGGATGTTCCTGATATCCGCGCCGCGCCACTCGTAGATGGCCTGGTCGTCGTCGCCCACCACGCAGAGATTCTTGTGCTGAGAGGCCAGCAGCCTGATGATCTCGTACTGGATGTGATTGGTGTCCTGATACTCGTCCACCATTATGTATCTGAAGCGGTCCCGATATTCCTGCAGTATCTCGGAATGGTCGCGCAAAAGATGATAGGCCCTGAGCAGCAGGTCGTCGAAGTCCATGGCGTCGTTCTTCTTCAGTTCCCTCTCGTAGGCCTTATATATATTATAGTATGTTTTGGTGCGGGGCATGTTGGGTTCGGAGGCCAGGAATTCCTCGGGATCCGTGTCCTGCTCCTTGAGCTTGCTGATCACTGAGAGCATCAGGGGCACGGGATAAAGCTTCTGGTCCACGTTCAGGTCCTTCAGCACATTCTTCATGACCGTCTTCTGGTCAACCGTGTCGTATACCACGAAGCTGGGGCCGTAGCCCGCCTCTGTGTGGTGCGCCCTGAGGATCCTCAGCGACATGGCGTGGAAAGTCATGACCCACATGCCGGGGCAGTGTCCCGCCAGCCTGTAGACCCTCTCCTTCATCTCCGCCGCCGCCTTGTTGGTGAAGGTCACCGCCAGGATGTTATACGGGCTGACTCCCTGCTCCACCAGGTAAGCTATCCTGTGAGTCATGGTCTGGGTCTTGCCGGAGCCGGCGCCCGCCAGTATCAGAAGCGGTCCCTCTGTGTGCATGACCGCCTCTCTTTGTTCTTGATTAAGGTTATTCATATCCATGTGTTTATTATACCATACTCCGCCCTCCATTCCCATATGCCGTTTGCGGCGAGGGCAAAAAATCCGACTCCAGTGCCGGCCCTCTCCGCCCCCGCTCTCATTGACAAAACACCCCGCCGATGCTACTATAAAGTGTCGGGATATCGGGTTTTTTACCCTTGACCATATTTAGGAGCAGACATGGAACAGAACGGATCCAAATTCAAAGATTTCATATCCAAGCACCGCAAGGCGCTGATCTCGCTTGTCCTCTGTGTGGCGGTGGCGGCAGTGTTCATCCCCACCCTTTACAGAAGCCAGGTGGATGAGCTCGCCCAGGAGGCGGCCGAACTGAACAACACAGAAGAAGTGCAGACCACGGAAGAAGAGAATGCCGAGGATCCTCAGGAAGAAGAGCCTGAGGAGAATACCGAAGAGACTGAGACTGAGGCCGAAGAGTCCGGCTCAGCCGAAGACGCCGTGTCAGGCCATCCCACGGGAAGCGGCTCTCAGGGTCAGACTTCAACTTCCAACTCCGGCTCCGGCTCCTCTTCAGGCTCGGCTTCCGGCAATTCAGGTTCCAGCAGTTCCGGTTCAGGTGCGTCCTCCGGTTCGGGCAATTCCGGCTCGGGAAGTTCCGGCTCCGGTGATACAAACCCCTCCACGCCTTCAGAACCGGAGCAGTATACCTGCTATCTGGAGGTGGAGTGCCACACCATCCTGAACAACATGGATGACCTTACGGAAGGCAAGGAGCACCTGGTTCCCTCCAGCGGCGTCATCTATTCCAATTACGTTAAATTCACTCAGGGCCAGAGCGCCTATGACGTGCTGAGGGCTGCCATGCAGGCCGCCGGCATCCAGATGGACGCAGAGTACAACAGCCTTTACGATTCCGCATACATCAAGGGGATCAACAACCTCTATGAATTCGACTGCGGACCCTACTCCGGCTGGATGTATTCCATAAACGGTACCTATCCCAACTACGGAGCCAGCGTCAGCCCGCTGTCTGACGGCGACAGAGTCATTTTCAGCTATACCTGCGATCTGGGACGGGATCTTTAAGAGACATGGATACATTTTCTTCCTGCCATCCTCTTATCAGTTTCGTATTCTACCTGTTTGCCATCGGCATTCCGGTATTTTACCTGCATCCTGTGTTCCTGGCCATCGGTCTGGCTGCGGCCATAGTTTATTATGTTTATTTAAAGGGCGGAGCTTCCTTCGGGAAGGTCGCCCTGTTTATATTGCCTGCGGTGATCCTGGCTTCGGTGCTCAATCCCCTCATCGTACATCAGGGGGAGACCATGCTCTGGTATCTCCCCAACGGCAACCCCGTTACTCTGGAGGCCGTGATATACGGCATCGGCGCCGGTTTCATGCTGGCTTCGGTGATCTCGTGGTTCGCCTCCTTCCAGGAGGTCATGACCTCTGACAAGTTCATGTACCTCTTCTCCAAAAGCTTCCCGGCGGCGGCGCTGCTTCTGTCCATGACCATGAGGTTCGTCCCCAGGTTCGGTTCCCAGATCAAAAGGATCCGCCAGGCTCAGCTCTGCGTGGGCCGCGACGTGACCAACGGCACCATCCGCCAGAAACTGGCCCACGGCATGACCATTTTCAGCATAGCGGTGACCTGGGCGCTGGAGAACTCCGTGGAGACTGCGGACTCCATGAAATCCCGTGGTTACGGACTCCGAGGCAGGACCAACTACTCCATCTACCGGCTGGACAGCCGGGACAGGCTGATCCTCGCTGTCATGGCCGCCGAGATCGTAGCCATAATACTCATGATAAGATCACGCTGGGTGTACATCCTGTACTACCCGCTGTTCACCATAAACGCCCTGGACTGGCGGGCAGTCATATGCTTCGCGGTCTACGCCCTGTTCTGTCTGACCCCCGTCATCATGGGCGTCAATGAGGATCTTCACTGGAAAAGGATAAAAAATGACACCGTTATTTGAATTCAAGGATCTGAACTTCACATACCCGGGCCACGACCTGCCCGCCCTCAGGAACATTTCCTTCACAGTATCCGAAGGAGAGTTCCTGGTGATCTGCGGCAAGTCAGGCTGCGGCAAGTCCACCCTGCTCCGGCACTTCAAGACAGCCATCACCCCCTACGGATCCAGGTCCGGCTCCATCCTCTTCGAGGGAAGGGATCTGGCCGGCATATCCGTCAGGGAGCAGGCATCCCGCATAGGCTTCGTCCTCCAGAGCCCGGACAACCAGATCGTCACCGACAAAGTCTGGCATGAGCTGGCCTTCGGCATGGAGAACCTGGGCTATGACCCGGGAGTCATCCGCCTGAGGGTGGCGGAGATGGCCAGTTTCTTCGGCATACAGTCCTGGTTCATGAAGAACGTGGACGAGCTTTCCGGCGGCCAGAAGCAGATACTGAACCTGGCTTCCGTCATGACCATGCAGCCGGATATTTTGCTCCTGGACGAGCCCACCAGCCAGCTGGATCCTCTGGCGGCAGGTGAGTTCCTGGGGACCCTCAGAAAGATCAACATGGAACTTGGCACCACCATCGTCCTGGTGGAGCACAGGCTGGAGGAAGTGGTCTCCTATGCCGACAGGCTGATGGTCATGGACGGCGGAGAGATCCTGGCCCTGGACTCCCCTGAGAAGATGGGAAGTCTGCTGAAGGGAAATGACATGTTCCACGCCATGCCGGTACCCATGAGGATCTACGATGCTCTGGACGGCACCGGTTCCACCCCAGTCACCGTAAGGGAAGGCCGGGAGTGGCTGGAGCGCAGGCTGAGATCCGGAGGTGCGGATGACAGTACCTTCCTGAGAGAAGCCCTCACAAAGCTTGACGATGCTGCGGCTGACCCTGCCGACACAATCCTAGAAGCCAAAGAGGTCTGGTTCAAATACGAGAAGGACCTGCCCGACGTGGTGCAGGATCTGAACTTCAAGGCAGGACGGGGACAGCTGACCTGCATCCTGGGCGGAAACGGCACAGGCAAGACCACCACCCTTTCCATCCTGGGCGGACTGCTGAGACCCTATAGGGGCAAAATACTCATAGACGGCAAGCCCATCACCTCCTACGGCAAAGACCTGCACACCAGGATCGTGGGAATTCTGCCCCAGAATCCCCAGAGTCTCTTCGTGAAGGACACGGTCATGGACGACCTGCTGGAGATGCTGGAGCGCCCCTCCCTCAAGTCCCTGCTGGGCAGGACCCAGAGCGGCGAAGAGATGAGAGCCAGAGCACTTCATGCAGCTGAACTCATGGAGATCGACCACAAACTGGACTCTCACCCCTACGACCTCTCCGGAGGAGAACAGCAGAGGGCGGCCCTGGCCAAGATACTTTTGCTGGACCCCCGGATACTGCTTCTGGATGAGCCCACCAAGGGCATCGACGGCTTCTACAAGAAGAAGCTGGCCGACATTTTCAAGAAACTCACAGCCGAGGGGAAGACCCTGATCATGGTCTCCCACGACATAGAATTCTGCGCGGAGTACGGCGACGTGTGCCACCTTTTCTTCAACGGGAACATCGTCACCGGCTCAGGAGCCAGGAAGTTCTTCGCGGGCAACAGCTTCTACACCACCGCTTCCAACCGCATGGCCAGGAAGTGGATGCCTGACGCTGTCACCGCAGAAGATGTAATAGAAGGAGTACGGACCCTTGACTCAAAGGCCGGGGACCCAAAGGAAGACTGACACACACATGAAGAACGCACCCGTAAAACTGCATAACCAGGACGCCCAAAAGGCCCGGGGCATGGACACCCTTGCCCTGATACCTGTTTTTGCTGCGCTCTACGAGGTGCTGACGCTTCTGGTGCTTCCCTGGTTCTCGGTTCCTGAACTTAAGTACACCGGCTACGCCTTCAAGGCCAACGTCCTCCACATGGCGGACATGGAGGAAGGTCTTGCAGAATACTTCGGCTATCCGGATACGGTGCTTCAGACCGCCCTTCAGAACCTGAACATTCTGCGTATAGGCGCCATCATCGGCGTGGTACTGACCCTTGCGTTCATCGTGCTGGCTTTCCTGATCAAGGTCAGATCAGCCCTTCTTGGACGCATAGCCTTCCTTTGGAACGCGCTTCTCACGGTCTACGCCTTTTCCTTCATGATGGACACCAACAGGCTCATCAACCTTCTTATGGGTAAACCTGATGACCTCATGAGCTATACACTGAACAGTTCCATGCAGCTGACCCCCTATGCCTACTCCCTGGTGATATTCGGCATCATTCTGGTCTTCATGCTGGAGCAGCTTCTGGACACCCGTTCCGAATACGAGGCGGAGCAATATATACTGAAAGTAGAGACTGAGGATCCGGGCATCAGCAAAAGGACCATCGTCGGCCTCATCCTGGTGGTAGTCGCCATCCCGACGGTCATAGCTTTCGGCATCCTCTTCCTTCAGGACAGGAGCATATATTTCATATCGCTTTCCGTAATGATACTTTCCATGGTGCCCTTCTTCCTGGTGTTTGAAAACAGGCGCCCTGAGGCCCGGGAGATCATCGTCATCGCAGTCATGGCGGCACTGGCCACAGTGGGACGCGCAGCCTTCTTCATGCTGCCCTTCTTCAAGCCGGTGGCAGCCATCGTGATAATATCCGCCGTGGCCCTGGGACCGGAGGCCGGCTTCCTCACGGGAGCCACAGCAGCGCTGGTCTCCAACTTCCTCTTCGGTCAGGGACCCTGGACTCCCTGGCAGATGTTCAGCTTCGGCATCATCGGATTCATAGGAGGTCTGATCTTCAGGAGATACAGGCACGGCAAGCCCGCCAACGTGAAACTCATGGCGGTCTACGGCTTCCTGGCCACCCTTCTGATCTACGGACCCATAATGGATACGTCAACCATCGTCCAGTCCATCAGCATGGGCTACCAGGAGATCGACTGGGAGGCGGCTCTGGCCATCTATGCGGCAGGTATTCCCGTGAACCTGGTCCACGCAACCTCGTCCTTCGTATTCATATGGTTCCTGGCCAACCCCCTGCTCAAAAAACTCAACCGGGTCAAGCAGAAATACGGCATTCTGGAGCCCTGATATCTTCCCCGGGACGGACCCGGGGAATTGACTTTTTTGCGCCGCAATGATAGATTATCAATGTAAGGAAACTTAATCCGAACACTATCTTCTCCGGGCCCGAAACGCCTGCAGCGCAAGGACCGGGGATCAGGGAACCGGGTGAGAATCCCGGGCATTTACCGATGCTGTATTTGCGTGAATGTGTCTCCCTTCGGCGAAAGCCGGTCATTGGGGCGACCTGAGAAGGCGGGGGACATGTGCAGGGCGGCTCGTCCGTCCGGGATCGCATGAGCCAGAAGACCGGATAGGGTTCAAAACATCTGTATCGTGAGAAAAGTCGGTCACGGCAATCTGCTGTGGCTTTTTTGTTTGATGAAGCCGCAGAACAATCTTTTATAAGGAGGATCTTATGAAGAAAGGACTATTTCAAAGCAAAGCCTTCAGTCTTCTCCTGATCATCGCTCTCCTCCTCTGCATGGCGCCGCAGACGGCGTTCACGGCCTATGCGGATGAGAGCACACAGTTCGAGGTCTCCGCCGACGACTGTGACGTGATCGGAGAATACATGGGCGCAGATCTCTACTACGCTGTTGCTCCTACGGGTACGACTGAAGTCGTATTCAAGGACGTGGAAGGCAACATGGAGGGCGGAATGATCGTCGGCCTTCAGGCCGGGAGCGTCAGCGATACAAACGTTGCTCCCATCGCCGGAGACTTCCGCGCCACCTGGGAAAGCATGAATACCAACGACACCATAACCTTCGAGGAAGGTGCCGAAGATCTGGACTACTCCAACGCCTACTTCTACTTCGTCATGGACGGTGACTACGACATGGCTTCCTACGTCATCCAGGTCTCCACTCCCCCTGTGGTCATCACGGACTTCGAGTCCAACGTGGGCGTCAAGACCGGTCCTGTGGAAGACGGATATACTTATACCGCTTATGTGTACGATCCTGAAAACCCTGCCGCAGATCCCTACGGCTATGTGACTCAGGAAGCCAAGGCTGACCTGTACACCCTGACCGTTCCCTGCGGCACCCAGGAAGTGACCCTGGATTTCGGAGAGGCCAAGACCATTTCCTACAACTATGACGAGAACGGCGTCTATCTGGATGGCTACTACCAGGATGCGACCGTCGGAGAATCCACGACCACAAAGAAAGTGGATTCCAACAGTGACGGTGTTCCCGACTACATCTGGGTGCAGAACCCATATAATGCGGATTACTCCGGCGGTGAGCTGCTCTACGTCATCAAGCTGGCCTACAACTACAACTTCACCGTTT
>JAEEGJ010019583.1_pt1 | contig 14877 bp, 10 predicted proteins | sample 8958761 | NCBI WGS metagenome assembly JAEEGJ01 (sample SAMN16246546, study PRJNA631951) | gut metagenome | biome: gut microbiome; feature: rumen; material: RS-attached | host: Bos | place: Iran: Karaj | collected 2018-10 | reverse complement strand
CAACCCCTATTTCTCGGGCAGTGCCATCATGGGAAAGTACGACTTCCAGGACTTCAACTTCACCGCAGCCCTTGCCTCTACCGCCATCCGTCAGTGGCACTTTGGTTTGCGGCTCGACTACAACGTTGGAGATCTGAGTCGTCTGCGCGACCCTCGTCCACGCTCCCAGACGCTGGAGTATAAGATCACGCCTGCCGTCACTTTCACCTTTGGCAGAAACACCTTCGGTATCAGTGGCAACTACCACCGTCGCAAGGAGAAGATTGATGGCATCAAGACCGTGCAGACCGATGCTACCATCACCTATTACGACATGACAGGTATGGAGCATGCCACAGGAACCGTCAGTGGCTATAGCGGCTACAAGCGCGAGTGGGTCGATCACCGCTTTGGTGCTGAGCTGTCCTACGGCTACAAGAGCGAGCCCTACCACCTGCTCGCCACAGCATCCATAGAGCGCGGCTCCGAGGGCATCCTTGGACAGTATAAGAAGGAGGAAGGCAAGTTCGTGGACTATCGGTACGGCTTCACCCTGCGCAACCGTCTGAAGACTGAGGGTATGCTGCACGAGTTAGACTTCCTGCTGGGTTATGAGCAGGCCTACGCCGACGAATACCGCCAGAAGTTCTATTCCGAGAACAATGACGAGAAGGAGAGTAAGACCTTCACCTACGAGATGCGCGATGCCAGTGGCAACATCATCAAGAAGGACTCTACCATCACCAAGACGCTGCCCTACACCTCGCAGTACTATGTCACCCAGCTCGTTATGAAGAAGCGCTACCAGGTCAAGGTCTTCCAAACCGACCTGCACTATCGCCTCAACTTCATCACCGCACAGCGCATCAATGGCTATGTGGGCACCCGTTTCACTTCCTACGATGCGAAGAACAAGTACCTGCTGCCTGAGTCGAGCCTGCACTACGATGCCTACGACCTCACCTTCGAGGGTGGGGCAGGCTTGCTGAAACATCGCCTGTGGATTGACGGCGGCTTCACCATGCACTTCAACGGCAAGGCGGAGCTCAGCCTCAGCGATGCCACCACCGACTATGCCAAGGGAGTGCTCCTTCCCGATATGGCTTACTATGGAGCCAACTACGTCAAGGGCAGCCTCCGCGTGACCTACAACTTCCCTGTCACCATCAAGCGTAAGCGCACGATGTGGTATGCCAGCGGCTATGGCGACTGGCTGCGCTCCAACAACAACCTCCACGCTGCCAGCGTAGGTTTCACCTTGGGCATTTGGAATTAAATGAGAATGATACATTATTAATTAAAATAGTAACTATGAAGATTTTTACACGAATGAAGAGCCTTGCCCTCATGGCAATGATGCTGTTCACAAGCAACGCTATGTATGCACTCGATGTTACCACCACAGCAGGTGGACAGTTGGCAGAAAAGATTGACCCTAGCGTCAAGCTCACCACTACCGAGCTCTCAGTAACAGGACCGCTGAACGGAGCAGACATTCTGTACATCCGCGAAATGGCAGGTGCAGGATATGAGAGCAGCTCTACCACAGACGGCAAGCTCGTTTCGCTCAATCTTAAGAACGCATCCATCGTTGATGGTGGTGAGTACTACAAAAATCAGATGTGTATTGCCAACACCATCGGCAAGTACATGTTCAACAAGTGTAAGAACATCACCACACTCGTTCTGCCTGACGGCATCACCGAGATAGCCTCAAGTGCTATGGCTACCGACGGTCCTTCTGTCACAGAGCTGAACATCCCCGCCTCCGTTACAAATATCGGCAGCTCCGCTTTCTCAGGTCTGACGGCTCTGACGAAGGTTACATTCAGCGAAGGTTCAGTTCTGAAGACCATTGGCAACAGTGCTTTCACCATTTATGGTGGTGTGCTGGCAGACATCACATTGCCTAACACAGTAGAGTCATTAGGCAACAGCGTTTTCACTTATTCTAAGCTTACCAAGTTCACCTTCCCAACCTCACTGAAGAGCCTTGGCAACCTGGTATTCCAGAACGTGGAAACCCTCACTGAGATTTCAGAGATACCAGCTTCTCTCGAGACCATTGGCGACAATGTCTTCCAGGGCACATCAATAGCTGCAGTCACAGTCAATAGCGGAAGCAACAACTTCACTGTTGAAAAAAAAGTACTCTATAACAAGGACAAGACCATCGTTTATTGGCTCCCTTCAAAGTCTGACCAGGCAACGGTGGTACTTCCTGCTACCGTTACTGAAATCAAGGGATCTGCCTTCTTTGGTTGCGAGAATCTTAACCTCATATCTCTTCCACAGGGTCTCACTACTATCGGTGGCGCAGCATTCAAGCAAAGCGGCATCACAGCCATCACATTGCCAGCCTCATTGACCACACTCAATGGCACCAGCCAGTTCGAGAAGTGCGAACACCTTGAATACTTCTGCATGAAGGGCACCATGGAGAAACTCACCTCTATGATGCTGCAGAACTGTCCTAAGCTCGATGTTCTGGTATTTGAAAACGCTACAGCACCTCACTTCTATAAGAAGAGTATTGACGGCTGCGCAGACAATGTGATACTCTATGCACCAGAGGCAAGTCTCGATGCCTACAAGAGCGCCATGCAGACAGCCGACGCTGGTTCTGGCACACCTGCTCCTGCTACAGACAAGACCGTGACCTATGCGGCACTTGACAGGCTCCCTCTCTACGACTTCATGAACAACAATATTGGTCATGCTATCGGCACAGGCACTTCTACCGATGGCAACCTCGCCGGCGAGAGCATCATGAAAAGTGACGTTACCTTTACCTGCACCGATGGACTCACGGCTACCCGCTACTTCTATGTTGCATCAAGAGGCAATGAGCTGCAGCTTTACAAGAACGGCTCATTCACTCTCACCGCTGACGAAGGCAGGGTTATCAAGTCTGTTAACATCACATTTGGCAACAGCCAAACAAGTCTCACCGCTGATAGCGGAACATACACTGATGGCACATGGACTGGTACTGCTAAGAGTGTTACCTTCTCAACTACAGGCTCACGCTATATTTATACCATAGCCTTCGAGACTGCTGATGAGACCTCTGGCATTGAGGCTGTCAATGCTGGTGCTGCCAAGACTGCTGCCGGCGTGAAGAAGTACGTGAAGGACGGACGCCTCGTCATCGAGAATGGCCGCGGCATCTTTACCGTTGCCGGCGCACAGGTGAAGTAAGAATACCTAACGACAGAAAAGCCTTGCGGCCCCGTCCGCAAGCCGTGATACTATAAAGGGATGATGCTTCTCGGCATCATTCCTTTATTCTTCCATTTCCTGCTCCACAGATAACATTTCCTCCTTTTTCTTTTGGTGTTTTGCCAAATAATCATTACTTTTGCAAGCATGAAACCAATGACGAGAGAAGTTGAATAAAAACAAGATATGGCAAAGAAAGAAAATACTACCTCAATAGGTTTTGTGGATGCGATATGGAGAGCTGCGGATAAACTTCGTGGTAATCTGAATGCTTCTGAATATGAAGGTGTGGTGCTAAGTTAAAGGAGAAGTGAGCATGAGTGTGATAACAGATAAGTTCAAGAAAGCCGACGAGAATAACCGCTTGCTGTCAGCATACAGACCATTGCCCCCCGAAACGCTGAAGTCGTTGCGGGAGTATTATCGTGTGGGACTGACCTATACGAGTAATGCCCTTGAAGGTAACAGCCTGACGGAATCGGAAACCAAGGTGGTGATTGAAGACGGGTTGACGATAGAGGGCAAACCCTTGCGCGACCATTATGAGGCTGTAGGTCATGCCAAAGCATACGATTACGTTTATCAGATTACGGAGAAGGATGGGCTTACAGAAGAGGATATTCTGAATCTTCACCGCCTGTTCTATCAGCAGATTGATGCAGAGAAGGCAGGGCACTATCGCAATGTAAAGGTCTATATCAGTGGTAGCCGCTATGCAGTTGCTGCCGTCTCGAAGATTCCGGGTGAGATGCAGAAACTCGTCAAATGGTATAATGACAACGAAAAGAAACTGCACCCTATAGAGTTGGCTGCTACATTGCATCAGCGCTTTGTGTTTATCCATCCGTTTGTGGATGGTAATGGTCGTGTGGCACGTTTGTTGATGAACCTGGCTCTACTTCGCAATGGTTATACAATCGCCATTATCCCAGCTATTCTGCGCCATGAATATATCTATTCGCTCGAAACAGCCCATACTCGCCCAGAGGTGTTCACAGACTTTATTGCTGACCGTGTGATAGCCACTCAGCTTGATTTGCTGAGACTGATGAGGGATGATGATACTGTAAATGATACTGTAAATGATACTGTAAAATCAGATATGTCAGCATTGTCTAAGACAGAGCAAACGGTGTTGGCTGCTATCAGTTCATTCCCTGATTATTCTTACGAGGAGTTGGCAGAAGAGTGTGGCGTATCTCGCCCCACTATCGCTCGCACTATCAAAACACTCCAGAGCCGTGAGTACATCCGTCGTATAGGTTCGGACAAGACAGGCCATTGGGAAGTTGTCAGAAGAGAAGAATACGAGAAAGAAACGTGAAAAGTTGATATGATCGTTCGGAATAGACAGGTCGCAAACGAATACTATACTTGCTATGAAGGAGTGCCGTTGTCGCAGGGTGCGCGAACGGCTTTCGACGGGGGAGAAGACGTATTTCGTCGGGTGGGATAAGGGTTCTCATTTATTTTTAGCGGCCGCTAAAAATATTCACAGCGGCCGCTAAAAATATTCACGGCTCCAGCCAAAAATGAATTGGGCTCTCGCCAAAAACCTTTTTTTGAGCTATTGTTATCTGTAAAAGTTCTGTTGCAAAGGTACGAATTAAAATTGATAATTTATAATTGACAATTGATAATTATTCAAAAAAAACGTTCTTCTTTGATGGAATCTAAGAAATTCTTAGTACTTTTGCACGATAATTTTTGTAAACTGATAGGTATGAAACTGAAGATTGCCGTTTTGTCGGGCGACGGAATAGGTCCCGAGATTATGCAACAGGGTGTTGCTGTAATGAATGCTATTGCCGAGAAGTTCGGCCATGAGTTCTCGTACGAGGAAGCACTGGTAGGCGCTACGGCTATCGATGCCGTGGGCGACCCGTATCCTGAGGCTACCCACGAGGCCTGTATGCGTGCTGATGCCGTGCTGTTTGCCGCTGTCGGCGATCTGAAATACGACAACAACCCTACGGCAAAGGTGCGTCCCGAGCAGGGTCTGCTCGCCATGCGCAAGAAGTTGGGACTGTTTGCCAACGTGCGTCCGGTAGCTACCTTTGACTGTCTGCTGCATAAGTCTCCGCTGAAGGACGAGCTGCTGAAGGGTGCCGACTTCGTGGTGATCCGTGAGCTGACGGGCGGCATGTATTTCGGTGAGAAGTATCAGGACAACGACAAGGCTTACGATACTGATATTTATACGCGTCCGGAGATTGAGCGCATCCTGAAGGTGGCCTTCGAGACGGCACAGAAGCGCAAGAAGCACCTGACGGTGGTCGATAAGGCTAACGTGCTGGCATCGAGTCGCTTGTGGCGTCAGATTGCCAAGGAGATGGAGCCTCAGTATCCTGATGTGACGACGGACTATATGTTCATTGACAATGCGTCGATGCGTGTGCTGACGGAGCCTCGCTTCTTCGACGTGGTGGTGACGGAGAATACCTTCGGCGACATCCTGACCGACGAGACGAGCTGTATTACCGGTTCGATGGGCCTGCAACCCTCGTCATCGCTGGGCGAGCACACGCCGCTCTTCGAACCCGTTCACGGCTCATGGCCGCAAGCCAAAGGTCAGAACCTTGCCAACCCGCTGGCTCAGATTCTGTCGGCAGCTATGCTGCTGGAGCATTTCGGTTTGCAGCAGGAGGGGCAGCTGATTCGTGAGGCGGTCAATGCTTCGCTCGATGCCAATGTGCGTACGCCTGAAATCCAGGTCGAGGGCGGCCAGAAATACGGTACGAAGGAAGTAGGCGCATGGATTGTAGATTATATCCGAAAGGCTTAGTGCTGACTGGCCTGTTGGTTGCGACACTGTCGCAACTGACGGGACAGGCCCAGGCGCAAACCTATCAGCAGGGTTTGGAGCTGACGACGAAGCGCACGCAGGAGCTGACGAACCAGCAATGGCGCGACTCGCTGACGGTGCTGAACCAGCAGATAGCCACGCAGCCGTGGTCAACCGACCTGCACCTGCGGAAGGCAGCGGTGAACTTAGAGTTGCAGCAGTGGCAGTATGCCATCGAGGAGTACGGCTTGGTGCTGCAACACCAGCTGCACAATCCTGCCGCCTTGTTCTATAGGGCCTATGCCGCCACGCACATGCGCTACTACGATGTGGCGCGCCGTGACTACGAGGCTTTTCTCAGTCTTTTTCCCACCCACATGGAGGCACGCCTGTCGTATGCCTACGTGCTGCAACAGTTGGGGCACAACATCGAGGCGCTGGACGAGCTGAATGCCGTGGTAGAGATGAAGCCCGACTCGGCGGTGGCATACGCCTCGCGGGCAGCCTTGGAGCGGGAGATGAAGCAAAACGAGGCGGCGCTCTACGACTGGCAGCAGGCAGCGCGCTTAGATTCGAAGAATGCCGACTATGTGGCATCGCAGGTCGATTTGCTGCTGTTGCTGAAGCGCCGGCAGGAGGCACTACGCGTGCTGGACGCTGCGGTGCAACGCGGTATTCCGCAAGGTCTGCTGCACCAGTGGTACGAACGTTGCAGACGTACGAAATAACAAAAAGCTTACTGAAAAAATGCTCGGTTATTCGTGGTGATAAGGTTCGCCACGAATAATGGTACATGCCCGATAGACTTGTTCGGTGAAGGTGAGGCGTATCATCTGGTGCGAGAACGTCATGCGCGAGAGGGGGAGTTGCTCGTTGGCGCGCTGATAGACGGTCGGGGAAAAGCCGTAGGGACCGCCGATGACGAAGACGAGACGGCGGGCAGTCTGCTGCTTCTGTTCCAGCCAGCGGGCAAACTCGATGCTTCGCAGTTCCCTTCCGTGTTCATCCAGCAGCACCAGTGTATCTGAAGGCTGGATCTGTTTCAGAATCAGTTCTCCTTCAGCAGTCTTCTGCTGTTCTTCTGAAAGACTCTTCGTGTTTTTAAGTTCGGGGATAGTTACGAGTTCGAAAGGCATGTAGTGCCCGATACGCTCCACATAGTCGTTGATACCGGCTTGGAAGTGCTTGTCTGTGGTCTTGCCAACAAGTATCAGCAGTGTCTTCATACCTTATTTATTGAATGGTTTCGCTCTCCAGGAACTCATCAAACTGTCTCTGGTAGCCATTGAACACGTTGATATCCACATCACCTTGAATGCCTGCCACACGTCCATCTGGACATAGTTGCCAGTACGTCAGTTTCAAATCAGGCTTGTATTCACTGTATCGGGCGATCCACACGCGGTAGTCCCGCTTCAGGTCTGGCTGATTTGAGAGATAGTTGTTTACGAACATCTGGTTCACGTAGAGTACGGGTTTTACACCTGTCCATTGCTCTACGGCATTGAGCCACACACGGATATGACGGAACATGGCCTCAGGTCCGCCCATCTGCTGAATCTGCGACTTGCTGGGCTCGATATCAAGCACAGGAGGCAGGTCGCCCTTGCGGAACAAGGTGTTACGGATGAAGTGCTTCGCCTGAGCTGCGCCAGAGGTGCGCGTAGAGAAGAAGTGGTAGGCTCCTGCACGGATTCCGTGATTGCGGGCTTGGGCATAATCATTCACATAGAACTTATTACGCACGGTGGTGCCTTCTGTCGATTTGATATAGACAAACGAGATGGGATAGTCAGCCTTGCCCCTCACGTTGTTGCTACCATTCTTTCCTACATAGGTGATACGCAGTTTATCCCAAAGGATAGGGAGGGGCTTGCGCCCTTTGCCGTGCTGATAACGTGCGATGTCGATACCATAGATACGCTCTGAAGTATATCTCATGCGTTCACCCATAAAACGGTTCTTTCGCCATTCACCCACCCGCAGACGAGGATTCTCAATGTCGGCCAACTGCATCTCCAGTCCGAAGCCTTGTTTCTTGTCCTGTTCCCAGCGCCCTTCGTAGTAGCTCCCGTTAGATGCCAGATAGGAGCCGTGTCCGCTGGCACCCGTTTGGGAGTAATCCCCCTGATAGGTACCTTCGGCATCAGCCCTGATGGCGGTTACAATCGTATCAGCCTGACAAACGGCAAGAATTGTTCTTCCCAAAGTGTCGAGGGTGATGACAGTACCTTCGCGAGAATAGCCTTTCCAGGTGCCTACGTTTCTTAGGGCAAGATGCGGGTTGATAGTCGTATGATGGCGCTTGCCTTCTACAAAGCCAACCACCATCTCATAGCCCTCATCCTGCACGTTATGACGATCCAGATAATATTGGATCTCTGACTGAACTTTCGGGTTGCTAGGCGAACTAGGAGTGCTAGGATTACTAGGGATACTAGGATTACTAGGATTACTAGGAATGCTAGGGATGCTAGTTATCCTAGCCACTTCTCCCTTCATGGGGCGGGGGAGGATATAGGTGGCACCTATCAGTGCCACAAATGGAATGGCTATATATAATAATGTCTTTTTCATCTTTCTGGGTGCAAAGATAATATAAATTAATGAGAAAAAGCGTGGCATAAAGAAAATTTTTAGTAACTTTGCCTGCAAAAATCAGATAATACAAAAAAGAAATGAAAGACTTTAATTTCTATGCGCCTACACGAGTGGTATTCGGTAGCGAGTCGGAAGAAAAACTTCCACAGTTGATTCAGCAGTATGGTGGAAAAAAAGTGTTGGTACACTATGGTGGTGGTAGTGCCCGCAAATCAGGATTGCTGGATAAGGTAGAGAAGATGCTGTCTGAGGCAGGTATAGCATATGTTGAATTGGGTGGGGTAGTATCCAACCCATTATTAAGTAAGGTTCGCGAGGGCATAGATCTTTGTCGCCGTGAGAATGTGGACTTCATTCTTGCTGTAGGTGGCGGCTCTGTGATTGATTCGTCGAAGGCTATCGGTTATGGTGTCGGCTATGATGGTGATGTGTGGGACTTCTGGGATGGTAAGGCTGTGCCTCAGACCTGTCTGCCTATCGGTGTGATACTGACAATCCCTGCTGCTGGCAGTGAGATGTCGTCGAGTTGTGTGATTACTAACGATGAGGGTATGCTGAAACGAGGCGTGAACAGTGATCTGTGTCGCTGTAAGTTCGCCATCATGAATCCGGAGCGCACTTATACTTTACCACCTTATCAGACGGCTGCAGGTGCTACAGATATTATGATGCATACGATGGAGCGTTACTTCTCGAAATATGAAGATGCCATCCTGACGGATGCTATAGCTGAAGCGCTGTTGCGCACGGTAAAGGATGCCACCTATGAGGTGCTTCGCCATCCAGAGGACTATCGTCATCGTGCTGCCATCATGTGGGCCAGTTCTTTATCTCATAACGATCTTACGGAGTGTGGCACAGAGAAGGACTTTGCCTGTCATAAGCTCGAACACGAACTCAGTGGTCTCTTTGGTGTCACGCATGGAGCAGGCTTGGCTGCCATCTGGGGATCTTGGGCACGCTATGTGATGGATAAGCACCTCTCACGTTTCGTGCAGTTTGCTGTCAATGTGATGGGGGTAACTAATGATTTTACCTCTCCCAAGGCCACAGCTCTGAAGGGTGTAGAGGCTATCGAGCAGTTCTATCGCGCCATCGGAATGCCTGTCAATATCCCAGAGCTGATTGGGCGTGAGGCCACTGATGAAGAGATCAAGACATTGGTGGATAAGTGTAGTCGTGGTGGTAAGATGAACATCGGTGCAATGGAGGTGCTGACACCTGTCGATATGGAAGCCATTTACCGGCTCGCGAACCGGAAATAATGAGAAAACGGCGTTGAAATTGCTATAAAACTGACAAATTATTAGGAATTTAAGCAAAAAAGTTACAAATTATTTGTTTGTTACGAAGATTATGTTTACTTTTGCAGCCGAAACAGAAAAAAAGATTAAGCATGAAGAGTCTGAATCTACTTAACGCCATTATTATTATTCGACTGCAGGGAGCAGGCGGAAGTGATAGGGCGTATCTATAGGTCAGATGCTGAAACTGAATATTGAAGAGCCTTTCTCACTTCCGAGTGTGAAAGGCTCTTTCTTTTGATAGGCAGAAAAGTAAACCAAATACAAATAACATTAGATGAATTAAAAAGATGAGTGACAGATTGTTTATTTTCGACACAACACTCCGCGATGGCGAACAGGTGCCCGGATGCCAGTTGAATACTGTAGAGAAGATTCAGGTGGCAAAGGCGCTGGAGCAGTTGGGTGTGGATGTGATCGAAGCAGGATTCCCCGTTTCTTCGCCAGGCGATTTCAACTCTGTAATTGAGATCTCTAAGGCTGTGACATGGCCGGTTATCTGCGCCTTGACTCGTGCAGTGGAGCATGATATCGATGTGGCTTTTGAAGCCCTGAAGTATGCCAAGCACAAACGTATCCACACTGGTATCGGTACCAGTGATGAGCACATTTTGTATAAGTTCAACTCCACGCGTGAGGAAATACTTGAGCGTGCCGTTGCAGCCACAAAGTATGCCAAACGTTTTGTGGATGATGTAGAGTTCTATTGCGAAGATGCCGGGCGTACCGACAACGAATACCTCGCCCAGGTGGTAGAGGCAGTAATCAAGGCAGGTGCCACTGTTGTCAATATCCCTGATACCACAGGCTATTGTCTGCCTCAGGAGTACTATGAGAAGATTAAGTATCTGAAGGAACATGTCGATGGTATCGATAAGGCGATCCTCTCTACCCACTGTCACAACGACTTAGGAATGGCTACAGCCAATACACTGAATGGTGTCTTGGCTGGTGCACGTCAGGTAGAGGTAACGATCAATGGTATCGGAGAGCGTGCTGGTAACACCTCACTCGAAGAGATTGCTATGATCCTGAAGTGCCACAAGGGTATCGGTATCGATACCAATATCAACACCACGAAGATCTATCCCATCAGCCGTATGGTGTCTTCGTTGATGAATATGCCCGTCCAACCCAATAAGGCCATTGTGGGACGTAATGCCTTTGCCCACTCCAGCGGCATTCATCAGGATGGTGTGCTGAAGAATGTGCATACCTATGAGATCATGGATCCCAAGGATGTAGGTATCGATGATAACTCTATCGTACTGACAGCCCGTAGTGGACGAGCTGCCCTGAAGCATCGCCTGCACGTGAACGGCGTTGATCTCGAAGAAGAGAAGCTCGACAAGGTCTATGAGAAGTTCCTGATCCTCGCCGACCAGAAGAAGGAGGTGACAGATGCCGATGCTTTGATGTTGGCTGGTGCGGATACCGCTGATACCCATGCTGTTAGACTCGATTTTCTGCAAGTTACTACAGGTAAGGGCGTGAAGAGTGTCGCCTCTATCGGACTTGATATCAGCGGACAGAAGTTCGAGGCTGCCGCCTCTGGCAACGGTCCTGTCGATGCTGCCATCAAGGCACTGAAGAAGATCATCATGAAGCAGATGACGCTGAAGGAATTTACGATCCAAGCCATCTCCAAAGGCTCCGACGATGTAGGTAAGGTCCACATGCAGGTGGAGTATAATGGCTCCCTCTATTATGGCTTTGGTGCCAATACCGATATCGTGACGGCCTCTGTTGAAGCTTATATCGACTGTATCAACAAATTTAAAAAGGAAGACGAATGAATACATTATTTGATAAGATATGGGATCAGCACGTGGTGCAGCAGGTTGCCGACGGTCCCACCCAGTTATATATCGATCGCCTCTACTGTCACGAGGTCACTTCGCCTCAGGCTTTCGAAGGCATGCGGACACGCGGCCTGAAGTGCTTCCGTCCCTCCCAGATCTTCTGTATGCCGGATCATAACACACCAACCCATGATCAGGACAAACCTATCGCCGATCCTGTTTCCAAGACCCAGGTGGACACGTTGGCAAAGAATGCTGCCGACTTCGGTCTGACGCATTACGGCATGATGTCGAAGGATAATGGCATTATCCATGTGGTAGGACCAGAGAAGGGACTCTCGCTGCCTGGCATGACGATTGTGTGTGGCGATTCCCACACCTCCACCCACGGCGCTATGGGAGCAGTGGCTTTTGGTATCGGCACTTCCGAGGTGGAGATGGTGATGGCTTCGCAATGCATCCTTCAGCAGAAGCCCAAGTCGATGCGTATCAGTATCAACGGTACCCTGCAGAAAGGTGTCACCGCCAAAGATGTGGCTCTCTATCTGATGGCGCAGCTCACCACTTCTGGTGCTACAGGCTACTTTGTGGAATATGCGGGTTCAGTGGTGCGCAACCTCTCTATGGAGGGACGCCTGACGCTTTGCAACCTCTCTATTGAGATGGGAGCACGTGGTGGATTCGTGGCGCCAGATGAAACCACCTTTAATTATCTGAAGGGTAGGGAGTATGCTCCGAAAGGTGAGGCATGGGATAAGGCTGTAGCCTATTGGAAGACCCTGAAGAGCGGTGACGATGCTGTGTTTGATAAGGAACTCTCCTTCGACGCTGCCGACATAGAGCCCCGCATCACTTACGGCACGAACCCAGGTATGGGCATCGGCATCACCGAAACGATACCCAACGAACAAGGTGCCGGTTTCGAGAAAGCCCTCCACTATATGGGCTTCGAGGCAGGACAGCAGCTGTTGGGCACAAAGGTGGATTACGTCTTCCTCGGTGCTTGTACCAACGGGCGCATCGAAGACTTCCGAGCTTTTGCCTCCATCGTCAAGGGTCGCCAGAAGGCTGCCGATGTCATCGCATGGCTCGTTCCAGGCTCATGGGCGGTCGATCAGCAGATCCGTGAAGAAGGACTCGACAAGGTGCTGGAGGCGGCAGGTTTTGCTATCCGTCAGCCTGGCTGTTCGGCTTGTCTGGCGATGAACGACGACAAGGTGCCAGCCGGCAAACTGTCAGTCTCTACCTCTAACCGTAATTTCGAAGGTCGTCAGGGACCAGGTGCCCGCACCATTCTGGCATCGCCCTTAACTGCTGCTGCAGCGGCTGTCACTGGCGTAATCACCGATCCAAGAGAATTAATGTAATGCCCAAAGAAAATAATAGATGAAACAGAAATTCAACGTTATAACATCCACTTGCGTGCCTCTTCCACTGGAGAATGTGGATACAGATCAGATTATCCCCGCACGCTTCCTCAAAGCCACAACCCGTGAGGAGAAATTCTTTGGCGACAACCTCTTCCGCGATTGGCGCTATCAGGCTGATGGTACGCCTAATCCTGATTTCGTGCTCAACGATCCCACCTATGGCGGATGCATCCTTGTGGCAGGCAAGAACTTCGGTTCGGGTTCTTCTCGCGAACATGCAGCATGGGCTATCGCAGGCTATGGCTTCCGGGTGGTTATCAGTTCCTTCTTTGCTGATATCCACAAGAACAATGAACTCAATAACTTTGTATTGCCCGTAGTAGTCAGCGAAGCGTTTCTCGCAGAGCTCTTCGACAGCATCAAGGCTGATCCGAAGATGGAGGTAGAGGTGGATTTGCCCAACCAGACGGTAACGAATAAAGCAACAGGCAGAAGTGAGCACTTCGACATCAACGGCTATAAGAAGCATTGTTTGATGAACGGACTCGACGACATCGACTTCCTGGTGCAGAATCAAGACAAGACGATACAATGGGAACAGCAGAACAAGTAGGAAAATACAAGGGCTTGCAGCCTTTTGTGGAGATTCTCGACTCTACCTTGCGTGATGGTGAGCAGACCAGTGGTGTCAGTTTTCTGCCACACGAGAAGCTCATCATAGCTCGCATGCTGCTCAACGACCTCAATGTAGATCGCATCGAGGTGGCTTCGGCACGTGTCTCTGAGGGTGAGAAGGAGGCTGTGGCCATGATCTGCCGCTATGCTGAGAAGATTGATAAGCTCGAACATGTGGAAGTACTAGGCTTTGTGGATGGCGGACAGAGTGTGGATTGGGTTGTCAGTTGTGGCGGCAAGACAATCAACCTTCTGGCAAAAGGCTCTCTGCGCCATTGTCAGGAGCAGTTGAAGAAGACACCCGAAGCTCATATTGAGGATATCCGTCGGGAAGTGGGTTATGCCCGTAAGAAGGGACTTACCGTCAACCTCTATCTCGAAGACTGGTCGAATGGCATGAAGGATTCTCCCTTCTATGTCTATCAGCTGATGGATGCCCTCTGTGACTGTGGTATCCGTCGGTTCATGCTGCCCGACACGCTGGGTATCATGAATCCTCTGCAGTGCATCGAGTATTTCCGTAAGATGATCAAGCGCTATCCTGATGCCCATTTCGACTTCCATGCCCACAACGACTACGATTTAGCAGTCTCCAACTCGTTGGCAGCGGTGCTCAGTGGGGCAAAGGGACTCCATGTCACCGTGAATGGTCTGGGAGAGCGTTGTGGTAATGCGCCCTTGTCGAGTGTGCAGGTGATCCTCAAGGATCAGTTCCACGCCAAGACCAATATCCACGAGAACAAACTCAATGATATCTCGCGCCTCGTGGAGAGCTATAGTGGTATCGCCGTAGCCCCCAACCAGCCCATCATCGGTGACAATGTGTTCACGCAGGTGGCTGGTGTCCATGCCGATGGCGACAAGAAGAACGGTCTCTATCAGAATGAACTGGTGCCAGAGCGCTTCGGACGTCGCCGTGAGTATGCCTTGGGTAAGAACAGCGGCAAGGCGAATATCGCTAAGAACCTGGAGGAGTTGGGGCTGGAGCTTACACCAGAGCAGACCCGTCGCGTCACTCAACGAATCACCGAACTAGGTGATAAGAAGGAGCGTGTCACCATCGACGATCTGCCCTTCATCGTGAGTGATGTGCTGAAGCACGATGCCCCTGAGGATAAGGTAAAGCTAGTGAGCTATGT
>JAEEGJ010019581.1_pt1 | contig 14877 bp, 8 predicted proteins | sample 8958761 | NCBI WGS metagenome assembly JAEEGJ01 (sample SAMN16246546, study PRJNA631951) | gut metagenome | biome: gut microbiome; feature: rumen; material: RS-attached | host: Bos | place: Iran: Karaj | collected 2018-10 | reverse complement strand
TACCAGTTTGTCGTGACATGATTGGTGTAATTAATGCCATATTCATTTGCCTCGGGGAACCACCAATACAGACCATTCACTTTACGATGGGCATTGAGCGTCTCGACAAGGGCGGCAGCAAACGCTTGCTGACCGGCTTCGGTAGCTGGCCATGTGCTTTGCAGGTCATAGGTCGCACCATCGGGATAGTAAGCATGTGGATATCCTGTCTCAACAATCTGGATGCTCTTGGCGGGATAGGTGTTCTCTAAACTGGTCAACAGTTCATCGAGTGTGTTCAAAGCGCCATGCCAATAAGGATAGTAGCTCAAACCGATGATATCAAAGTCAGTTGTGTAATTCTTTAATGTGTTGTAGAATGATGTGGCATTGCTGGCACGTCCCATTTCGGTATGCACAACAATCTTAGCGTTAGGGCAGATTTCGCGGCATGCCATGATGCCGCTTTTCAGGTAGTTGGCGAAATTAGCAAATGTGCCTGACCCATAGTTGCCTCCATTAGGATAGCAGTGCCCTGATGGCCACAACATACCGTAAGTCACTTCGTTTCCCACTTGGATGAAATCAGGCGTTGCCCCGGCTGCCTTCATTGCGTTGAGTACGCGGCATGTGTAGCTGTAAACGCTGTCGGCAAGTGCATCGGTGGATGTCCACGATGCGGGTGTGCTGTGTTGCCCGGGGTCGGTCCAGGTGTCGCTATAATGGATGTCTAATAGCAGGTCAAAACCAGCCGCCTTAATGCGCTGGCCCAATGCAATGACAAATGGCAAATCCTGACACACACCTTCTCCCTGGTCTTCACTGTCGGCTTGTGACGGATCGACAAACAGGCGAACACGCATGGAGTTCAGCCCTACATTCTTGAGGTAACTGAGCATATTGGTGATTCTAGTGCCGTTTTCATCATAATAAATGGCTCCTCGTTGTTCGTATTTGGTAAGCAACGAGATGTCTCCGCCTACATATCTTGTCGCGGCATTGCCGACAAGGCATGTCAGCATAATACTAGCAATGACAATGTTGATAATTCTCATGATGGTTTTAATGTTAATTATTGATTTAGGAGTGTAGTATTTTATAAACGAGCTCTTTTAGCAGCGCATATTGGTCCTGGCGGGATCCGATGCCCTTGCTGCGGGTGTCGCACTCTCGCAGATAGCCGATGATGTTAATAAGAGACTGTACACTGTAGGTTCGTGTCGCTTCTAGAAATTTGCGGGCGCGCCATTGGGAGCGTGTCCCGATGATAGCCATAATGTTATCCATTGATTTGTCGCGCGCTGTTGCGGCTAGCAGGGCATTGGAGAAAAATGAGAACAATACTGCTATCGAAACCACTGTCGGATTGTTTTTGGGATTGCGCTCAAAATAGTCAACGATGCGGAATGCTTTTTCAGCATTGCGCCTGCTCAAGGCATCTTCCAGCTCAAAATTGTTGAAATCCTTACTGATGCCGATGTTTTGCTCGATTAATAAGGGGGTGATATCCTTATTGTCGGTGAGTATCGAGAGTTTGTCCAACTCACTGAACAGGCGGGCAATGTCGGTGCCAATGTGGTCTGCAAGCATGCTGGTGGCCTTGGAGTCAATGCTGCAACCCAAAGAATTAGCATAGTTGATAATCAGGCTCTCCAGGTCGCGGCCTTCTTTCACTTTGTTGGATTCAAAGACGACACCGCTTTTCGATGCTTTGAGCGCATCGGTGAACGGTTTGCTCTTGAGCGCACCGCCCTTATGGCAAATCACCAGAATTGTGGAGGGTAGGGGCTTTTCGGCATAGGACGCGAACAAATCAAAGTCATCTTTATGCCCTGGTTGCTTGAGGATCAGTTGGGCTTCTCGCACAACCACAACCTTGCGGTCTGAGAAGGCTGGGTACTGACGGCATGAGTTGATGACATCGCGCACATTGGCGGTGTTGCCGTAGTAGATTGACAGGTTAAAGTCGCGCTGGTCCTCGGTAAGGGCAGTGTCGATGATAAGCTGTTGCAACCGCTCGATATAATATGGCTCTTCACCTTGCAAAATGTAAATGCTCCGGTATTTTCCGTCCTTGATTTCCTTGCTCAATGCAGTGAATGATACCGTTTCTCGTTTTACTGCCATAACTATTTTAGTTTTGTTTCTGCTGGAAAATGCGGCTTGATTAATTCTTGGGTTTGTCTTCGTCCTCTAGGACAAGACTCTTGGCACGATAGGTCCAATGGTACATCTTGTAGATCTCCACCAAACGGGGTAGGCGAGACTTGAAGTCGTTATAGTCCTTCTGGTCGGGTTGTAGCCATTGCAGTTCGGCTAGCGCTGCCATGCGTGGCAATACCTGATAGTCAATCTGCGGTTCGCAGGTGACATACTCAGTCCACAGGTTGGCTTGCGCACCAATGATGTGGTGGCGCTTGTCGGCAGGAAGCTCGGCAGACACGGGCTCAAAATCATATACCATTTTCAGCGTGGCGCATCCACCGAAGGCCATGGGCTCGTTCCAGGTGCTTTTGGTCTGGTAATGGTCAAAGTACATGGGCGTGTTGGGCGTCATGATGACGTCATGGCCCAACTTTGCGCCTTTCGCACCGGGCTCTGCTCCAGTCCATGACATGATGGTGGCCGAAGTGCTGACGTTGCACCCCAGCAGTTCATCCCATCCAATGATGCGTTTGCCGTGCTTGGACAGATATTCCTGTATCTGTTCTGTGAACCATCCCTGCAGGAGCGCCTCATTGCTTTGACCGCCAGTGGCTTGGATACCTTTTTGCTTGATGCGTTGTTGGCATAACGGACATTCGTGCCAACGCACACGGGGAGACTCGTCTCCTCCGATGTGAATGTATTCAAACGGGAACAGCCTCATCACTTCATCAAGCACATCTTTCACAAATTGCAGTGTCTGGTCTTTGCCTACGCACAAGATGTCATCGGCAACACCCCACTGGCCCCACACCTCGTAGGGACCACCTGTGCAGCCCAACTCAGGATATGCCGTTAGTGCTCCCAACATGTGGCCGGGCATGTCAATTTCGGGAATAATGGCAATGTATCGGTCGGCGGCATAGCGGACGATTTCGCAAATTTCCTCTTGGGTATAGTACCCGCCATATCTAATCCCGTCATTGACAGGTGAATTGTGCCCCAGGACGGTGCCGTTACGCCACCCGCCCACTTCAGTCAGTCTGGGATATTTCTTGATTTCTATACGCCAGCCCTGGTCGTCGGTCAAGTGCCAATGCAGTCGGTTCATGCCGTGCAACGCCATCATGTCGATATAGTGCTTCACGGTCGACACAGGGAAAAAGTGCCGAACGCAGTCCAGGTGCATGCCGCGGTAGCCGAAACGGGGACTTGAAGTTATTTGGGCTGCGGGCAGGTTGACTGTGGTGAAAGTGCCAATGGGCAGTGACTTGCGCAGGGTTTGGATACCCTGAAAGACGCCGGCAGGTGTTTTCCCGCCGATTACGACTCCTTTGGAAGTTACGGTGATGGCATAGGCTTCATCACCCTCGATGTTCTTGTCGAGAGATAGCGTAATGTTGCCGTTGCGATCTTTGGGAGAAGAGCTGGGACGAGTGCTCAGATGGATTTCCGTCATCTCTTCCGCATAATTGCTTAGCATGGTGGCAATGCGCTCCATTTCGCGATTACCCATCGGGTAGTTGATGATGGTTTGGCACGAGAGATTGAAGTCTTTGTCTTTGATGCCGTTGATGGCATCGGGTAGGGGAATGACCTTATAATCTGCCCTGTTGTCCTGGGCAAATGATGAGATGGCAATGAAGACTGCCACCATGAATGTGATTAGCTCGCTTCTTCTCATTGTTTTTTGCTGTTGGGCGTTATTTGTCGCAAAATTACATAAAAAAAACCGTTTTTTGTTATTTCTTCCCGATTAATCAATCGCACTTTTTGTTTTGACGAAAGTGATGTTTCCATGTTTTGTTCATGTATTTCCTGCCAAGCTTTCGTCCCACATTTATTTACTGATAAGTGACTAGAGTAGGCTGATTTTTGTGCTATGAGTGTACAAATACTTAATCAATCACTTTAAATAAGTATATATAATTAATTGTAAATAAACATATTGTTGATTTGATATAGCCAAATTGAAGACTTTTTCTCACATTCTCCGTTATAACATGTGAATAATATGGTCTGGGGATGACCTCTCTTTAAAGTGCCAGGTTTTGTTGTTAAAATTCTCTAAAAGATATGAATTGCATGTGAATTTATTGTTCGAATATTTTGTATTGTGTATCATTTGCAGTAATTTTGTGGCAATAAAAGGGGGTGGCCGCTGTCGGTGGCATTCCACGCTAGGACGGCTTTTTAAAAATCGACAGCCCAGATGTTTGACTCCCAACGGTTTATATAAACCTCTCCACGCGCTTATCGCTCTGTTGCGGTGAGCCCCGATACTGCATATTAAAAAACTAACATAAATGATAAGTAAATGGAATTACTTACCTCTAACATCCGACGAACGCATTGCCGAGGAGCAGCTGGCGGCCCAGTTCCCCAACTGCCCCGCGATCGCTCGGTTGTTGGTGCTCAGGGGCTTGAAGACCGCGGACGACGTCCACGACTTCCTCTACCCGTCGCTCCAGCAGCTGCACGATCCGTTCTTGCTGAAGAACATGGACAAGGCAGTGGCAAGGCTGAATCACGCGTTAGGGGCAAAAGAGAAGATCATGGTGTATGGCGACTACGATGTGGATGGAACCACAGCAGTAGCGCTAGTGTATAAGTATCTTCAAAACATTTACTCCGATCTGGTTTACTATATCCCGACACGTGACGACGACGGGTATGGTATCTCGCTGCAGAGCATCGACTATGCAGAGTCTATCGGAGTATCGTTGATCATTGTGCTCGATTGCGGCATCAAGGCGATTGAGGAAATTGCCTATGCTAAGCAGAAGGGCATCGACTTCATCGTGTGTGACCACCATGTCCCCGATGATGTCTTGCCCGATGCAGCAGCTATCCTTAATCCAAAGCTCGTCGACGACACCTATCCGTTCAAGGGGTTGTCGGGTTGCGGTGTGGGCTTCAAGTTCATGCAGGCCTTCTCCAAGAGTAACGGCCTGGGGATGATGTACAACCTCGAAGCCATGCTCGACCTGGTGGCCGTGAGCATCGCGGCCGACATCGTGCCGCTCACGGGCGAGAACCGTGTGATGATGTTCTATGGCCTGCGCCGTTTGAACAACAATCCCAATGTGGGTCTGCGCAGCATCATCCGCACTTGCGGCTTGAACCGTCACGAGCTCACCATCAACGACATCATCTTCAAAATCGGACCTCGCATCAATGCGTCGGGCCGCATGGAGTCGGGCCAGGAGTCGGTAGAGCTGCTCGTGAGCCGCAACATGCAGAGCGCCATGGAGATATCCAAGCGCATCGACCAGTATAACAGCAACCGCAAGGAGCTTGACAGCCAGGTGACTGTCGAGGCCAACGAGATTATCGAGAGCCATGCTCAGGTGCTTGACGGCAAGAAGCCCATTGTCATCTACGACCGCAACTGGCACAAGGGTGTCATCGGCATCGTGGCGGCAAGGCTCGCCGAGCTGTACTTCAGGCCCTCGGTCGTGCTCACCTATTATGCCGACGGCATCGCAACGGGTTCGTCGCGTTCGGTGCGCGGATTTGATGTCTACACGGCTATCAAGTCGTGCCGCGACCTGCTGGAGACCTTCGGCGGCCATACCAATGCCGTGGGTCTGTCCATCAAGGAGGAGAACATTCCCGAATTCAGGCGCCGTCTCACCGCCTATGTCGAGGAGCACATCCACGACGAGCAGGTGACCCCGGCCATGGATATCGACTGCGAAATCAAGTTCAGCGACATCAACGGCTCGCTGTTGCGTTACCTGCGCTTGCTCAACCCCTACGGTCCCGGCAACAGCAAGCCTGTATTCATGACCCGCAAGGTCTATGATGCCGGTTCGAGCAAGGTGGTGGGCAAGAAAAACGAGCACATCAAGCTGGACCTCGTTGATGAGGCCGGCAACAAGGTGAACAATGCCATCGCCTTTGGCATGGCACGCTATAACGATGCCCTCAAGGCCGGCAAGCCCATCGACATCTGCTATACAATCGAGGAAACCCGTCACCGCACATCGACCAACGTGCAACTCATGGTAAAGGCAATAAAACTCCACGATGATGCCGAGCCAGCACCGACCCATTCTTGATGTCCTCAAGAGGTATTGGGGCTATGATGCCTTCAGGCCGTTACAGCAGGATATCATCGAGTCGGTTCTTCAGGGACGCGACACGCTGGGGCTGATGCCCACCGGGGGCGGCAAGTCCATCACTTTTCAGGTACCCACTATGGCTATCGATGGGATGGCCCTTGTTGTCACGCCCATCATTTCGCTCATGAAGGACCAGGTGGACCGCCTGCGTGCCTTGAATATCAAGGCGACCTACCTGTATGCAGGCTTGACGCGTGCCGAGGTGAACCGCACCTATGAGAAATGCCTCTACGGCAACTGCAAGTTCCTGTACGTCTCTCCCGAGCGCCTCCAGTCCCAGGCGTTCTTGGAGCGCCTGCGCCAGATGCCCGTGAAGCTCATCGTCGTCGATGAGGCGCATTGCATCTCGCAGTGGGGCTATGATTTCCGCCCGTCGTTCCTGCGCATCGTCGAGGTGCGCAAACTGTTCCCCAACGTTCCTGTTCTGGCGCTCACCGCCACTGCCACGCCTGTGGTAGTCGAGGACATCCAGCGTTGCCTCAAGTTCAAGGCTCCCAACGTGTTCTCGATGAGCTTTGCGCGCAGTAACCTGTCGTATGTCGTGCGCCCCACCGAGGAAAAGCTCACCGAGCTGGTTCACATCCTGCGCTCGGTGCCCGGCACAGCGATTGTGTATGTGCGCTCACGCAAGCGCACCAAGCAGATCAGTGACGAACTCAACCGTATGGGCATTCGCGCCGATTTCTACCATGCGGGCCTCTATGTCGAAGACAAGGAAGACAAGCAGAACAAATGGACCAGCGACGAGTGCCGGGTGATGGTGGCAACCAACGCCTTCGGCATGGGCATCGACAAGCCCGATGTGCGTCTGGTGGTCCATATCGATGTCCCCAACTCGCTTGAGGAGTATTACCAGGAGGCGGGCAGGGCAGGACGTGACGGCAACCGCTCGTTTGCCGTGCTGCTGGTCAAGCACACCGACCAGCGCATCCTGCGGCGCCACCTCACCGAGGCCTTCCCCGACAAGGATTTTATCCGCAGCGTGTATGAGCGAGTCGGCAATTTCCTGGGCGTGAGCCTGGGCGAGGGTTTCCAGCAGATGTATGACTTCAACTTCAACCTGTTCTGCCGCACGTTTGACTTGCCGGTGTTGCCCACGCACAATGCCTTGAAAATCCTTACTCAAGCTGGCTATATCGAGTTTGTCGAGGAAATCGAGACCCAGTCCCGTGTGATGATTCATGCCCGAAAGGAGGAACTCTATGACCTTGATACACAGACGCCTGGCGCCGACCAGGTGCTGCAGGCCATATTGCGGCTTTACTCGGGTCTGTTTGCCGACTATGTGTTTATCAACGAGGACGTTATAGCCTTCCGCACCGGCCTTGACCAGGAAACCATCTACAAGTCGCTGCTCGAACTCACGCGCATGCGCATCCTGCATTACGTGCCCCGCAAACGCACACCTTATATCATCTATACCACTTCGCGCGAGGAGCCCAAGCATGTGCTCATCCCCAAAGCCGTCTATGAGGACCTGCGCGAGCGCATGAGTGACCGCATCGAGGCCATCATCAACTATGCCTACAGCGATACCGGCTGCCGTGAGCGCATGCTGCTCGGCTACTTTGGCGAGATGCAGCCCGACGAATGCGGGCACTGCGACCTGTGCATCGAGCGGCGCAAACGCGATGACCACACCCCCGAAGACGTGCAGCAGGGCATCCTCTACATGGCGGGCCAGCGCCCTCGCCGCCTGGAGGAGTTCCTCGACACGTTATCCTTTCCCAAAGATGAAATCATCGCCATGCTCTCGTTCCTTGTCGATGAAGGCTACGTCGAGCACCTCGATGACGACACCTACCGCAAGATAAAGTAAGGTTTGAAGACTCATCGAATGAAGTAGAAACGCAAAATCTTGCGTCTCCAATCGTTAAACAATACGAACTGCTGACCAAGAGACGCAAGATTTTGCGTCTCTACTGGCAATAAAAAAGGCGATGCCACAGGGCATCGCCTTTTTTGTTTAATGTGAAGTCAATCAATTACTTGATTACCTTAGCTGCGCTGTGGCTGCCGTCGGTATAGGTGGTCACAACGATGGTGATACCGTTGGCCTCCTTCATCTCCTGACCCATGATGTTGTAGTAGCGAACGCCAGCAACAACCTTGTTGGTGTCGTTGAGAAGCTCCTCAACGTCGCCGGTGCCATTGGTCAGACGGTAAACGGTCAGGTGGCCACCAGGATAGTACTGGTAGATGGTTACACCCTTCTCGTCAACCTCGGCATTGAACCAGTCGGCCTGGAAGGTGTTAGCGTTACCGTTAACGCTCGAAGGCACCTCAATGATGGGCTCCTCGGCACCAGCCTCGGCGATAGCAAAGCCGTTCTGGTAGTCGGGCATGATGGGATAGATGTAGTACTCCTTGCCTTCCCAGATGAAGGGGAAGATACCGTTAGCGTGGCCCTTGCCGGGCAGTACGATCGGGGTAGCAACCAGGTTGTCACCGTCGAACATCAGCTTGCTGGGATTGCCGCTGCGGTAAGCATAGATCAAAGCATCCTCCTCGTCGAGGCCCTTGAAGTAGTTGATCACGGTCGAGGTCTGGCCGGTAATGCCGTCGCAAGTTGCGGTGTAGCACTCGTCAACGTTAACCTCACCACCAGTGATGGTCATGATAGCAACACCGTTGGTGAAGGGATCGGTACCGGTGTTACCGCCGGTCATGTAGAGAGCACCGTCTTCCATCAGGTTACCCTTGGCGAAGCCGATGAAGTCGCAACGACCCATCAGACCGCACTCCTCGGGAACGGTGTATTCCTTCATCTCGTTGGTCTCGGGGTTGATGACCTTGATGGTAGCCTCTACCCAAGCGCCGGGGAAGGCAGCGTTGCTGACAACAATGTTGCCGGCCTCGTCGCGGGTGATACCGCAGTTGGCACCGCCAGGATACTCGGTGTTGACGATACCGTTCTCATCGATAACGACAACCTTCTGGTCGGCCTTGTTGTTGACGTAGAACTTGCCGTTCATACCGAAGCCCTGACGAACATCACCGGTAATAGAACCGTCAAACGGGGTGGCAAGCGTCCAAACGGTCTTAATCTTGTAACCCTCTTCTACGGGAGGCTCTTCACCAGCCTTCTCGATTGTCATGATCCTGTTCTCGAGGTCCACGGTCAGGTCATAGGTGCCGGCAGGAACCTTGAAGCTGTTACCCTGGCCGAAATTACCCATCTCGATGTCGATGCCGAACATGTCCTCGGTCAAGAGGAAACCATCCTCGATAGCACCGATGCGATAGCCACCGATGTTGCTCCAGTCGTCGCTGTTCTCACCCAGCTTGGTGGTAAACGAGAAGAAGCTGTAACCGATACCGTCGTTCTCATCGGGGGTCTCACCAGCAGTGGTGATCTGGGCAGTGAAGATGTTCTCATCCTCGGTGTCCATCTTGAAGCCTACGCTAGGATCCCAGCCATTGCCGTTCACCTGGCCCAGGATGTAGAGCTCACCGGTGCGGGGGTCAAAATCACCAGATTTAACAACGTTGTAAGTAACATCCTTGGTTTCGGGATTGATGATGAAGGTGACATCATACAGGCCTGCCTCTTCAACAGTGACAACAACGTTGTTGTCGGGCCAGGCGTTATCCCAAGAATGGTTGCCGGTTACCTTAAATTCCAACTCGCTGCCGGCCAACTCGCAGTTGTACTTGGTCAGTGCAAACGTGCCATCGGCCTGCTCGGTCATGTCGTTCTCGACGTTGGTGGGATCCCACTCGGTACCAAATATTGCAGCGGGGGCGCCTGCTACGGTATAGGTCTCGATGGGGGTGGGAGGAACCACATAGCCTTCAACTTTGCATTTGTTGATGTACGGATTGAAGGTGAACACATACTCACTGCCGTTGCCGGTCAGCTTGTAAGCTTTGTCACCGCCAAGGGGTGCATCCATCCATTCGCCGATGACTACCACAGCGTCACTGCCCGACGGGCCATGACGGTAAGTGGTGTTAAATGTGTCCCAACTTGAGTCAAGACCCGTGGCAAACACGAAGTAAATCGTACCGTTGACGGCAGTCGTGTAGCTGTAAGTGCCGTCACTGTTTAGAGACATCTCTACGCCGTCGCCGGGATTCCAGCCGCCGAAGGGGGCGTCACCCACGATGTAGCATGCTGCCTGCGATGAGAAGGCGAGCATCAACGTCATTGCAATAAGAGTAAAGAATTTTTTCATACAAATAATAGTTTATAAATGAAATAAAATGTGAATAATACTACTCGTATTTTTAACACGCAAAGTTAGCTAGTTTGTTTGAAAAAGCCAAGAGAATAAGGAAAATATTTTTGATTAGGCTAGAAATAATCAATGAAAAAGCCTTGTAATATTATAAATGACAGGAAATGGGAAACAATGGTGATGGCATGTTGCCCGATTTGTCCCAGGTAGTCAGTTTTTATGCCATAAATCAAGGATAATCAACCGGAAAGGGCAGTTTTGAAGAAATGCGCAAAAATATTCAGATATTATTATCTCAAGTGAGAAAATAGTTGTACTTTTGCCGACGTTTTTAAGAGGCTTACAAAAACTAAACTGTTTCATTATTATTGAGTTAAAATGGCAGAGAAGAAAGAAAAAGCTAAAGTCCAGTTCCGTCAGAGCATTGTCGTGCGATTCTCGGGCGACAGTGGCGACGGTATGCAGCTGGCTGGCAACATTTTTTCTAACGTTAGTGCAGGACTTGGTGACCGCATTTCAACTTTCCCCGATTATCCCGCCGAGGTAAGGGCCCCGCAGGGCTCGCTGGGCGGTGTTTCGGGTTTTCAGGTTCACATCGGTCACGGTGTGCACACCCCTGGCGACGAGTGCGACGTGCTGGTTGCCATGAACCCCGCGGCCCTCAAGGTCAACGCACAGTTCCTGCGCAAGGGCGGTGCCGCCATCGTCGACATCGACACCTTTACCCAGGCAGGACTGGACAAGGCGCTCTACACGACCAATGAGCCTTATGAGGAACTGAACCTCAGGGCCCAGGTCATCGAGGCTCCCATCACCACGATGGTCAAGGAAGCGCTCAAGGACACCGGCATGGACCTGAAGGCACAGCTCAAGTGCCGCAACATGTTTGCCCTGGGTCTCGTGTGCTGGCTCTTCAACCGCCCCATGGAGGCACCGTTGAAGTTCTTAAAGGCCAAGTTTGCCGAGAAACCCGAAGTATATGCTGCCAATGAGCTGGTTATCAAGGGCGGTTACAACTATGGTCACAATATCCACGCCACGGTATCGACTTATCGTATCCAGAGCGATGATGTACGTCCCGGTACCTATACCGACGTCAGTGGCAACAAGGCTACGGCTTGGGGCTTGATCATGGCATCAGAGATGAGCGGACGTCCCTTGTTCTTGGGCTCCTATCCCATCACTCCTGCCACCGACATCCTGCATGAGCTGGCCAAGCGCCGCGACTTGGGCGTGAAGGCTATTCAGATGGAGGATGAGATCGGCGGTATCTGCTCTGCCGTTGGCGCAGCTTTTGCCGGTCATCTGGCTGTGACCACGACCTCTGGTCCTGGTCTGGCGCTCAAGAGCGAGGCCCTGGGACTGGCTGTCATGGCCGAGTTGCCCCTCGTGCTCGTTGACGTTCAGCGTGGCGGTCCCTCGACCGGTTTGCCCACCAAGACCGAGCAGACCGACCTGCTGCAGGCACTCTACGGCCGCAGTGGTGAGAGCCCTCTGGTAGTGCTCGCCGCCGCTTCACCCACCGATTGCTTCAAGATGGCCTTCCAGGCAGCACGCATCGCCATTGAGCACATGACCCCCGTCATCCTGCTCACCGATGCTTTCATTGCCAACGGTTCATCAGCATGGCGCCTGCCCGAAGAGGGTGAGTATCCCGTCATCAAGCCCAACTATGTTCCCGAAGCCCTCAAGGAAACTTGGACACCGTTCATGCGCAATGCATTGGGCATCCGCTACTGGGCTATTCCCGGTACCAAGGCACTGGAGCACGTGGTGGGTGGTCTGGAGAAGGACTACAACCTGGGTGTGCTCAGCAACGACCCCATCAACCATGCCCACATGGTTGAAACCCGTCGCATGAAGATCGCTAACGTGGCCAACGATATCCCTGAGCTCAAGCTCAAGGGTGACACCGGAGCCGATACCATCATCCTGGGTTGGGGCAGCACCTACGGCCACATCCTGGATGCCGTTAACCGCTTGAATGCTGAGGGCGTGCGCATCGCAATGACCCATATCCGCTACATCAACCCGCTGCCCAAGAACACCGCCGAGCTGCTGAGCCGCTTCAAGACGGTGATTGTCGCCGAGTTGAACACTGGCCAACTGGCCAGCTACTTGCAAAGCAAGATTCCTAACCTGAACATCTGTCACATCAACAAGGTGCAGGGACAGCCGTTCCTGGTTCAGGAAATTGTTGACGGAGTTAAAAACATCATGATGGAGGAGGAATTGTAATGGAACAGAACACGAATAACCAAGAGATGGCTTACAAACCACTGGATTACAAGAATAACCAGCCCATCCGCTGGTGCCCGGGCTGCGGTGACCATGCTGTGCTCAATGTCTTGCTCAAGTCGATGGCCCAGTTGGGCATCCCCCCCGAGAAGACTGCCGTGATTTCGGGTATCGGTTGCAGCTCACGTCTGCCTTATTACACCCGCACCTATGCCTTCCACACCATTCATGGCCGTGGCGGTGCCGTGGCAACCGGTTTCAAGACCGCTAACCCCGACATGACCGTCTGGCAGGTGTCGGGCGATGGCGACTGCCTTGCCATCGGTGGCAACCACTTCATCCATGAGGTGCGCCGTAATATCGATGTGAACCTGCTGTTGTTGAACAACCGCATCTATGGCCTGACCAAGGGCCAGTTCTCGCCCACGAGTGCTCGCGGCTTCAAGTCCAAGTCGTCGCCCTATGGCACGGTCGAGGATCCGTTCGTGCCTGCCGAGCTGACCTTCGGCGCACGCGGCACGTTCTTTGCCCGCAGCATGGATGTGGAATTGAACATCAGCCAGGAAGTGATGATGGCTGCAGCCAACCACAAGGGCTGCGCAGTGGTGGAGATTCTGCAGAACTGCATGATTTTCAACAATGGCATTCACAGCTACATCACTGACCGTGAGCATCGTGCCGATCGCACTATCCACCTCGTCCATGGCGAGAAGATGATCTTCGGTAAGGACATGAATCGTGGCCTTGTTCAGGACGGTTTCGGCTTGAAGGCCGTGACTATCGGTGAGGACGGTTACACGCTCGACGATGTACTCGTGCATGACGCTCATTGCGAGAGCAACTTCCTGCACCAGATGCTGGCCAAGATGGACGGCACCGACTTGCCCGTTGCACTGGGTGTTATCCGCGCCGTTGAGGCTCCGACCTACGAGACCGCCGTTGCCGAGCAGGTCGAGCAGGCCAAGAAGCTGCATGGCTTCACCTGCCTGCGCGATGTGATCATGGCAGGCGACACTTGGGAAGTGGAATAAAGAAAATTGTTAGATCAGGGCATTGATCGTGCCCATGATGCAACCCAACAGGGCTCCGAGCCACACGATGGCGCGGAGCTCTTTTTTCATCACGTCCATGATGATGGCTTCGGCCTCGTTCATGTCCATCTCGTTGATGCGTTGCTCGATGATGGTGCTGATGTCGATATCCTGCAGGATGCGTGGCAGGTGCTCGATGATGATGGTGCGGTAGGCATTGAGTACACCTCGTTTGATCTGTTCCACCTGCTCATCGCGGCCCGTTGTCAACTGGCTCATTGTCATTCCCATCAGTTCGTTGGCCTCCTTGTTGACGAGGTCTTGAATCATCTGCTGGGAGTTGCTCTGCAGTATTTCGTTGATGTGTTTGGCCAGAATCTTCTCGATGGGCTGGGCGAGAGGCTGGATGAACATTTCGGCACCCAAACGGCCTGCCAGGCTGTTGCGGGTCTTTTCCATGACGTGCTCGGTGGCCATGTGCGCGATGCTGCTGCCCAGGTCGCTGTTCTGCAGTTTTGCGGTCACCAGCTTGACGATTCCGCCGGTGACATCGCTGCGCATGGCATTGATGTCGTCACTGGACAGGTAATGGAGGGCGAACTGCTCGATGGTCTCGTCGTTGCCGCTCTGGGTGGTGACAAACTCATCGATGGCATTGCTGATTTTCTTGAGCATATCATCACTCAACAGGCTCTTTTCCAGAACCTCGCGATTCATCAGGTTCTCGCTCACGGCCTTGCCGATGGCGCCGGCGATGCGTGCCTTCTCCTTGGGAATGATGCCGGGGGTGAAGGGCACGTGGATGCCCATGATGTATTTGGCCTGGTGAGGCCTGAACAGCATGCGGATGGCAATGTCGTTGGTGATGTAGCCGATAACGGCTCCCACAGCGGGACCAATCAAATAATGATACATCCTTCTAAAACTTGAGAATAACAGATGGAACGGCTCACTACCTCAGGTCCACGACCTGTGTGCCTGCAGGCACCTGCGACTTGTCGAACGTGAACGTGGATGCAGGCAGCGCCTTGTGCTTGTAGTCGGTGATCTTGATGGTATATACCGACTTGTCGCTCATCTCAAAACGGGCAGTGCGCAGCAGCGATGTGTTCTCGTCGAAGTAGAGCCACAGCGTCTTGATGTTGTCCTTCTTTTTGGGGGTGAGCTTGATGACGT
>JAEEGJ010019580.1_pt1 | contig 14877 bp, 11 predicted proteins | sample 8958761 | NCBI WGS metagenome assembly JAEEGJ01 (sample SAMN16246546, study PRJNA631951) | gut metagenome | biome: gut microbiome; feature: rumen; material: RS-attached | host: Bos | place: Iran: Karaj | collected 2018-10 | reverse complement strand
GATGGGGATGAACATGCCGAGGGCGAACGGCAGAGCCGGAACCTTGAAGAGGGTGAGAAGGATGGCGATGACCGCACCGATGCCGTACAGCAGCCACGGGGCGCCGCCGCCGTTCATCATCGGCTGGATCACCGCCGCCATGGCGTTGGCCTGCGGAGCCACCAGCGCCTGGTCGCCCGTGAAACCATAAGTCTTGTTAAGCACCAGCATCACGCCGCACACCGTCACGGCCGAAACCGCGACGCCGAGGAACTTCCAGCCTTCCTGCTTCTTCGGGGTGGAGCCGATCCAGTAGCCGATCTTCAAATCCGTAATGAACGACCCGGCCACGGACAGGGCCGTGCACACGACGCCGCCGATGATGAGGGCGGCGGCCATGCCGGCGTTGCCCTTCAGGCCCACGGCCACGAGAATCAGGGACGCGATGATCAGCGTCATCAGCGTCATGCCGCTCACCGGGTTCGTGCCCACGATGGCGATGGCGTTGGCCGCCACCGTCGTGAAGAGGAAGGACACGATGGCGACGATGAGAAGGCCCACGATCGCCTGCCAGACATTGTTCACCACGCCGCCGAGGGCGAAGTAGGCGAAGATGGCGAGGAGGGCGATGACGACGCCCCAGACGATGGTCTTCATCGGCAGGTCCTCATCCGTGCGCTCGCCCTTTTCGGCCGTGGCGCCCGGCTTGCGCTTGAACTCGGAGACCGCCAGGCCCGCGGCGCTCTTGATGACGCCGAAGCTCTTGATGATGCCGATGATGCCGGCCGTCGCGATGCCGCCGATGCCGATATGCCGCGCATAATCCTTGAAAATCTGCTCCGGGGCCATCTCGCCGATGGTGGTCATCACGCCCGTGCCCATCAGGTCGATGACGCTGCCGCCCCAGATGAGGTTCATCAGCGGGATGATCACCAGCCACACGAGCAGGGAGCCGCAGCAGATGATGAAGGCGTATTTCAGGCCGACGATGTAGCCGAGGCCCAGCACGGCCGCGCCGGTGTTGATCTTCAGGACGACCTTGGCCTTGTCGGCCACGGCCTGGCCCCAGCCCATCACGGTAGTGGACAGGGTTTCCGCCCAGGTGCCGAAGGTGGCGACGAGGAAGTCGTACAGACCGCCGATGAGGCCGGCCCAGACAAGCGTCTTCGCCGATGATCCGCCGCTTTCACCGCTCACAAGGACCTGCGTTGTCGCCGTTGCCTCCGGGAACGGATACTTGCCGTGCATCTCCTTCACGAAATACTTCCGGAACGGAATGAGGAACAGGATGCCCAGCACGCCGCCCAGCAGGGACGACAGGAACATCTGCCAGAAATTGACCTCCACGCCCAGGATGTAGATGGCCGGGAGGGTGAAGATGGCCCCCGCCACCACGGCGCCGGAGCAGCCGCCGATGGACTGGATGATCACGTTCTGGGCCAGTCCGTCTTGCTTCTTGAGCGCGCTCGTCAGCCCCACCGCGATGATGGCGATGGGAATCGCCGCCTCAAACACCTGACCGACCTTGAGGCCGAGATAGGCCGCGGCGGCCGAAAACAGCACCACCATCAGGATGCCGAGGCAGACGGAATACGGGGTGACCTCGGCATACTTTTTTGCCGGGTCCAGGATGGGGACATACTTCTCGCCGGGCTTCAGCTCACGCTGCGCGTTCTCCGGGAGCGATACGGGTTTCTTGTCTTCCATGCGTTCTTTGTGTTTCCACAAAATTACGCATTCTTGACGAGATTTTCAACGGCTTGGTTTACACGGTTGAACGGGAACTCGGCGAGCTGGGTCTGGAACTTCGCCCGGACCTCGGCGGTGCATAAGTTGCCGATGGAACCCTCATGGGTATGATGCAGTTCACCCTCGTAATGGAACGTACCGTCCTGCACGGAAAGGCCGACCTGGCGGTAGGCGTCGCGGAAGGGGACGCCGGCTTCGACGAGGCGGTTCACTTCCTCCACACAGAAAGCCTGCGCATACAGGGGTTTGTCCATGAGCCCTTCCGTCACGGTGATGCCCGGCAGGGCGAAGCACAGGATGTCCAGGCAGCTGTCCAGTTCGTCGAACATCGGCAGGTACACCTCTTTCAGAAGCTGCATGTCGCGGAAATAGCCGGAAGGGAGGTTTCCGGTGATGTGCCTCAAGGTCGCGGGGACGCCCTGGATGCGGTTGCAATGGGCCCGGACGAGTTCGAACACGTCGGGGTTCTTCTTCTGGGGCATGATGCTGGAACCGGTCGTGAAGGCGTCCGGCAGGTGGATGAAGCCGAAATTCTGGCTGGTGAACAGGCAGCCGTCCACGGCGAGCCGGCCGATGGTCTCCGCCACGGCGCTGTAGGCCCATGCGACCATCCGTTCGCCCCTTCCGCGGGACATCTGCGCATAGATGCTGTTGTAGTCCAGCGTGCCGAAGCCCAGCAGCTCCGTCGTGCGGGTGCGGTTCAGCGGGGCGGAAGATCCATAGCCCGCGGCGCTGCCGAGGGGATTCTCGTCCATCACGTCCCACGCCGCCTTGAGCATCACCAGGTCATCGGCGAGGCTTTCGGCATAGGCGCCCAGCCACAGGCCGAAGGAGGAGGGCATCGCCACCTGCAGGTGCGTGTAGCCCGGCATCAGGACATCCTTCAGCTCCTCGGATTTCTGCTGCAGCAGGTCGAACAGCGCGGCGACCTTGCCCACGGTTTTCTCAATGCGCGCCCGCGTGAACAGCTTGATGTCCACGGCCACCTGGTCGTTGCGCGACCGGCCGGTATGGACCTTCTTGCCCACATCCCCGAGCGCGGCCGTGAGCCGGGCCTCCACCTCCGAATGGACATCTTCCCCTTCGATGGTGAAACGGCCTTCCACGGCTTCCTGATGAAGTTTCTTCAACTCCGGAATCAGCACGTCCAGTTCGTCCTTTTCCAGCAATCCCACTTCCGACAGCATGGTGATATGGGCCATCGTCCCGAGGATGTCCCACCGGGCGAGCATCAAATCCAGTTCCCGGTCCTTCCCGACCGTGAAAGCGTCGATTTCCGGCGCGTTATCGAATCCTTTCGACCAAATTTTCATAGATGAATCATTAGATTTCTCAACTTCGCCTTCGGCTCCGCTCGAAATGACAAGAGCCCTGTCATTTCGACCAAGGCCACAGGCCGCGTGGAGAAATCTGTCAAATAGTAAGGTTATCCAATAAGTTCACATATATCTCCACCGCCTTCCCGATGTCGTCGACCATCACGTATTCGTCGGCCGTGTGGGAGCGGGGGGAATCACCGGGGCCGAGCTTGACGGAGGGGAAACGGACGAGGGCCTGGTTGGAGAGGGTGGGGGAGCCGACGGCCGGGAGGCCGAGGGCGAGCCCCCGCTTCACCAGCGGATGGTCCGCCGCGATGGACGAGCCGCACAGCCGGACGGAACGCGCTTCCACGGTGCAGGGCGCCTCCGCTTGAACAAGATCCAGCAGTTCTTCATTGGAATACAGCCCGTTGGAACGCACGTCCACGACAAAGGTGCAGAGGTCGGGAATCACATTGTGCTGCGTCCCGGCATTGATCTGTGTCACCGTCATCTTGACCGGCCCCAGCAGGTCGGACACTTTGTCGAACTGTTTGTCCTTGAACCACTGGACGGCCGGGATCGCTTTATAAATCGCATTCACTCCGGTGTTCCGCGCCGCGTGTCCTGCGACGCCTTTCACCGAGCAGTCCAACACCATCAACCCTTTCTCGGCGACGACCATCTCCAGCGAAGTGGGTTCGCCGAACACGCCGCAGACGACGGGCCCGCAGGCGGCTTCAATCTCCGCCAGGGAGATCTCCAGGCCGTTCCGGCCGCTGGATTCTTCCTCCGCGGACAGGGAGAGAACCAGTGTGTAGGGCTGCGGCCGGGCGATAAGGCGTCTGTACGCTTCGATAAGCGCCACGACCGACGCTCCGTCGTCATTACTCCCAAGCCCGTACAACCGACCTCCTTCCACGGAGGGTGTGAACGGGTCCCGCGTCCAGCCGGAGACCGGCTTCACCGTGTCGATGTGGGCGTCCAGGAGTATGGCAGGGCCCTCTCCGTGGCAACACCAGAGATTGTTGCCGCAGCGGTGCGGGTTGAGACCCGCATCGGAGAGCCACGTCTCCAGGAAGTCGGCGACCGCCTTTTCGTCCCGGCTGAGCGAGGGAATGGAGATGAGCTTTTGCAGAAGCTCCGTCATAACAGTTCGTCTTCGTGCCGGTTGTAGTAAACCCGGAGCGGGGTGGAGAGCACCTTGATGAAGCCCTTCGCATCCTCCGCCGTCCAGCCTTTCTGCATCTCGCCGTACTCGCCGAACTTGGTCTTCACGAGGTCGTTCGCGCTTTCCACGCCCACGGTCTCGAACTGCTTCGGGCCGTAGTTCACGATGACGGTGCCGGTCACGTTCCGCTGGCTGGACTCGAGCATGGCCTCGATGTCACGCATCACGGGCTCGAGATACTGGCTCTCATGCAGGAACATGCCGTACCAGGTGCCCACCTGGTCCTTCCAGTACTGCTGCCATTTGGACAGGGTGTACTTCTCCAGATACTTGTGAGCGGCGATGATGAGCATCGGTGCGGCGGCCTCGAAGCCCACCCGGCCCTTGATTCCGATGATGGTGTCGCCCACATGGATGTCGCGGCCGAGTCCGTACCCGTCGACAGAGGCCTCCAAGGCCTGGATGGCGGCGACGGGGGAGGCGAAGGTCTTTCCGTCGACGGAAACGATCTGCCCCTTCTCGAACCCGATCTTCACGGTCCGGTTTCCGGACTTCGTGACCGGCTTCAGGTAGGCCGATTCGGGCAGCCCCTGGGCGGAGTCCAGCAGTTCGCCGCCGCAGATGGAGGTGCCCCAGAGGCCCACGTTGTAGGAATACTTGAGCTTGGCGAAGTCGGCCGGGAAGCCGTGGGCGTTGAGGTAGTCCACCTCTTCCTGGCGGGTGAGGGCCTTGTCGCGGGTCAGGGTGATGATCTCCATCTCGGGGCACATCACCTGGAAGGTCATGTCGAACCGGACCTGGTCGTTGCCGGCGCCGGTGGAGCCGTGGGCGATGGCGTCGGCCCCGACCTCCTTGGCATAGCGGGCGATGGCGATGGCCTGGAAAATGCGCTCCGACGAGACGGAGATGGGATAGGTGCCGCCCCGGAGGACGTTCCCGTACACCATATATTTCAGACTCTTTTCATAGTATTCGTCCTTGACGTCCAGGTTCGCGAAGGCCTTGGCGCCCAGTTTGTAGGCGTTTTCCTCGTTCTTCTTGAGCTGGGCGGGGGAGAACCCGCCCGTGTCCGCGCAGGCGGCGTACACTTCGTGGCCCTGGTTGGCCAGGTACATGACGGTATAGGAGGTGTCGAGACCTCCGCTGTATGCGACGACGATTTTCATATCACTAAACGGTTTTTAATATCGGGGAAAAGAGGTGTGAGGGCGTCGAGCACATCCTCGGAGGAGGCGCCTTCCCGGGTGACGAGAAGGATGGTGTCGTCTCCGGCGATGGTGCCGATGACCGGGAATATCATATGGTTGTCGATGAGGACGGCGATGGCGTTCGCCAGGCCCGGCCGGGTCCGGATGATGCCGAGCTGGCCGGAGAACTGGATCCGGAGAATGCCGGAAGAGAAATCGGCGGACAAATTTCGCCCCCGGGAAGGGACCACATAACCCTCGCCGGGGACTTTGGAGATTCGGAGCGCTTTCAGGTCACGGGACAGGGTGGCCTGGGTGGAGGAGATGCCTTCCTCCCGCAGCCGCGCGGCCAGTTCGTCCTGGCTGAACACGGGGCCTGCTTGGATGATGTCCAGAATGGCCTGCTGTCTGAGTCGAGTGTTATTCTGCATATTTATTGTATAACTATTCTTGTTTTTGCAAAGATATGCATTTTTCTTGAAATTATTTGCATAATATGGAAAAAATTATCTATTTTTGCCCTCGGTTAGCAGAATGAATGCATATGGAATTCAAAGTGATGGTGGCGCAGGAGTGCCACACAGCCTACTCAGAGGCGATTTGTCAGGAAATCTACATCTCCTCGCTGGAGCGGAAGACGGGTATCGCGAACCGCTCCCCGGAGTATGTCAATGAGAAGATCCGCGCCGGAAAAGCCGTCATCGCCCTGACGGACGAAGGGGAATTCGCGGGTTTCTCCTATATAGAATCATGGGGCGGCAAGAGTTTCGTCGCGAACTCCGGCCTCATCGTCGCGCACAAGTTCCGCGGGATGGGCCTGGCGAAGAAAATCAAGGAGCAGACTTTCATCCTTTCCCGGAAACTCTTCCCGGACGCCAAGATTTTCTCCATCACCACCGGCGCTGCGGTGATGAAGATGAACTACGAGTTCGGCTTCCGGCCGGTCCCCTTCGCGGAACTGACCGACGATCCCGAATTCTGGAAGGGCTGCGAAGGCTGCCGCCACTTCCAGATTCTCAAGGACCGTGAGTACAAGATGTGCCTGTGCACCGGCCTCCTGTACGACCCCAAGGAGCATCTGACCATCCATCATCCCGGCGAGGCATGATACGCGCGGGCATCATCGGAGGCGCCGGCTACACCGCCGGCGAGCTGGTCCGGCTGCTGGTGAACCATCCGGCGGCGGAAATCGCCTGGATCCATTCGGAGAGCCAGGCGGGGAAAGCCGTCGCGGACCATCATCCCGGCCTCGTGGGCGACACGGACCTCATTTTCACCGACATCATTGACCTGGAGGGCATAGACGTTCTTTTCCTGTGCTCTGCCCATGGAAAGAGCCGGGGTTTCTGGGAGGAGCATCCCTGCCCCGCGGGTCTCAAGGTCATCGACCTGGCGCAGGACTTCCGCGACGAGTCGGACGGTTATGTATACGGGCTTCCGGAACTGAACCGGAGCCGGATCGCCGGCACGGACAAAGTGGCCAATCCGGGCTGCTTCGCGACCGCCATCCAGCTGGCGCTCCTGCCGCTGGCGAAGGCCGGCCTCCTCGGGGGCGACGTCCACGTGCAGGCCGTCACCGGCTCCACCGGCGCCGGCGTCAAACCCGCCCCCACGACGCACTTCAGCTGGCGGGACAACAACCTGTCGACCTACAAAGTCCTGACGCATCAGCATCTGGTGGAGATTCGCCGGAACCTCGGCGTCGGGGACAACCTGCATTTCATCCCGGTCCGGGGCGATTTTCCCCGCGGCATCTTCGCCGTCGCCGAGACCGCCTGCGCCCTCTCCCCGGAGGAAGTGGCGGCCCTGTACAAGGATTTCTATGCCGATGCGGCCTTCACCCACGTCCTCTCCGGTTCCGTGGATCTCAAGCAGGTGGTGAACACCAACAAATGTCTGATATCCCTGGAGATGCACGACGGACAGCTCGTGATCACCTCCGTGATCGACAATCTCCTGAAAGGCGCCTCCGGCCAGGCCGTCCAGAACATGAACCTCCTGTTCGGCCTCCCCGAAACCGCCGGCCTCCGCCTCAAGGCCTCGGCCTTCTGATAGAAAAGGATATGGACTTATTCAACGTATACAAACGGTGGAACATCGAACCCGTCCGCGGGCAGGGTTCCACGCTGTGGGACGCCGCGGGGCAGGAGTACCTGGACCTGTACGGCGGACACGCCGTGATCAGCATCGGGCATTGCCATCCGCATTACGTGGAGGCGATATCGGCGCAGCTGAACAAACTGGGTTTTTACTCCAATGCCGTATTGAACAGCCTGCAGGACACCCTGGCGGAGAAGCTGGGAAAGGTCAGCGGCTATGAAACTTATCATCTTTTCCTGTGCAACAGCGGGGCGGAGGCCAACGAGAACGCGTTGAAGCTGGCCTCGTTCCATAACGGCCGCTCCAAGGTCCTCGCCTTCGGCGGGGCTTTCCACGGGCGGACCGCCGGTGCCGTGAGCGTCACGGACAATCCCAAGATCCGGGCACCGTTCAACGGGACGGACAAGGTCACGTTCGTCCCCCTGGGCGACCTGGCCGCTACGGAGAAGGAACTGTCCACGGAAACGTACGCCGCCGTCATCATCGAAGGCATCCAGGGCGTCGCGGGTATCCAGTTGCCGTCCGATGCGTTCCTGCAGGACCTCCGGGCCCTGTGCGACCGCACCGGCACCCTCCTCGTGCTGGACGAAATCCAGTCCGGCTGCGGCCGGACCGGCCGTTTCTTCGCCCATCAGCACGCGGGCGTGCAGGCGGATCTCATTACGATGGCCAAGGGCCTTGCGGGCGGCATTCCCATCGGCGCTGTCCTGATCAATCCGTCCATCCAGGCTTCCTACGGCCTGCTGGGCACGACTTTCGGTGGCAACCACATCGCCTGCGCCGCCGCCATCGCCGTCCTCGAAGTCATCGAGTCGGAGGGGCTTGTCGCCCGGGCGGAGAAGCTGGGCGCCTGGTTCGAGTCGCAGCTGAAGGGCGACCCCGCGCTCGCGGAGTACCGCGGACGCGGCCTGATGATCGGCCTGGAAATAAAGCCCGAATTCAAGGGTCTCCGGGACCGTCTCCTGTATGAGAAGCACATTTTCACCGGCGCCTCCGGGGAGAACGTCATCCGGCTGCTCCCCGCCTTGAACCTTCCCGAGGAAGGCGCGCGGAAGTTCGTGGAAGCCTGGAAAGCATTGACGAAATGAAGCATTTTACCAGCATGAAGCAATTGGGCGACCTGAAGGAAGCCCTTGCCGAGGCCGCCTACGTGAAGGCGAACCCCTTCGCGGACCAGGCGCTCGGCCATAACAAGACCGTCCTACTCGTTTTCTTCAACAACAGCCTCCGGACCCGGCTCAGCACCCAGAAGGCCGCCCTGAACCTGGGGATGAACCCCATCGTCCTGGACGTGAACCAGGGCGCCTGGAAGCTGGAGACCGGCCGTGGCGTGGTGATGGACGGAGACAAGAGCGAGCATATCCTGGAGGCGATTCCTGTGATGGGCTCGATGTGTGATATGATCGGTGTCCGGTCCTTCGCCCGCTTTGAATCCCGGGCGGACGACTACAACGAGGTGATCCTGAACCAGTTCATCCAGTATTCCGGGAAACCGGTCTTCAGCATGGAGGCCGCCATCCGGCATCCGCTGCAGACTTTCGCGGACATCATCACCATCGAGGAATACAAGACGAAACCGCGCCCGAAGGTGGTGATGACCTGGGCGCCGCATCCGCGGGCCCTGCCCCAGGCCGTGCCGAATTCCTTCGCGGAGGGAATGTCCATGACGGACTACGACTTCGTCATCGCCAATCCGGAAGGTTACGACCTGGCGCCGGAGTTCGTAGGAAACGCGAAGGTGACGCACAATCAGGACGAAGCCCTGGAGGGCGCCGACTTCGTGTATGCGAAGAACTGGGCTCCGTACCGGGAGGACATCTACGGACAGGTAGTGAACTATGACATGGGATGGACGGTGACCAAGGAGAAGATGGCCCTCACCAACGACGCCTTCTTCATGCACTGCCTGCCTGTGCGCCGGAATATGATTGTCACGGACGATGTCATCGAGAGCCCGCGCTCCCTGGTGATTCCCGAGGCGGCGAACCGCGTGGTCTCCGCTCAGACCGTCCTCAAGATGCTGCTTCAGTCGCTATGATCCGGGTGGTGAAATGCGGCGGGCAGGTCCTGGACAATGACGCCCTTCTCGAAGCTTTCTGCCGGGATTTCGCGGCCATGGAGGGACCGAAGGTCCTGGTCCATGGCGGCGGCGCCCTGGCCGGGAAGTTCCAGAAGGCCCTGGGCATCGAGCCGGTCAAGTACGAAGGCCGGCGGGTGACGGATGACGCCACCCTGCAGGTTGTGACCATGGTGTACGCCGGCTGGTGCAACAAGCGGGTGGTCTCTCTCCTGCAGGCCGCCGGTTGCGACGCCGTCGGCCTGTCGGGCTGCGACGGCTCCGTCGTCACAGCCTCGAAACGGCCGCCCATCGCCCTGTCCGACGGCCGGGTGGTGGATTTCGGCCAGGTGGGGGACGTGACGCCGGCGAGCGTCCGGACGGACTTCCTGCGTCTTTTGCTGGACAACGGCCTGACGCCGGTCCTCTGCGCCATCAACCATGACGGTGCGGGTCAGCTTCTGAACACGAACGCCGACACGGTCGCGGCCTCGGTGGCCGCCGCCCTCGGCGCCGGCCTGACAACCTGCTTCGAGCAGCCCGGCGTCCTGCTGGACCGGAATGACCCTTCGAGCGTGATCCCTTTCATCGACAAGGACAAATATGCCTCCTTGAAGGCTTCCGGCATCGTCGCCGACGGGATGATCCCCAAGCTGGACCAGGCCTTCGACGCCCTGGAAAAGGGAGCGGCCGAGGTCCGCATCTGCCACTGCTCCGCCCTCCTTTCCGATGCCGGCACGACGGTCTCCCTGGCACCTTCTGTCATCCAGCTCCCTCCTTCTGTCATTCAGAACCCTCCTTCTGTCATTCTGAGCGAAGCGAAAGAATCTAAACCATGACCAGGAAATTGGCAAGACTCCAACTCGGCAACGGCCGGGTCCTGGAAGGTTGGAGTTTCGGATATGACGGCCCGGCGACCGGCGAGGTGGTGTTTTCCACTTCGATGGTGGGCTATCCCGAAAGTCTCACCGACCCTTCTTTCGAGGGGCAGATCCTCTGCGTCAGTTACCCCCTCGTGGGCAACTACGGCATTCCTGACATGGCTGCGGGTCCGGACGGACTGTCCCTTCGCGCCGAATCGGAACGGATTCATGTCCGCGGCCTGGTCATCGCCGACTACAGCGAAAACTACAGCCACTGGGACGCCGTCGAAAGCCTGGGCGACTGGCTCAAGCGGGAGCACGTCCCGGGCATCTCCGGCGTCGACACCCGCGCCCTCACCCGCATGATCCGCGAAGAAGGCGTCATGCCGGGCCGGATCGTGATTGAAGGAGATTCCTTCGCTTCGCTCGGAATGACACCCCCCTGTCCCACCGACATGGTTGAAGACCACTCTTCCTGTCATTCCGACGAGGTCGAAGACCGAGGAAGGAATCTTTTGGTCTCAGCCGTCAGCTGCCGCGAAGTCCTTCATTACGGCAAGGGTTCGAAGCGCGTCGTCCTGGTGGACTGCGGCGTGAAGCACAACATCCTGCGCTGTCTCGTTTCCCGGGACATCGAGGTGGTGCGTGTGCCTTGGGACTATGATTTCACGGACATGGACTGTGACGGTCTGTTCCTGTCCAACGGACCGGGCGATCCTGCCGTGTGCACGGCCGCCATCGAGCATTTGCGGAAGGCGCTGCAGGGGGACCGGCCGGTCTTCGGCGTGTGCCTGGGAAGCCAGCTGATGGCCCTTGCGGCGGGCGCGAAGACGTTCAAGCTGCCGTACGGCCACCGCAGCCATAACCAGCCTGTGCGCCGCGTGGGAACGGACCGCTGCTACATCACTTCCCAGAACCATGGTTATGCCGTGGATCCGGCCACGCTGCCGGAAGGCTGGGAGCCTTTCTTTGTCAACCTGAACGACGGGACCAACGAGGGCATCCGGCATCTGGAGAAGCCCTTCTTCGCCACGCAGTTCCATCCGGAAGCCTCCGGAGGGCCCGTGGACACGGAGTTCCTGTTCGATGATTTCATTTCCCTGCTATGATCCGGAAAGTGCTTATCCTGGGCTCGGGCGCGCTGAAAATCGGCGAGGCCGGAGAATTCGACTACAGCGGTTCGCAGGCTCTCAAGGCCTTGCGGGAGGAGGGGATCCGCACCATCCTCGTGAATCCCAACATCGCGACGGTCCAGACATCGGAAGGAGTGGCCGACGAGGTGTATTTCCTGCCGGTGACGCCGGAGTTCGTGGAGAAGGTCATCAAGAAGGAACGGCCGGACGGGATCCTGCTTTCCTTCGGCGGTCAGACGGCGCTCAACTGCGGCGTGGCTTTGTTCCGCAACGGCATTCTCAAGCGCTACGGCGTGCAAGTGCTGGGAACGCCCGTGGAAACCATCATCGACACGGAGGACCGGGAACTGTTCGTGGCCCGGCTGGACGAGATCGGCGTCATGACCATCCGCTCCCATGCGGCCACCTCCCTGCAGGAGGCGCGGGACGCTGCTCGTGAAGTGGGCTATCCCGTCATCATCCGGGCCGCCTATGCGCTGGGCGGGCTGGGCTCCGGATTCTGCGAGGACGAGGCCCAGCTGGACGCCGTGGCTGCGAAAGCCTTCACCTTCTCGCCCCAGGTGCTCGTGGAGAAATCCCTGCGCGGCTGGAAGGAAATCGAGTACGAGGTGGTCCGTGACCGCTTCGACAACTGCATCACGGTCTGCAACATGGAGAACGTGGATCCGCTGGGCATCCATACGGGCGAGAGCATCGTCGTCGCCCCGTCGCAGACCCTCACCAATGACGAATACCATTTCCTGCGGAAGAAGGCCATCGACATTGTCCGGCATCTGGGCATCGTCGGGGAGTGCAACGTGCAGTATGCGTTCAGCCCCGACGGGGAGGATTACCGGGTCATCGAGGTCAATGCGCGGCTCAGCCGCTCCTCGGCCCTGGCCTCCAAGGCGACGGGCTATCCGCTGGCGGCCGTGGCCGCCAAGCTCGGCCTCGGCTATGGCTTGCATGAACTCAAGAACGCGGTCACACGGACGACACCGGCCTTCTTTGAGCCGGCGCTGGACTATGTCGTCGTGAAGATTCCGCGCTGGGACCTTGCGAAGTTCAAAGGCGTTTCCCGGGACATCGGCCCCGGCATGAAGAGCGTCGGCGAGGTGATGGCCATCGGCCGGACCTTCGAGGAGGCCGTACAAAAAGGCATCCGGATGATCGGCCAGGGGGCCAACGGCTTCGTGTGCAACAAGCCCTATGTGACGGAGGACCTGGACTTCGCCCTTTCGCATCCCACCGACACGCGCATTTTCGCCATCGCCGCGGCTTTCGAGTCAGGGTATAGCGTGGACCGGATCCATGCGCTCACCCACATCGACCGCTGGTTCCTGGACAAACTGGCCCATATCGAATCCACTTATCGGTCCCTGGAAGCCTGCGCTTCGCTGGAAGAAGTGCCGGCGGACCTGCTGCGCCGGGCGAAGGTCGAGGGATTCTCGGACATTCAGATCGGCCGGGTGTTCCATATCGGCGAGGAGGTCGTCCGCGAACGCCGGGTCGCCCTGGGCATCCGTCCTTCCGTCAAACAGATCGACACCCTGGCTGCGGAATTCCCCGCCGTCACGAACTACCTTTATCTGACTTATCAGGGCTCCTGCGATGATGTGGAACCGGAAGATCCCGGCCGCAGCGTCATCGTGCTGGGCTCCGGCGCATACCGGATCGGCAGCAGCGTGGAGTTCGACTGGTGCGCCGTCAGCACTGTGCGCACCCTTCGGGAAAGCGGACGGAAGGCCATCATGGTCAATTACAACCCGGAAACGGTCTCCACCGATTATGACACCTGCGACCGGCTCTATTTCGACGAGCTGAGCCTGGAGACGGTCTGGGAGATCTGCATGCGGGAGCGCCCGGACGGCGTCGTCGTAAGCGTGGGCGGACAGATCCCCAACAACCTGGCCCTGCCGCTGGACCGCTGCGGCATCCGCATCCTGGGCACTTCGGCGGCCGACATCGACCGGGCCGAGGACCGGGGCAAGTTCTCCGGCGTGGTGGACCGCCTGGGCATCGACCAGCCCCGTTGGAAGGAGATGACGACGCGTTCCGACATCGACCGTTTCATCGGCGAGGTTGGGTTCCCCGTGCTCGTGCGTCCTTCTTATGTATTGTCGGGCGCCGCCATGAATGTCTGTTATTCGGCCGATGACCTGACTTCCTGCCTGGAGCGCGCCGCGGAGGTGTCCGAAGAGCATCCCGTGGTCGTCAGCGCCTTCCTGCAGCGCTGTCAGGAACTGGAATGCGACGCTGTCGCCGACGGAGGCCGGGTGCTCGCCTGCGCCATTTCGGAGCACATCGAGTTTGCCGGGGTTCATTCCGGTGACGCCACGATCCAGTTCCCGGCCCAGCGGGTATACGGTTCGGTCCTGTCCCGGATCCGGAAGACGGCGGCGGCCATCGCGGCCGAACTGCATATCACGGGTCCCTTCAACATCCAGTTCCTGTCTTCGGACCTGGACCTGAAGGTCATCGAGTGCAATCTCCGGGCTTCGCGGAGCTTCCCCTTCGTGTCCAAGGTGTGGCGGACGGATCTCATCGGCCTGGCCACGCGGTGCATGCTGGGGCAGCATCCTTCCCCCTGGATGACCGACCCCTTTGACTTGGGCTATGTGGGCGTCAAGTGTTCCCAGTTCTCTTTCGCGCGGCTCCACCAGGCCGATCCGGTGTCCGGTGTGGACATGGCTTCCACCGGCGAGGTAGGCTGCCTGGGCCGCTCCAGCGACGAGGCCCTGCTGAAGGCGATGCTGTCGGTGGGGCACCGGGTGCCGGCCGGGCCGGTGCTTCTGTCCACGGGCGACGCCTTCCAGAAGGCCGAGCTGCTGCCCGCCTGTCGGTCGCTGGCGGAAAAGGGTTATACCTTATATGCTACGGACGGCAGCTGCCGATATCTGTTGGAACATGGCGTGCCCGCGCAACGCGTGCGCTGGCCGGACGAGCCGGACGACGGGACGCCTTCGTCCCTGGACCTGATCCGGGAGCACAAGGTGGACCTCGTGGTCAACAACCCCAAGAATTTCTCGCACTCCGAACTTGGCAACGGGTATCATCTCCGCCGGGCCGCCGTGGACTTCAATGTCCCGCTCATCACGGACGCGCGGCTGGCTTCCGCCTATATCCGGGCCTTCTGCACGCTCCCGGATGATGCCCTGGAGGTCCGCAGCTGGGGGGATTATGCGGGAAAGTGGTAATTTTTTAAAAAAAATCTTCAAAAAATTTTGGCGGTTCAGAAAAAGTTTCTACCTTTGCAGTCCCGTTTGAAACGAGCATGTCAAAATGAGGTTTCAGAAAGGGATTCGTTCAATGACAATACTGAGAGAAAAGATCAAAGAGGTAAAGAAAAACAGAAAGAGAGT
>JAEEGJ010019579.1_pt1 | contig 14878 bp, 5 predicted proteins | sample 8958761 | NCBI WGS metagenome assembly JAEEGJ01 (sample SAMN16246546, study PRJNA631951) | gut metagenome | biome: gut microbiome; feature: rumen; material: RS-attached | host: Bos | place: Iran: Karaj | collected 2018-10 | reverse complement strand
TGGATGGTCGACTTCCAGCCCACCCGGAAGTTCTACCTCTTCCCGCTGGCGGGCGCTTTGGCGCGCTTTGCTAAAAAATGACCGATACCTTACAATCTAATACCCGGAAAAGTCTTATCTTTGACAAACACACCTGATAACCGTTCCCTCTTTATGAAGAAAAGTATCCTCTTTCTCCTTGGATCCCTGCTGTTTGCCGCTTGCTGCGGCACCCCGGATGTCAAATTCCCGCAGGGACAGTATCCTTACGACAACCCCTACGCCTTCGGCCATGATCTCTCATTCGTGCTGAGCGCCGAGAAGCGCGGCGGAGTGTGGTACGACACCGACGGCACGCAGATGAGCCCCTGGCAGATCTTCCGCAGCCATGGCTACAACTGGGGCCGCCTGATGATCTGCAACGAGCCTTCGCGTCTGGGCCAGACCCTCGACTATGTCATGGAGGGCGCGCAGAAACTCAAAGAGAACAACATCCACTTCGCCCTGGACTTCATGATGGCGGACGGTTGGTCCAACCCGATGACCCAGCCCACGCCCTCGAGCATGAAGGATATGACCCACCAGGAACGTACGGCGGCCTTCTACGACTATGTCCACCACGTGATCGCGACCCTGCGCGACGCCGGCGTCCAGCCGGAGCTCGTCCAGGTAGGCAACGAGATCAGCAACGGCGCCTTCTGGCCCACCGGCCGCATCTATTACGGCGAGGAGAAGCGTGACCAGAGCCGCTGGAAAGAGTTCACCGACTACATCAAGGCCGGCATCAAGGCTATCCGCGACGTGGATCCGGCCATCCAGGTGATGCTGCACCTCGACTTCGGCGGCGACCTGGAGATGAGCGAGATCTTCTTCACGAAGATGAAGGAATACAAAGTCGTCTATGATTGCATCGGATTCTCTTTCTATCCCTGGTCGCACGGCACGCTGATGGACCTGCGCGACAACCTCTACTATGTCATCGAGAAGTTCCGCAAGCCCGTTTACGTGATCGAGACCGGCTTCTACTCCGTGCCTTCGCAGTACTTCGAGCGCAAAGGCCTGCGCGCCCCCTTCCCCGAGACCCCGGAGGGCCAGAAGCAGTGGTTCCAGGCGGTCAACGAGATCGTGATGGCCGCACCGTACAACCTCGGACGCGGCGTGTTCTGGTGGGAGCCGATGCAGCGCGGCCGCGGCTGCTTCGACGACCAGACCCACGTGGCGAAACCCATCCTCGAGGCTTTCGAGCAATATGCCTATCCGCTGGAGCGCACCGACGGCAATCCCCGTATCTGGGATTTCGAAGAAGGCGAACGTCCGTAACCCTGCCCGAGCGGAATGAAGCGCCGGTCCCAGCGGACAGCCCCCGTGCTCCTGCTTCTTGCCCTGCTCTCCATCCAGGTCTGCCAAGCCGCGTCCAGGCAATACCTGTTCCGGCATTTCAGTACGGATGACGGGCTCTCGGGCAACAGCATCATCTGCATGACCCAGGACCGGATGGGCCTGATCTGGGCCGGCACCCGCAACGGCGTCTGCTGGTTCGACGGCGAGCGCTTCAATCCACCGACAGTCCGGGATACCGCCGGATTCCTGAGCGGATCCATCCATTCCATCTGCACCAGCCCGGACGGGGCCGTATGGCTCTCCACCGACCGGGGCATCTGCAGCTACGACCCGGCCACCGGCGATCTCCGCGCCTTCGGGGCGGAGATCGGTGCCCGGGACCTGCACTGCGATGCCGCGGGCCGGCTCTGGTTTATCGTACAGGGCGAGATCCGGAGGATGGACACCCGCAGCGGGGAGACTTTCCGCTACGACAGCCAGGACACCTTCTACCCCTACCGCAGTTGCCTGGACGACAAGGGCCAGATATGGATTTCCTCCCGCGACGGCCTGTTGTATCGCTACCTTTCCGAGAACGATTCTTTCGAGCAATATCAGATTCTCCCCCGGCAGACCCTTGCCAGAGGGATCTACCCCCGCTTGCTCATCCCGCTCTCCGACGGGGAGTTCCTGATGGCGACCAGCGACAATGAAGTCTGGCAGGTCAATCCGCGGAGGGGCACGAGCGAGCGGGTGCTGTCCGCGGACCAGGTCGAGGACGAAGCGGCCATCATGTGCCTGCTCGAGAACCGCAAAGGGGAATACCTGGTCGGCAGCAACAAAGGGCTCTACCTCGTGGACCGGGACTCCCGTTCCGTCAGCGAAGTAAGCAGCGACCCGATCGACCGGCTGTCGCTCTCCAGCGACAATATCCGCACCTTGTTCAAGGATCGGGACGGAAGGGTCTGGATCGGCACTTTTTACAGCGGCATCAACCTCTGGCAGCAGTCCGAGTTCACTTTCTACCGGAACTTTTCCGACACCTCCCCCTTCTCCATCCGGGGCAATACCGTTCGCAGCATCTGCCAGGACAGCTCGGACCGTATCTGGATCGGCACGGAAGACGGATTCCTCAACTGCATCAACCCGGACGGGACGGTCCTGCCCATCGGGCCGGAGCACGGACTGCCCCCGATGGCCAATTACCATTCCCTGTTGCTGCACGATGGCCTGCTGGTGATCGCCACCTACGACAACGGCATCTTCCTATTCGACCCTGAGCGGCTCCGGGTCAAGGCCCATTTCCAACTGCCAGGCGAGAATTTCATCTGCCTGCTCCGGACGCAGGACGGGACCCTGCTTACAGGGACCGGCGGCGGAGTGTATTATTTCCAGCCGGAATCCGGCAATTTCGAGCGGATCGAGGCGCTCGGATCCACCTTCGTGCACGCCCTGTACGAAGACCGGCAGGGCCGGGTCTGGATCGGCACCTACGGCTCCGGGCCCTGGATCCTCGACCGCTCCACCGGGGAATGCTTCCGGGTGGAATCCGCTCCCGGCTGCCCGCCGCTCGACCAGACGCGCATCACCCACCTCGCCGAAGACCGCAACGGCACCATCTGGATTGCCACCGAAGGAAACGGCCTCTGCCAGGCAGCGGACGATCCCGCCGTGCCCCGCCGCTTCCGGACGGCGCAGTTCACGCTGGCGGACAAACTGCCCAGCAATGTCACCTGCGCCATCGTCCAGGGTCGCGAGGGCATGCTCTGGGTCTCTACGGACAAGGGCCTCTTCTCCTTCGACCCGGAGAACAATTGCGTGATAGACTCCTATCTCGACAAGAATAGCACCATCGGCAATTATTTCCGCTACGGCTCGGTCATGTTGGACCGTGCCGGCCGCATCCACCTGGGCACGACGCTGGGTATGCTGGCCTTCCACCCCAGCGTCCTGCGCGAACGCCGCGACCCCGTCCTGCTGCTGACGGACATCCTCGCCGGCCGGGAGGACCAGACCCTCCGGCTGCACGAACCGGGGCATTCCGCCCTGACCTCTTCCCAGATCTCGGTCCGGCAGCGGGACGCCGCCTACCTGCGGTTCCGCTTCGCCAACATCGTCGAAGACGAATGGCACCACCAGCAATACCGCTACAGTTTCAGCCGGCGCCGGCAAAAAATAGAATCCGTCACGGAAGAGAACGCCGTGACCTTCGCCGGCATCCGGGACGGACGCTACACCTTCGATGTATGGGTGGACGGATCGAAATCCGAAGCAGCGCACCGCCAGCTGACCATCCTTGTCAAGCCGCCGCTGTCCGCCTCGTGGCCGGCGCGGGTCCTGTACCTGTTTGCGTTCTGCATCGCCGGAGGATGGATGGTCCGCAATTATTACAAACGTAAGCGGCTGGAGCGGGAGCGCTATCTGCACCAGCTGGAAGACGAGAAGCAACACGAGATCTACGACGCCAAGATCAATTTCTTCACCAACATCGCCCACGAGATCCGCACCCCGCTGACCCTCATCAAGATGCCGGTGGACAAGATCATGGAAGAAAAGCGCTACTCCGAGGAAAACCGGGAGGACATCGCCACCGTCAAGGCGAACACGGACCGGCTGCTGTCCCTGGCCAACCAGTTGCTGGACTTCCGGAAAATGGAGAGCAAGCAGATGAAACTCAACTTCCTGCAGGAAGACCTCTGCGAGCTGACCCGGCGGGTCTGTAGCTATTTTTCCCCAGCCGCCCAGGCGCATCACATCGATTTCGCCATGCAAATACCGGAAGGTCAGATCCCGGTCATGTGCGCAGCGGCCAGCATTGAGAAAATCATCAGCAATCTGATATCCAACGGATTGAAATATTGCCAGAAACGCGTTTCCCTCTCCCTTTCGGAAATGGCGGGCGAGAAGGGAGCCGTCCTGCGGGTGACCAGCGACGGGCCCAAAATCTCCGCCGACGAACGGGAGAAAATTTTCGAGCCTTTCTACCAGGAACGCTCCAGTCAGGTCAAGATCCGGGGCAGCCGGGGCACCGGCCTGGGTCTGCCTTTCTCCCGGATGCTCACCGAACTGCACAATGGCCGGCTCTACCTCGACGACACCCCCGGTCCCGGGAACTGTTTCGTGCTCGAACTGCCCAAAGAGCAGGACCAGGATATCAGCCTGCAGCGCCCGAAAGCGGACGTCCAAGAGCCCGAGGCCGTGGCGGAACAGGCCGCGGATTATGCTGCATCCGGCCGCCATACCGTGCTGATCGCCGAAGACGATACCGAACTCAACAATTACCTGAGGAAAGAGCTTAGCGCCGACTACCATGTCCTGCAGGCCTTCAACGGCGATGAAGCACTCGAGCTGATCAAGCGCCAGAAAGTGGACATCCTGGTCAGCGATATCATGATGCCCGGCATCGACGGCTGCACCCTCTGCAACATCATCAAGACCAATCTCGAATTCAGCCACATTCCGGTCCTGCTGCTGACCGCGGCGGTCGGGATGGAGCGGCATATCGAGACCCTGAAAGTCGGTGCGGACGGATATCTGGAGAAGCCTTTCCCGATCGGCCTGCTCAAAGCCAACATCCAGAATCTCTTCGCCAACAGGGAATTGACTTTCAAACAGTTCACCGATTCTCCGCTCTCCCACTTCAACGGGCTGAAGGTGGGCAACATGGATGATGACTACATGAACCGCCTGCACAAGGAGGTCATGAACCGGCTGTCAGATCCCGACCTGAGCATCGAGGACCTGATCTCCGCCCTGGGCACCAGCAAATCCACGCTGTTCCGCAAGGTCAAGGCCAATACCGGCCTCAACATCCTCGAATACATCAAACTCTGCCGGCTCAAGAAAGCCGCCGAACTGCTGGCGGCCCAGAAATATAAAATCGGCGAGGTCGTTTATCTGGTCGGCTTCTCCTCCGCCTCCTATTTCACCGCCAATTTCAAGAAGCAATTCAATGTTTCCCCTTCGGATTTCGTCCGCCAGGTACGCGGCGAGCGCAAAAGCGGCACATAGACCGCTCAGACCGCAGAATTGACAAAAAATGGTCTATAGTTTTTAATAACCAAGGCTCTTTTCTTTTATTTTTGTGGAAAAGAGCCCTTTAGTTTTTAAAAAACTATAGTATGCAAAAACCAATTATTTTACTCCTTTCCGTTTCCCTTGCCCTGCTGCTGTCCTCCGGCCTGTCCGCCCAGGTCAAGGTAAACGTGACGAAGACCACCATTCCGACCTACCTGGTAGGCGATCCCGAACTGGATCCCTATTTCTTTACCGGCAGGACGTACCAGGGTGCCGCCGGGCACGTTTATCCCTACCCCATCTACGACATCCTGACCGATGACCGGGTGGACCGGGACTACAAGTACCTCACCCTGGAGAACGAGTACACCGAGATCGGGGTCCTGCCCGAGATCGGCGGCCGTATCTTCCATGCCCGCGACAAGAAGTCCGGTTACGATTTCTTCTACCGCCAGCATGTCATCCGCCCGGCCCTGATCGGTATGATCGGATCCTGGATCTCCGGTGGCGTGGAGTGGAACATCCCGCACCATCACCGTGCCTCGTCCACGCTCAACGCCGGATATGAAGTCGTTGAGAACCCGGACGGCAGCAAGACCATCTGGATCGGTGAGACCGAACTCCGCCAGCGGCTGAAATGGTCGATCGGCCTGACGATGTTCCCGGGCAAATCCTATGTCGAGGCGACCTTCCAGATGCAGAACCGCACCCCGATGATGCAGTCCTTCCTGTACTGGGCGAATGTCTCGGTGCACGCCAACGAGAACTACCAGGTGCAGTTCCCGCCGCAGACGGTGTATGGCACGACCCACAGCAAGACCAACTACTCCGACTGGCCGTATACCGCGGCCGCGGGCAGCAACGAGGCCTGGGACACCAGTTGGTGGAAGAACTGGCGGGGCTCCAACTCTACCTTCGCCGTCAACTATGCGCAGGATTTCCTCGCCGGTTATGACTTCGGCAAGGACGCCGGAACCGTGCATTTCGCCAACCACCATCTTGTCCCCGGCAAGAAATTCTTCCTGTGGGGCACGGACAGCGTCTGGAACGAGATGCTGACCGAGGAGGACGGTGCCTACCTTGAACTGATGGTCGGCACCTACTCCGACAACCAGCCGGACTATAGCTGGATCGGCCCCAACGAAGTGCGGGTCACCAAGCAATACTGGTATCCCATCAAGAAGATCGGCGGCGCCAAGAACGCGACGCTCGAAGCAGCGGTCAATGTGGTCCGCAAGAGCCCGACTACCGTGATGGTCGGCTTCAATGCCACTTCCCTCTACCGGGGGGCCAAGGTCCTGGTGAAGGCGGGCGGTACCGTCATCGCCAAGCGCACGGTCAATATCGATCCCGACACCCCGTTCCTCGAGGACTTCACCATTTCTTCCGCCGTCCAGGATCCGGACATCTTTGCCGGCCTGTACGACAGCAACGGCGTGGAACTGGTCAGCTATTCTCCCGTCGTCAAGGATGAACTGGAGCGCCCGCACCCCGCAGACCGTCCCAAGAACGATCCGGCCGAATATGATACTGTCGAGGAACTCCTGCTCGCCGGCCAGCGGCTGGAGGAATTCCACAACGCACGTGTGGACCCGCTTCCTTACTATGAAGAAGCCCTCAAGCGCGACCCGCAGAACACCCGCGTGAACGTGAACCTGGGCATCTACTATGCCCGGCGCGCCCAGTGGGAGAAGGCCGAAGGCTATCTGCAGACGGCCTACCAGCGCCTGACGGGCCTGCACTTCATGCCGGAGATCGACAAGACCGGCGCCATCTACCAGACGAACCCCAAGGACGGCGAGATGCTCTACTACCTCGGCGTCGTCTCCCAGGCCCTCGGCAAGGAAAAGGAAGCCGAGACCTATTACTGGAAGTCCACCTGGTATCCCGGCTTCCAGTCCCCGTCCTACCTCTATCTCGCTGAGATGTACTGGAAACAGGGCCGCAAGGCCGAGGCCCTCGACGCCATCGACCGCAGCCTTGACCTGAGCGGCTCCAGCACGCAGGGCAAGTTCGTCAAGGCCTTCTTCCTCGCCGAGACCGGCAAGCCCGCCGATGCCCGCAAGCTCCTGCGCGAGAACCTCGCCTTCGATCCCATCGACTGGCTCAGCCAGGTCGAGCTGGCCCGCCTGGACCGCAACGACAGGGGTGTGGACCACGTGCTCGCCCATATGGGCATTCCCCTGCAGGAGGCCCTCGAGATCTCCACTTTCTATGGTGCGCTCGGCGCCTATCCCCAGGCCGTCGCCTTCCTCGACTACGTGATGGCACACGGCACGCCGTTCGCCTCCACGCCGATGCAGAAGAATGCCGTGGAGCCCTTCACGGCCTCCCCGCTGCTGAACTACATGGCCGGCTGGTACTCCTCCCTGGCCGGCGACAAGGACAAGGCCCTGGCCTACTACCGCAAGGCCGCCGGGATGTCCCCCGACTACTGCTTCCCGTTCCGCGTGGAGGAGAAGCAGATGCTCGAAGACGTGATCGCGGCCAACCCCGCCGACGGCAAGGCACCCTACTACCTGGGCAACCTGCTGTACTACTATGACCAGAAGGATCTCGCCATCGACGCCTGGAAGAAGGCCATCGCGATCGATCCCGCCTACGGGATGAGCTACCGCAACCTGGGCTTCGCCACCGACAAGTACCTGGGCGACCAGCAGGCCGCCGCGGAGATCTACCGCCAGGCCATCGCCGCCGACGCCTCCGATCCCAAGTTCTTCACCGAGCTGGACATCCTCGAAGAGGCCCTCCAGGTCCCGTCCGCCCAGCGTCTCGCCCGGATGGAGAAGAACAAGAAGTCCGTCTTCAAGTCCGACGACGCCACCTCCCGCTACGTCTATCTGCTCGTCGACAACGGCAAGTACCAGCAGGCGCTCGACATCCTGGGCACGCGCCACTTCCGCGTGTGGGAAGGCGGCCAGACGGTCTACACCCAGTTCGTGGACGCCCACCTGCTCCGCGGTCTCGGCCTCCTTTCCAAGAAGAAGAATGCCAAGGCCCTCGAGGACTTCCTCGCCGCCGGCACCTTCCCGCGCAACCTGGAGACCAACGAGCTCTCCACCGGACCGGTGGTGGCCAAGGTCGCCTATCACCAGGGTCTCGCCTACGAAGCCCTCGGCCAGGCCGACAAGGCCCGCGAAGCCTTCGAACGCTGCATCACCACGGCTGGTGGCGGCAACGCCTTCTCCCGCCGCCGCGGCTTCGGTGACGAGAGCAAGTACTTCGTCGCCATGGCCCAGAAGCACCTGGGAAAGAACGCGGAGAGCGAGCAGTCCATCAAGGAGCTCCAGGAATATGTGAACCAGCAGCTGGCCCAGAGCGGTGCCACCTCCGTCGTGGACATCTACTCCAAGTTCGGTGAGGACGGAACCAGCGCCACCATCACCGCCCGCAACCTGTACCTCCAGGGTCTTGTGAACCTGGCCCAGGGCAACAAGGCCGAGGCGCGCCAGAACTTCACCCGTTCCCTGGAAGTCAACCCGTCCAACGTATGGGCCAAGTACTTCCTCAGTCAAAGCAAATAATCCATACCTATTAACCCATTTAATTACTAACACAAACCGTTTTTCGTATGAAAAGACTTCTTGCATTCCTGCAGATGACTGCATGTCTCGTGCTCTTGGCCCTTCCGGCCGCAGCACAGCGGTCCCATGCGGTCCGGGGTGTCGTCACAGACGCCACCGGTCCCGTCCCGGGCGTGAACGTCGTGCTCGTGGGCGGCAACGCCGTGGGAACTATGACTAACCAGGACGGTGCGTACTCGCTCCCTTCGGTTCCCGTGGGGTCCGTCCTTCAGTTCTCCTTCGTGGGCTACACCACCGTCGAAATCACCGTGGGTGCCCAGGAACTCATCAATGTCTTTATGGAGGAAGACACCAACCTCCTGGATGAACTTGTGGTCATCGGTTACGGTACCGTACGAAAGAGTGACCTCACCGGTTCCGTCGCTTCCGTCAGCGGCGATGAAATGACCAAGGCCGCGACGGGTGACGCACTGTCCGCCCTCCAGGGCCGCGCCGCAGGTGTTTCGATCGTCACCAACACCGGTGACCCGTCCGCTACGGCCCAGATCAAGATCCGCGGTACCGGTACCACCAACAACACCGACCCGCTCTTTGTCGTGGACGGTTTCCCGATGAGCAATATCGACTTCCTTTCCCCGAACGACATCTCCTCCATCGAGATCCTCAAGGATGCATCCGCGACGGCCATTTACGGTTCCCGGGGCGCTAACGGTGTCGTGATGATCACGACCCGCCAGGCCAAGGCGCAGGCGCTCAGGGTTCGTGCGACCGCTGAATTCGGCGTCACGGCTCCGCCGCGCAAGCCGGCTATGCTGACAGCTCAGCAATATGGAGAGATGGTCAACCTTGCGAACACCAATTCCGGTCTGGCCGCCGACTATAAAGTCGGCACCACGACGACCGACTGGTTCAATGAAGTGATGCAGACCGGCCTCTACCAGAACTACAACCTCAACCTGAACGGCGGCAGCGAGGCCGTTGCCGAGAACTTCTCTGTCAACTTCTATGACAATCAGGGTACCGTGAAGAGCACCGGCTTCAGCCGTATCAATCTCACGTCCAACACCCAGTTCAAGCCGTTCAAATGGATGACCCTCCGGGCTTCCCTGTCCGGTTCCTTCGCCAAGACCAAAAGCATCGGCTCCAACGGCAGCAACAACGCTTCCATCCTGCTGTCCTCCCTCATCGCTCCGCCTGACGTGCCGGTGTGGGATGACGCCGCCGATTACTATCACGGCATTCTGGCCATCCGTCTGGCAAACCCGGCCGGTGTGGTTTACCGCAACGCCGACGGCGGTTCCAACCAGCGGAACAACCTCATCGGTAACTTCAGCGCGGACATCAAGTTCCTCAAGTACCTCACCTTCACTTCCCGTTTCGGCTACCGCTACAACTTCACCTTCGGTGACAGTTTCGGCCCGATTTACTATGAGACTTCCAACATCGCCAGCGGTAACAACTCCGTGGGCCGCAGCACCTCCTATTCCAAGGACTGGACCTGGGAGAATATGCTGACTTTCGCCAGGAAATTCGGCAAGGCCCACGACTTCTCGGCGATGGTCGCCATGTCCGCACGGGATTTCTACACGGAGAACTGGAGCGCCTCCAGGCTGGACCTGCCGTCCGAAAAACCGGAACTCCGCTTCCTGAGTGCCGCGACCAACACGACCCCGAACGTGAGCGGTTCCGGCAGCGCCCTCGGCATGCTGTCTTACCTTGGCCGTATCAACTACTCCCTGCTGAACCGCTATCTGCTCACCGTCTCCTTCCGTGCTGATGGTTCTTCCCGTTTCATTGGAAACAATAAATGGGGTTACTTCCCTTCCGCCTCCTTTGCCTGGAAGTTTACCGAGGAACCTTTCTTCAAGAATATGAACCAGCAGTTCCTCGACAGCGGTAAGTTCCGCATCGGTTGGGGGCAGATCGGTAACGAACGAATGAGTTCCTACTATCCGTACCAGACCAGCATCCGCCAGGGTCAGTACTACATCATCGGTGACACGCCGACCCGTACCAACGGCGCCGCCACCGGCACTCTCGGTAACGCGGACCTGAAGTGGGAAACCTCCGAGCAGTTCAATGCCGGCGTCGACCTCGCCTTCCTTCGCAACCGCCTTACCCTGACTGCCGATTACTTTATCCGTAAGACCGACAACATCCTTCTCAGTGAAAACGTACCAAGAGTCTCCGGTACGGCCAGCATCACCCGGAACGTGGGCGGTATGGAAAACCGCGGTGTGGAACTCACCGTGGGTTGGAAGGACGATATCGGTGACTTCCATTATGGCATAGAGGGAAATGTATCCTTCATCAAGAACAAGGTTACCAACCTGGGTAAGTCCGGCTTCCTGTCCAGCTCCTTTGCTTATGACTATGCCCTGATCGATATGCAGGGCCAGTTCAGCGGCGTGCTTCGCTCCGAGCCCGGCCAGCCGTTCAACTCATTCTATGGCTATGAGTTCCTCGGTATTTTCCAGGACCAGGCCGAAATCGACGCCTACAAGAACGCCAAGGGCGAACTGATTATGCCGAACGCCAAGCCCGGTGACTCCAAGTTCGCCGACATCGGCGGTGCCTTCGATGATGACGGGAATCCCATTCCTGACGGCAAGATTGACCAGAACGATATGACGTTCATCGGCAATCCCCATCCGGCTGCCACCTTCGGCCTGAACATCAACATGGCCTGGAAGGGCTTCGACCTCTCCATGCTGTGGCAGGGCGTTGCCGGCGTGGACATCTTCAACGCCTCCAAGTACTACTTCAACAAGTTCGACGGCACCCAGAACGTGCTCGCCAGCGCTTACAAGGCAGGCTGGAGCGGCAAGGGGTCGACCAACCTGGTTCCGATCACCCTCGCCGGTTCCCGCGATGCCGCCCGTAACTCCCAGAACTGGTGGCAGTCCACGATGTATGTCGAAGACGGCTCTTATTTCCGCCTGAAGAACATCCAGTTGGGTTATACTTTCGCTCCGGCATTCATGGCCAAGAATCAGTCCATCCGGCTGTATGTTTCCGCCCAGAACCTGCTGACCTTCACCAAGTACTCCGGCCTGGATCCGGAAATTCCGGGCAATGGAATCGACCGTGGCCAATACCCGCAGCCGCATGCCTTCATCTTCGGTGTGAACTTGAACTTTTAATGTCCTATGAGCCTTATGAAACACTATAGAATCCTCGCTGTCATCGCCACGCTCATGCTGGCATGCTCCTGCAACTACTTGCTCGAAAAGAGCCCGCTGGGCTCCCTCGCGGTGGAAAACTATTACACCTCGGAAGAGGAGGTCAACACGGCTATTCTCGGTGTTTACCACGTTGTCATGACCGATAATTTCGGCCTGTATCATTACCTTCACGTGGGCGACAACACCTCAGATGACTCCATGCTCGCCAACAACCGTTCCGACGGTGCACGCTGGGCTCGGAACGCCTTCTCCCTGGTACAATTCAACATCCTGCCCAACAACAGTTACGCCTGCAACAATACCTGGAACCAGGACTGGCAGGTCGTGACGAACGCTAATTACATCATTGAGAGCGTCCAGAAGAACAATATTCCGAACGCTGACAAGTATATCGCCGAAGCGACCTTCCTGCGCAGTTATGTCTATTTTGACATGGCTGCCCAGCTGGGCGGACTGCCTCTGGTCGACCATATCCTCAAGGCCGAAGAGTACTACAATCCCCGGGCTTCGATGGAAGATACCTGGAAATTCATTGAAGATGGTTTCAAGACCGCTGCCGAAGGATTGCCCACAAGTTGGAATTCCGCCAACACCGGACGTGCTACCAAGGGCGCCGCACTGGCGATGCTTGCACGCACCTATATCTATCATGCCAGCTTCAACAATAGTCAGGAGACCTGGAAACTCGCCTACGACACCGTCAAGGAAGTTGAGAACGGGAACTATTTCCAACTCCTCCCGAACTACGGCGACGTGTTCAAGTACGAGAACCGCAACAACAAGGAGATCTGCTTCTCCATCCAGTTCTGGACAACGGTTTCCGGATGGGGCGACAGCAATGACGGTAATATGATGTCCTTCTATGGTCGTGACGCAGGCGTCAAGTCGGATGACCTGTCCGATCCTTCCATCCTTGACGGCATCCTTGGCCCCGGTGGTCACGACTGGGTGTATAATACGATGAAGGAAGAAGGCGTGTTTGTGGACGCTGCCGGTGAACCGCGTGCCTATGACAAGCGGATGACGGGCTGGTCGCTGCACTGCCCTACCCTGGACCTTTACAACAGTTTCGAGGCCGGTGACCCTCGCCGCGGATTCACCATCATCGAGCGCGGCGAAAAGTTCGACGGCTTCACGCACTTCAATCTTTCCAGCCCTTCAAGTTTCCAGTCCAAGAAGGAATATTGCCCGATGGAGTACCGCTCCGACCTTTCCAATGAGGACAATCTCGGAATGAACCTCATCGTGCTGCGTTATTCCGACATCCTGCTTTACGGTGCTGAAGCCGCCAACGAGATCGGCAACAGCGGAGAGGCCCTCCGCCTGCTGGAACTCGTGCGTGCCCGTGCCCGTAACAGTGGCGGTGCCGCCGGCGTGCTGCCCAAGATCACCGAAACGGACAAGAGCAAACTCCGTGAGTTGATCTGGAAGGAGCGCCGCTCCGAACTGGCGATGGAGTACAACCGCTACTATGACCTGGCCCGTACCGGCCGTCTGTATGACGTGATGCACGCCTACTACGAGAAGTACGAGAAGGATCCCAGCAACCCCGGCTATTCCAGCCAGGACAAGGGTAAGCTCGTGCAGCCGTACCACGTCCATATGCCCATCTCCACGCAGGCCCTTCAGGCTTCTGAGTATCAGGGTGTCCAGACCCTTACCCAGAACGAAGGCTATTAATCCCCGGCCGTATGATAAAACGGACACTTTCCATTGTTTTCCTGCTGGCCGCCGTCCTCACGGCGGCGGCCCAGCAGAAAACGTATTTCGTCTCGCCTGACGGGAACGACGCCGCCACGGGTCTTTCCGTCGCCCAGGCCTGGAAGACCATCGACAAGGTGAACTCCGTCGAGTTCCAGCCCGGCGACAAGATCCTCTTCGAAGCCGGAAAGACCTTCTTCGGGCAGTTGATGCCCAAGGGGTCCGGTACCGAAGAGGCACCCATCGTGATGTCGTCTTACGGCGGATCCGGCCGTCCGGTCATCAACTTCGGTGACGCGGAAGGAGCCGGCATCCTCCTCGAAGACGTAGACCACTGGGAGGTCATCGGGATGGAAGTCGTCTCGTATGCCCCGTACAAGATCGGCATCGGCCGCCAGGGAATCGTCGTCCGCATCAGCAAACCGGGCAATTCCGACCATTTCGTCATCAAGGACAACTACATCCATGATGTGTGGGGCCAGCTCGGCGGCAACGGCCGCTACCAGGGCTACAACAGCTCCGCCATCCTGGTGCAGACCGCCCGGATGGCCGGCGGAATGGCTGTGACCGGCCCTGTCGAGCCCGTCGTGATCAACGATGTCCTCATCGAGGGCAACAAGATCGAACGCGTGGACAAGTGCGGTATCGTGTGCCGCGGAGCCCGCAACAACGTGGCGGTCCGGCGGAACTGGATGGACAACATCGGCGGCGACGGCATCTTCGTGAACGGTCCCTACCGGGGCCTGATCGAGTACAACTACATCCGCCGCTCCTGCATGCGTTCCTGTTACCCGAACCTGCCCGTCGACGACGGCTGGTGGCCGCATGTGGCCGCCTGCTGGATCCAGAACACAGAAGAGACCATCATGCAGTTCAACGAAGTGTACGACACCGCTCGCAACCTCCACAACGGTGACGGATTCGCCTACGACTTCGACTTCAACTGCAAGCGCTGCATCGCCCAGTATAATTACTCGCAGAACAACCACGGTTTCATGCTCCTGATGTACAACATCTTCGAGAACGAGACCCGGTACAACATCTCCGAGAACGACCACACGCACCTGGTACAGATGCAGGGTCCCATCGAGGGCGACAAGAGCCTGATCTACAACAACGTGTTCTACATCGACTACGGGATGGCGGACATCG
>JAEEGJ010019578.1_pt1 | contig 14878 bp, 12 predicted proteins | sample 8958761 | NCBI WGS metagenome assembly JAEEGJ01 (sample SAMN16246546, study PRJNA631951) | gut metagenome | biome: gut microbiome; feature: rumen; material: RS-attached | host: Bos | place: Iran: Karaj | collected 2018-10 | reverse complement strand
AGAAGACCTCCGACAGCCGCTTCTGCCTTGGAACCTACTGCACGATCACCGTCTACGGAAACGCCGCCAAGGCGAAGAAGGCGATTTCCGATGCCTGGGACGCCGTCACGGAACTTGAAAACAGAATCAGCGCGACGCTGTCCTACAGCGAGGTCAGCCGCGTCAATTCCGCTGCCGGAAGCGGGACTGCCGTTGAAGTCTCGAAGGATACTTTCGAGCTTGCAAGGTTCGCCTCGGAAATGGGAAAGACAACCGGCGGAGCTCTGGACTGCGCCCTGGGAAGCCTGATTTCCCTGTGGGGCATAGGAACCGAAGATGCAAGGATTCCTGCGCGTTCAGAGATAGATGCGCTTCTGGGTGCCTGCACCATGGACAATGTCCTGATTTTCGAGAAAGACGGAAAGTATTACATAGAAACAACCGATCCGGGCACCCATATACACTTCGGCGCCGTCGGAAAGGGGTGGGCTGCCGACCTTGCCGCCAAGGTTCTGAAAGACAGGGGAATCAGAAGCGCCAGCATCAATTTCGGCGGCAACATCCTTCTTGTGGGAAAGTGTCCCACGCTGTTCGGAAGCAGGCCTTTCCTTGTCGGGCTCCAGGACCCTTCGGGACAGCAGGGAGAGATCTTCCGGACCCTTGAAGTGCATGATCTTTCCGTGGTCACCAGCGGAAGTTACGAGCGAAGCATCACCGGGGAAGACGGGCATGTCTATTCGCACATCCTGGATCCTTCAACGGGATCGGGAGTGGAGAATTCCGTTCTTTCCGTTTCCGTCGCGGGGCCTTCGTCTGCCGTCTGCGACGCGCTGAGCACCGCGTTCTTCGTCATGGGCGTGCAGAAAGCGGGAGACCTGCTTGAAAAGAGCTTCCCGGATTACGGTGCCGTGTTCCTTGTTCCGGCGGAGGATTCTTCTGCCGGGCCTTCCGTCGTCACGGTTGGCAACGCAGGTGTTTTAGAGTAATATTCAGATATGAAACTGAAAAACCGGTTCGTCATCATTCTGCTCATCGCCCTCGGGGCCGTAGCTGCGGGAATCATCGGATTCTTCCTGATGAAGTGGACCGGCGTGATCCAGTCTCAGCACCGCGTCGCGGAGCTCAGGACTGCGCTCAAGGAAGTCCTGGACAAGTACGGCGAGAAGGGCCTTCTGGAGATGGCAGGCGTTCCCGTGGACAACATCTACTACGGGGATTCCGGCGTTTCGCTCTTCGTGGGCGACAAGGCCGCCTGGACCTACAGCGACGACGAGCTGCAGAACATCAGCATCTTCGAGAACTGCAACATGGCCGTGGTCCACATCGAAACCCGCGTCACGGACGATCTGTCGTACTTCAACGCCGTTCCGGAAGTCGACACCGGATCGGGATTCTTCATCTCCCGCGAAGGCCTCATCGTCACGAACTACCATGTGATCAAGGGCGCATCGAAAATCACCGTTACCCTCTATGACGGATCCGCCTACGAGGCCGGTCTCGTCGGCAGCGACGAGGAGAACGACATAGCCGTCATAAAGATCAGCCTCCAGGCCGATGCAAAGATAAGCACTCTCTCATTCGGGGATTCCGATTCCCTGAAGGTGGGACAGAAAGTCATAGCCATAGGAAACCCGTTCGGCTATGACCGGACGCTTGTCACCGGAATCATCTCCGGTCTTTCCCGTCCCATCCGCGATGAAAGCGGAACGGTGCTTCTCGGCATGGTCCAGACAAGCGCGCCCATCAACCCCGGAAACTCCGGAGGTCCTCTTCTGAACACCAACGGCGAGGTCATAGGAATCAACACATCCATCTACAGCAAGAGCGGAACAAGCCAGGGAATGAACTTCGCAGTCGCATCGAATACCGCCGCAGCCTCGGTCAGCGACCTCATCAGCAACGGCAAGGTCAGCCGCGGATGGTTCGACATGGTTCCCGTGCAGCTTTCACAGATGATCATAGATTACGCCGGACTGAAGGTTTCCGGAGGACTTCTCGTAAGCCAGGTCGTTCCGGGAGGAAAGGCGGAACAGGCCGGTCTCAAGGCGGGAACAGGCACCCCGGTCCAGTACGGATCGTCGGTCATCTACCTGGGAGGAGACGTCATCACGTCGATCAACGGCGTACAGGTCTCCGACTACAGCGACCTCTTCACGGCTCTTTCCAACACCAAGCCGGGCGATACGGTTCCGGTGGTGGTCGACAGGAACGGCACCACGGTCCGCCTGAACATCACGCTTGTAGAGCGCACCGAAGAAAACCTCCGCTGGATCAACAGATGAACGAAAACAGATACCCCAATGAAGCATTCCAGTTCAGGATGCCTTCCAAGGACGAGGCCCTGAAGTTCCGTCCGGGCAAGGACGGTCCCGGCACGGGCGAGGTCGACGCCTCCTGGGGCGGGGACATGGTCAGCAACGTCCACGGATCCGTCAAATGGATAGACAAGCCGTTCGTCGTTCATGCGCCCTTCGATGTCTCCGGCGACCAGCAGCAGGCGATAGACGCCCTGGCTCAGGGAGTCCTCGACGGCGACCGCTTCCAGACTCTCAAGGGAGTCACCGGCTCGGGAAAGACCTTCACCATGGCCAAGATCATCGAGAAGATCCAGCGTCCGACGCTGATTCTCTCGCACAACAAGACCCTTGCGGCGCAGCTTTACAGGGAGTTCAAGTCCTTCTTCCCTGAAAACAGGGTGGAGTACTTCGTCTCGACATACGACTACTACCAGCCTGAAGCCTATGTCCCCGGCAAGGACCTCTACATAGAGAAAGATGCGGACGTCAACGCCGAGATCGACCGCATGAGGCTTTCGGCCTCGTTCTCGCTCATGGAGCGCCGCGATGTGATTGTCGTGGCCACCGTCTCCTGCATCTTCAGCCTCGCCAATCCCGTTTCGCTCCGCGACATGACGCATGTCTTCAGAACCGGCCATGTCTTCGACCACAGAGCCGAGATGGAGCAGCTGGTGCGCATGCAGTACGAGAGAAACGACGCGGTTCTCACCCGCGGATGTTTCCGCGTCCACGGCGATGTGATCGAAATCTGCCCGCCTTATCTGGACAGCGCCGTGCGCATCACGCTTGACTGGGACACCGTGGAGAGCATCCAGTGGTTCGACCCCATAACGGGGGAGAAGCAGAACAGGCAGGAGAGCTTCACGCTCTATCCCGCAAAGCAGTTCGTCATGCCCAAGGAGCAGGTCCTTGCGGCCATAGAGCGCATCAGAAGCGAGATGGAGGAACAGTACGAGTATTTCATGAACACCGGCCATCCGCTTGAGGCCGAGCGCATCAAGACCCGCGTGGAATACGATCTGGAGATGCTCCAGGAGCTGGGCTACTGCCCGGGAATCGAGAACTACAGCCGCCCGCTTTCCAACAGGGCTCCCGGCGAGAGGCCTGCAGTCCTTCTGGACTATTTCCAGCCCGATTTCGTGACGTTCATAGACGAATCCCATGTCACGCTTCCGCAGATAGGCGCCATGTACGAGGGCGACCACTCCAGAAAGGCCAACCTGGTGCAGTACGGCTTCCGTCTTCCGTCGGCCCTGGACAACAGGCCGCTCAAGTATGACGAGTTCGATGCCGTCACGGGGCAGAGGATCTTCGTGTCCGCCACACCGGGAAAACTTGAGAAATCCCTCTCCAGCCGCGTCGTTTCGCAGGTCATCAGGCCAACGGGCCTTCTCGATCCTGAGATTACTGTCAAGCCCACCGAGGGCCAGATCGAGGACCTTTTCGGCGAAATCAGAAAGTGCGTAATGAAGAAGCAGAGGGTGCTTGTCACCACGCTGACCAAGCGTATGGCCGAGGAGCTGGACGAATACCTGCGCCGCATCGGCGTGCGCGTCCGTTACATCCACTCCGACGTGGACACCACGGAGCGCGTGGAGATCATCGAAGACTTCAAGAACGGGCTCTTCGACGTGCTCGTGGGCGTGAACCTGCTGCGCGAAGGCCTGGACATCCCGACCGTCTCGCTCGTGGCGATCCTCGACGCGGACAAGGAGGGCTTCCTGCGCACCACGCGCGCCCTCACCCAGACGGCCGGGCGCGCGGCCCGCAACGTCAACGGCCTCGTCATTATGTACGCCGACAAGATCACCCCCTCGATGGAGGAGACCATACGCGAGACCGACCGCAGGCGCAAGAAACAGATCGCCTACAACAAGCTCCACCACATCACTCCGAAGCAGGTGGAGGTCAAGCAGAACATCCTCGCCGGGGAGCTGACCTCGCGCGGCGGCAAGCCCGTCGCCCGCGGCCTCGCGAACGGCACCACGGGCCGCGTGAGCGCGCCCAATTCCTACGACGACCCGACCTACATCCCGAACCCTTCGGACCTGGGACGCGGGACGGTGGCCGTCGGCTTCGGCCACGACTCCCACCGGGAGGCGGGGGCCGCCTACCGGGACGGCCACGTGGCGGCGGACCTCGCCGCCGTGCTGCAGGATCCGGTGATACGCTCGATGTCGCGGGAGCAGATAGAAAAGATCGTAGAAGAGGACCGCCGGCGGATGAAGAAGTCCGCGGCGGAGCTCGATTTCGCGCAGGCCGCCCAGTACCGCGACGAGATGTGGGCCCTGCAGGAGTACCTTAAAGTTTGGAAAGACCGATGAGAAGATACCAGATCGTCTTGTTCATTTTCGGCGTGATCGCCGCCCTGGCGGTCCTGTGCGCCGTGTTTCCCGAAGAGGGGCTGTGGGGCCTGCGCTTCCCGCAGCTGTCGGACATCCTATCCGCCGCGGAGAAGGACGAAGGCCCTTCGCCCGAGGAGCTGATCCAGCTCCGCCGGCAGGCCGTGCTGGCCGCGGAGAAGGACCAGTACCAGAACTATTTCCGGGAGGACCCGGCCCGCTTCTACGTGCCCGGCAACGACTACACCTTCTTCGACGAGTTCTTCGCCGCCCTCGACGAGGCGGAGCGGACGCCGCTGCGCATCGTGCACTACGGCGACTCCCAGATCGAGGAGGACCGCATTACCGGCGCCATCCGCGAGCGGCTCCAGGCGCGTTTCGGGGGCAACGGCCCCGGAATGATGCCGGCGCGCCAGCACGCCACGCCCTACGTGGGCGGCGGCAGCACGGCGGAGCTGGCCCGCTATTTCAACTACGGCGACCTGTCCTACCGCGCGGGCATCCGCAAATACGGCCCCTACGCCGACTTCGTCCGCCTGGACACGACGGCGACCCTGTCCTACTATCCCATCCGGGGCAAGAGCAAGGCCGAGCAGCGCACCTTCGAGCGCGTGACGCTCGTGGCGGGCAACCTCCGCAGCCGGCTCTCCGTGAGCAGCCGGGGCGACAAGCGGACGGTCGAGGCGGACGGCAGCCCGCTGGCGTTCGTGCGCTTCGAGATGCCCGACAGCTCCACCCGCGTGTCGCTGACCGTGTCGGGCTATGCCGACCTCTACGGCGTCCTGCTGGACAGCAAGACCGGCGTGCGTATGGACAATATGGCGATGCGCGGCAGCTCCGGCGCCATCTTCACCACGATGGACGCCGACCAGCTGCGCGACTTCTACCGCGAGGAGAACGTCCGCCTGATCCTGCTCCAGTACGGCGGCAACAGCGTGCCCTACCTCAAGACGGACACGCAGATCGCCACCTACGTGGAATCCATCCGCAAGCAGATCGTCCTGCTGCGGGAGCTGGCCCCGCAGGCGAAAATCGTCTTCGTGGGCCCCTCCGATATGTCCACCGTGGTCAGCGGCAAGCGCCAGACCTATCCCAAGCTGCCCGGCATCGTGGACCTGCTGCGGGAGAACGTCCTGGCCGCCGGCGGCGCCTACTGGGACATCTTCGGGGTGATGGGCGGAGAGAATTCGATGGTCCAGTGGGTGGCCGCGCGCCCGCAGCTGGCCGGCTCGGACTACGTCCACTTCACCCTCGCCGGCTCGCGCAAGATCGGCGATATGTTCTGCGACGCGCTCTTCGTGTATTACGACTATTATCAGTGGCGGATGAGGAATGGCCGGTAGGACACGCATATCTGTCATCCTGAGCCTGTCGAAGGATCTCTTCGCCTGTGCGGCGGCGCTCCTGCTGGGCTTCTCGGCCCGGGCGCAAGCCGTCCCCGCCGCCGATTCGCTGGCGGTCGCGGCCGATTCCGTGGCTCTGCCCCGCTGGCCGCAGCTGCCCGAATGCGCCCGCCTGGACAAGTCCGTGCTGCTCTTCCCGGGCTCCCGGATGGCGCAGGACATCTTCTACGCCAAGCTGGACGAACTGGTGGAAACGGGGCGGGGGAACGTCAACGTCTGGCACGTGGGCGGCTCCCACGTGCAGGCCGCCTTCTTCCCCAACCGCATTATGAACCTGCTGGACTCGCTGACCCTGCGCGGCGACCGCGGCTTCCTGTTCCCGTACAAGCTGGCGGGGACCAACTACGACAAGACCTACACGATGACGGCAACGGGGGAATGGGAGGCGCCCATCCTGACGCAGTCCACGACCCTGCGCCGCCCTCGCTACGGCGTGACCGGCTACGGCGCGCGCACCGCGAGCCCCGACGCCTCGGTGAGCTTCCGGCTCAACGCCAGGGGCGACAGCCTCTGGTGCTGCGAGAGCGTGCGCGTGCTGGGCTACGGCTCCTCCGAGCGCGCCTACCCCTACATCATCTGCCTCGCGGACACGCTGCGCTTCGACTTCGAGCCGGAGACCGCCAGCTACCTCTTCTACCTGCCGGCGCCCACGGATACCGTGCACCTGCAGTTCCACATCCCCCAGGGGGAGGAATTCACGCTCACCGGCCTGCAGCCGATCAGCTACCGCCCGGGGGTGAACTACTATTCCTCCGGGGTCAACGGCGCCGCGCTGCCGTCCTGGCTGGACAAGTGCGCGGACCTGGAGCGCGATATGCAGCTGGTGCACCCGGACCTCGCGATCCTCGCGGTGGGCATCAACGATTCCGCCGTCCCGGCGAAAGACTTCAAGCCGGAGAAATTCAAGGACAACTACCGCCGCCTGATGCGTATGGTGCTGAAGACCAACCCCGAATGCGCCTTCATCTTCATCACCAACAACGACAGCTACCGCTACGTGCGCCGGGGAATGACCTGGAACACCAACGGCGAGGCCGTGCGCACGGCGATGATGGAGCTGGCGGAGGAGTTCGGCGCGGGCGTGTACGACGTGTACGGCCTGATGGGGGAGGCGCACTCCGTCGAGGCGTGGCGGGACGCGGGCCTCGTGAAGACGGACCGCCTGCATTTCACGGACGTTGGATACGAACTGCTGGGCGACCTCTTCGTGGAGGCCCTGATAGACGATAAATGGAGGAGATAGGCGTATGGACTGGTGGAATGGCATAGCGGGATTTGCACAGCGCCTGTTCGGATTCGACCCGAACTCGCCGCTGCTCTTCACCCAGTTCTATTTCTGGGCGTTCTTCGCCCTGGTCTTCGCCGTCTTCGCGCTGATCGGGCGGAACCGCCTGTCGCTGCGCAACGCCTTCCTCTTCCTGGTCAGCCTCTTCTTCTACTACAAGACCAGCGGCCTGTCGGTGCTGATCCTGATCTTCGTGACCTGCTCGGACTTCACGATCGCCCGGCGCATCGCCGCGACGACGCACCCCGGCCGCAAGAAGGCCTGGCTCATCCTGAGCGTGTGCATCGACCTGCTGATCCTGTGCTACTTCAAGTACTCCTACTTCTTCGCGGACTTCGTCCACTCGATCACGGGGCTGGAACTCAAGGTGGTCAACGTGTTCGGGATGCTGGGCAACGTCCTGACGGGCGCGGAGCGCTTCAGCGTGGACAGCATCGTGCTGCCGGTGGGCATCTCCTTCTTCACCTTCCAGGTGATCAGCTACACCGTGGACGTGTACCGCGGCCAGGTGAAGCCGGTGGACAACATCCTCGACTTCGGCTTCTACGTCAGCTTCTTCCCGCAGCTGGTGGCGGGCCCCATCGTGCGGGCGAGCACCTTCATCCCGCAGCTCTACAAGCCCTATTTCCTGGGCCGCAAGCAGTTCGGCATCGCCGTGTTCTGGATCCTCAACGGTCTGGCCAAGAAGCTGATCCTGAGCGACTACATCGCGGTCAACTTCATCGACCGCGTGTTCGAGAATCCCCAGCTCTTCACCGGCTTCGAGAACCTCGCCGCCCTGTTCGGCTATTCCCTGCAGGTGTACGCCGACTTCTCGGGCTATACGGACATCGCCATCGGCGTGGCGATGCTGATGGGCTTCTACCTCCCGCAGAACTTCAATTCCCCCTACAAGGCCTCCAACCCCCAGGATTTCTGGCGGCGCTGGCATATGTCCCTGAGCACCTGGCTCAAGAACTACCTCTACATTCCCCTGGGCGGCAACCGCAACGCCACCTTCGGCACCTATTTCTGGATCATCCTCTTCGCCGTGATCGCGGCGATCCTGTCGGGGAGCTGGGTGGTGTCGCTGATCTTCGTGGTGATGGCGGCCGGGGTGGGCCTGGTGGCGCATTTCAACCCCGAGCGGCGCAAGAAGATCCTGTCCAACATCAACCGCTTCATCACGATGCTGCTGGGCGGTATGTGGCACGGCGCTTCGTGGAATTTCATCATCTGGGGCGGCCTGAACGGCATCGGCCTGGTGGTGTACCAGTTCTGGAAGGAGATGAAATGGGGCCTGCGCTTCGGCATCGTGACGGGGGTGGCGGCGCTGCTCGGCGTGCTGCATTTCACCGTCGGCGCGCCGGTGTGGAACCTGCTCTTCGTGTGGTCGCTCTTCGTCTGGACGGGCACGCTCGTGCGCTTCATCTATCACCTGGCGGGCGGCAAGGGCTGCAAGCAGCTGGGCTATTACTGGGGCGTGATCCAGACCTTCACCTTCATCACCTTCACGCGCCTGTTCTTCCGCAGCGGCAGCAACCTCGACCCCGCCACGGCGAACGAGGTCGCCTGGCAGACCGCCCGGCGTATGGTGAACCAGATCGGCTCCGCCTGGAACTGGGCGCAGATCCCGGAGATCGTCGGGACCTACTGGAAGGTCTTCGCGCTGGTGATCGCGGGTATGGTGATCCACTGGCTGCCGACGCGCTGGAAGCGCTGGTACCGCCTCAATTTCGCGATGCTTCCGCTGCCGGTGATGGCCCTCGCCGTCGTCGCCGTCGTCTTCGTGGTGTATCAGTTCATCACCGCCGATTTGCAGGCATTCATCTACTTCCAGTTCTAGCGATAAGCCAGCGTCAATCGCCTGCAGGTACGGACTGCCCGTCTCGCTTCCGCTCGCCGGACAGTCCATACCTGCAACGGCTTCACGTCTTGGCTGCCACCGACCCTGCGCGCGCCCACGCACGGCCCCCGACATCGCGGGGCCAACGTGCGCTGGCTCCCCGCGGCCCACGCGCCGGTGGCAGCAAAGCGATGCCGAGGGGGGCGCGCCTTCCTGGAGGCGGCGGCTCCGCCGGAATCGTGGTCGAAGACTGGTCGATATTGGCGCCGACCCCACTCGAAAAACCTGTTTCGGCGCCGGAATCCGCCAAAATCGGTTCCAACCCGTGTCAAGTGTTCTCCGAACAACCGGCCATCTGGCCAGTCCTCCCCCTGAAGCACAGTCGCGGTGGTCGGTATCCAGTTGATATGAAGATAGTTATGCGTTTATCTCTGCTCAAAACGGGGCGGAGGTAATTCGTTAACGGCTTGATACAAAGGAAAATGCAGTCCACCGCCCAGTGGCTGCCGGATAGCTGCACCGGGCTTATTTTCGCGGTTCTACAGCAAAACCACATAATCGTGTGGTGTTTTTCTGCTCCCGAAATACGAATTTTGGGGACGATAACGGTGGATAAGGCTATGATCGATTTGACCGAACCGCTGAACGGGCGGGAACTGGAGATTCTGCGACGGATTGCCAAGGGGCAGTCGTCCACCCAGATTGCTGAGGCGCTGCACCTGCGGCCCAACACGGTCCTGTGGTACCGCAAGCGGCTCTACGCCAAGCTCGACGTCCACTCCGTCGCCGCCTTCACCACCGAACTGCACCGCCGCGGACTGGTTTGATCCCGGCGGCGTGTCCGCGGTATGGTCTTTGAATAGGTAGTGCCCGGTATGGATCTTAGAAAGATTTCCCTGTTCGTGTTGCTGATCGCCGGCGCCCTGTCGCTGCGGGCGCAGGACGTGCCGACCACGATCCTGGACGGCCCGCTCATCAAGGCGGACACGCTCCGGACCCGGCCGGCGCCGCTTCCGGTGATGGGCACTGCGCCCGCTCCGGGCATCCGTCAGCCGTCCATCCTGCGGCCGCCGCTCTTCGAGACGAAGGAGCAGCGCGCCGCCCGGATCAACGCCGCGGTGCAGGCGAACGTGATGAACTATATGGACCAGAGCCTTGCCTGGTACCGCCCGCCCAAGCTCTCCCGGGAAGTGAAGATGGCCCTGTTTATGGCCAGCCTCTTCCTGAGCAATCCCTATGGCTTCCGGGAGGGTTACGTTCCCCTGATGAACCATTCCTTCCCCTTCATCGAGGCGAAGACCCCCGGGATGGCTCCCTACGACAATCCCTACTCTCCGGACAGGTTCCCCCAGGCCATACGCAGCGAATACGACTTCGCCACCGGCAAATACAAGCAGGTGATGGTCCCCTGGGACGAATATGAGAAGAATATGGCGCGCAGCTTCGGCGGCGCCTACAACAGCACTCCCGTCCCGAAGATCGCCGTCACCCCCGTGGAGCGCGAGATGCAGCGGATGGGCATCGCTCCGTAGAGGATTTACTTTACCTTACTGTCGCAATACCAGCAACGCGTGATTCCGTTCTCGGCGAGGCGGAAGCGGGGCTCCGCGTTCTCGTTGTTGCAGATGCACTTGGTGTTGGAGCAGTGCAGGGAGGCGTTGTAGATGGGCGGCTCGTGCTCCGGCATCTTGTGCGCCGGATCGTTCTTCCATTCCATCAGGCTGATGATCAGCGCCATACGCACGAGTTTGCCATTCTCCACCTGGCGGAAATAGGCCGCCCTCGGATCGTCGTCCACCTCCGTGAGGATCTCGTTGACGCGGGGCAGCGGGTGCAGCACGGCCATCTTCTCCTTCGCCAGCGCCATACGGCGGGCGTCCAGCACGAAGCTGTCCTTCACCCGGTCGAACTCGTCCTCGTCCAGGAAGCGCTCCTTCTGCACGCGCGTCATATAGAGCACGTCCAGCTCCGGGATCGCGTCGTCGAGGCTGTCGGTCTCGCGGTACTCCACGCCCATCTTCTCGCAGACGTCCTGCTTGATGTAGTCCGGCAGGCGCAGCTCGTCCGGGGCGATCAGCACGACCTTGATGCCGTGGTAGCGGGACAGGGCCTTGATCAGGGAATGCACCGTGCGGCCGAAGCGGAGGTCGCCGCAGAAGCCGATGGTGATGTCGTCGATGTGGCCGAGCTCGCGCTTGATGGTGAGCAGGTCCGTGAGGGTCTGGGTCGGGTGGCTGTGGGAGCCGTCGCCGGCGTTGATGATCGGCACCCGGGACACCTCGGAGGCCACCAGCGGCGCGCCTTCGATGGGGTGGCGCATCGCGATGATGTCGGCGAAGCAGCCCACTACGCGTACGGTGTCCTGCACGCTCTCGCCCTTGGCCGCGGACGAGCTCTGGGGGGTGGAGAAGCCGAGGACCTGGCCGCCCAGTTCCATCATTGCGGCGGTGAAGCTCAGCCGCGTACGGGTGCTGGGCTCGTAGAACAGGGTGGCGAGCTTCTTGTGGGCCATACTGCCCTGATAGCGCTCGCGGTGTGCGATGATGTCTTCGGCCAGGGCGATGATCTGGTCGATCTCCTGTTTGCTGAGGTCGGTGGGGTCGATGAGGTGTTTCATAAACTGTTGCGGAATTGCAGGATCTGTTCTTTCTGTGCGGGGGTGATGTAATTCTGTTCGACGGCCACGTCCACGAGGACGTCGAGGTTGCTCAGGGACCAGTTGGTGACGTTCGCGGCGGCGAGCCGGTCCAGGCCCTTCCGGATGCCGTAGGTGAAGATGCTCACGATGCCGAGCACCTCGGCGCCCGCCTCGCGCAGGGCGTTCACCACGTCGATGACGCTGCCGGCCGTGGAGATGAGGTCCTCGACCACGACGACCTTCGTGCCCGGGTCCAGCCGGCCTTCGATGCGGTTGGTGCGGCCGTGGCTCTTGGCTTCGCCGCGGACATAGCCCATCGGCAGGTTGAGCATCGTGGCGGTGATGGCGGCGTGGGCGATGCCGGCGGTGGAGGTGCCCATCAGCGCTTCGCACTCCGGGAAATGCTCCCGTACGAGCGTCGCGAGGCCCGCCTCGATCTTCGCCCGCACGGCGGGGGCGGACAGGGTGAGGCGGTTGTCGCAATAGATCGGGCTCTGGATGCCGCTGGCCCAGGTGAACGGCTCCTCCGGACGGAGGAAAACGGCTCCGATCGAGAGGAGTTCTTTGGCAATCTTTCTTTGCATATCTTACTGATTCAAAAATTCTTGCAGGCATCGCCGGTAGGCGGCGACGGGGTCGGGGGCGGCCGTCACGGGCCGGCCGACCACGATGTAGTCGGAGCCGATTTCCCGGGCGCGGGCGGGGGTGGTAATGCGCACCTGGTCGTCCTTGGACGCATCCGCGAAACGGATCCCCGGGGTGACGGTGAGGAAGTCCTCTCCGCAGGCGTCCTTGACCATCGCCGCCTCGAGCGGCGAGCAGACGACGCCGTCCAGGCCCGCCTCCCGCGCGTTCTGCGCGTATTTGACGATGGTCTCGTTGATGCCGGCGCCGATCAGCAGCTCCTGCTGCATACGCTCCTCGCTGGTGGAGGTGAGCTGGGTCACGGCGATGAGCAGGGGCCGCGTGCCGTCCTCCCGGGTGAGTCCCTCCAGCGCGGCGCGCATCATCTCGACGGTGCCGGCCGCGTGGACGTTGCACATATCGACGTCCAGCGACGAGAGCACGCGCATCGTCTTCTTCACGGTGTTGGGGATGTCGTGGAGCTTGAGGTCCAGGAAGACCGGGTGTCCGCGGCGCTTGAGCTCGCGCACGATGTCGGGGCCCTCGGCGTAGTAGAGCTCCATCCCGATCTTGAGGAAGGGCTTGCGGCCGCCCTCGAACGCGTCGAGGAAGTCCAGGGTCTGCTGCCTGCCGGCGAAGTCGCAGGCGATGATGACGTCTTTTGCCATTATGCTACGGTTCCGATGATTTCTTGTAAACTATTGATTCCCAGGCGGTCCATCAGCTCGGGCAGGGCCGCGATGATCTCCGGGCAGGCCAGGGGGTTGCGGAGGTTCTCCGCGCCCACCTGCACGGCCGTCGCGCCGGCCATCATCATCTCCACGACGTCCTCCGCGCGGGCTACGCCGCCGCAGCCCATCACGGGAATGGCGCAGGCGCGGGCCACCTGGTACACCATACGCAGGGCGAGCGGGAACACGGCCGGGCCGGAGAATCCGCCCATCTTGTTGGCGATGACGGGCTTGCGCTTCTTGATGTCGATGCGCATCCCGAGCAGGGTGTTGATCAGGGTGATGCCGTCCGCGCCGGCGTCCTCGCAGGCTTTGGCGATGGACACGATGTCCGTGACGTTGGGGCTGAGCTTGATGAAGACGGGCTTGTGGCGGACGACTTCGCGCACGGCCTTCGTGACGGAGGCCGCGGAAGCGGGGTCGGTGCCGAAGGCCATGCCGCCGGCGTGCACGTTCGGGCAGGAGACGTTCACCTCGATGAGGTCGATGTCCGGGCACGCGTCGGCGCGGCCGCAGTTGTAGGCGTACTCCTCGACGGAGAAGCCGCTGATGTTGGCGATGATGGCGCCGCGGTAAATCTTGCGCAGGGCGGGGGCCTTCTCGGAGACGAGCACCTCGATGCCCGGGTTCTGCAGGCCCACGGAATTGATCATGCCTGCGGTGCACTCGGCGATGCGCGGCGTGGGGTTGCCGAAGCGCGCCTCGCGCGTGGTTCCTTTCAGGGAAATGCCGCCCAGCAGGTTGAGGTCGAAGCTGTCGGCGAGCTCGAGCCCGAAACCGAAGGTCCCGCTGGCGGGAACGACCGGGTTGGCGAGCTGCAGGCCGCACAGGGAGACGGAGAGATCTTTCGTTACCATAGCACTTCCTCCTTGTCGAAGACGGGGCCGTCGGCGCAGACGCGCCGGGGGCCGGATGCGGTTTGGACGGTGCAGCCGTAGCAGAAGCCGGCGCCGCAGCCCATGCGCTCCTCCAGGCTCACTTCGCCGGGGACGGACAGGGCGGCGCAGACCGCCTTCATCATGGGCAGCGGGCCGCAGGTGTAGAAGCGGTCGAAGGCGGGCTTCGCCGCGGCGATGGCGTCGGTCACGAAGCCTTTCGTGCCCACCGAGCCGTCCATCGTGGCGATGTGGACCGGCACGCCGAGCGCCTTCAGCTCGTCGACCAGGCAGATCTCGTCGGCCTTGTTGAAACCGAGCACCGCCGTTACTTTCTTGCCGGCCGCGAGCAGTTCCTTCGCCAGCAGGTACAGCGGCGCCGCCCCCAGCCCGCCGCCAATCAGCAGCGCCTCAGCAGCACACTTCTCCGGATGGAACCCGTTGCCGAGCGGTAAAAGCAGCTCCAGAGCAGCACCGGGAGCCATTTCGGAAAGGACTTTCGTTCCTTCTCCAACGACTTTGTAATAGAGGACGACGCCGTCGGGCAGCGAATCGCTGACCGAGATCGGGCGGCGCAGATAGTATCCGGGGATGTCGATGTCGACGAACTGCCCGCTGCGGACCGCCACCGGGCTGTCCGTGCGCAGCACGAGGCGGAAAGTATCCCGCGCCACCGCGTCGTTGCTTTCGATATGAAAAATGCTTTTCTGCATAGGCTATTCAGCTTCCCAGACGGGCTCTCCGTCTTTCAGTGTCAGGATGACGCGGCTGCGGACGGCCTTGCCCGCGAAGGGCGTGGCCTTGCCGAGCGAGAGGAAGTCGGCCGGGTTGACGGTCCAGGCGGCGTCGGGGTCGATGACCGTGAGGTCGGCGCGCTCG
>JAEEGJ010019577.1_pt1 | contig 14878 bp, 10 predicted proteins | sample 8958761 | NCBI WGS metagenome assembly JAEEGJ01 (sample SAMN16246546, study PRJNA631951) | gut metagenome | biome: gut microbiome; feature: rumen; material: RS-attached | host: Bos | place: Iran: Karaj | collected 2018-10 | reverse complement strand
CCGGCAAGTTTGCTGATATGGTTGAGCCGGACGAAAGCTATCATGGTCTCCGTTACGTTGGCGACTTTGGCAAAGCTGCTTATATCGTTAAGGCCCGCACACAGCTTATGCGCGACTTCGGTTGTTACCCTGCAGCTCAGAGTGCATTCTATCTGAATATGGGAATTGAAACTCTTCCTGTACGTATGCAGCGTTATTGTGAAAATGCACGCAAGGTTGCTGAGTTCTTCAAATCTTCAGACAAAATTGCAAAGGTAATTTACCCTGGTCTTCCTGGAGATAAATACTACGAACGTGCTCAGAAGTATCTTCCAAACGGAACTTGTGGTGTAATTTCTATCAGCATTAAGGGTGGTCGTGCAGCTGCAGTTCGCTTTATGGATGCTCTTAAACTGGCTTGTGATGAAGTTCATGTTGCAGATATCCGCACCTGCGTTCTTCATCCGGCTTCTGCAACTCACCGCCAGCTTACAGATGAACAGCTCGTAGCAGCTGGAATAGATGGTGGTATGGTTCGCTTCAGCTGTGGTCTCGAAAATGTTGAAGACATTATCGAAGATATCAAACTTGGCCTCGCAGCTATTTAATTAATGGGAGGGGGATGTCTCCCCCTGCGCCCGCACTTCGTTGCGGGCTACCCTCTCTGCGGGGGCTCAATCGCCGCCCCCGCAACGCCCTTGCTAAATTACCTTGACCCAGTAATCTAAGAAATCATATAATTAACTATGCCTATAAAACTGAGTTGGACAGATTTTCCAGAGCCTTATGATGACAATTCCCTTTTACAAAAAACTCAGTTTGAACCTCCACTTATAACAGATTCTCATCTTTTTATTGAAGGAGATAATTATCCTGTCCTGAAAAAAATGTCGAATGAATTCTCCGGCAAAATCAATCTGATTTATATAGATCCGCCTTATAATACCGGGAACGATTTTACTTATAATGATGATTTTGCTTCCGGGGAGGACAGGCATTCGGCGTGGCTAAGTTTTATGCAGCGACGTCTTGTTGCGGCTCGACCTTTACTTGCCGACACCGGCTGTATCTTTATTGCAATAGACCAGAGTGAATTATATACTCTCAAACTTCTCTGCGACCAGATTTTTGGTGAAGAAAATTTTGTAAATGATTTTATGTGGCTGCATGGCAAGGGAAAAAAAGACACCTGGTCGCGCACACTCCAGCAGCATACCCTTTGTTATGCCCGTGATAAACGAAAACTTCATGCCTTCCGTGAAGTCGAAGCCACCGGCTGGGCAACAAAAAATGTAGACGACGACCCGCGCGGTAACTGGTTTTCAGGTAGCATTTCCTTTACTGAAACCCGCTCAAATCCTAATCATAAAAACTACTATTCGATAGTTTCTCCGAGTGGAAAAGTCTGGACCCGTCAATGGCAGACAGATGAAGCTCACATGAAAGAACTTATTGCCGACAATAGAATTTTCTGGGGCTCTGCACCAGTCTACGATAAAGTGCCTCGAGTAAAAATTTTTAATGAAGACACAACTGAGGTAATTCCTCGTAATATAATAGATTGCACCGACAGTACAAGAGCTGCACAACATCATTTAGACAATCTGCTTGGTGAAAAAGGTGCCTTTGATAATCCTAAGCCGGTAAATCTGATTAAACATTTAATCGCAATAACACGGCAGCCAAAAGATGCTTTAATCATGGATTTTTTTGCAGGAAGCGGTACAACTTTTGAAGCCGTATGCGAACTTAATCAGCAGGAAAATGCATCCCGCCGTTGTATTCTTGTGCAAAAAGATGAAAATGGAATTTCAGATTTATGCAAAAAAAGATGTCTTAAGGTTGCCGAACTTTACAAAACCAATATTGAAATTCATCATCTGAAATAAAAAGATAAAAGATTTCACCTAAGTCAAACTCCAATTTTTTCGGTTCAACCGAAAAAAGAAAACCATTTCGAAATTTTTCTGACTTTCAATCACAGTTTTTCAAACCTATACTTCACTCTGTAATAAAATCGAAGTCGCCTTTGGCTTCAGTTTAGGAGTAAGGTATGAAAAAAACAAAACTTATTGCATTCGCATTAGTGCTTATGGTATTGGCTTCTTCAGTTTATGCTAAACCAAAAAAGCAGGCAAAATCAAAAGGCACAGTACCTGGAACAGCAAGTACTGCTGGCTGGAAATTAAACGCAGACAAACCAATAAAATTCGACTGGTACATTAACTTCAGCTGGTTCGCTCGTCACTGGGGCGATTCTATGGTTTCAAAGTACATCACAGAAAAAACTGGTGTAGACATTAACTTCGTTGTACCTGCAGGTAACGAATCAGAAAAACTCAACTCAATGATCGCAGGTGATGCACTTCCAGACCTTATTACAATCGGCTGGTGGGAAGGACAGGTTCCTATGATGATTGATGCAGGTCTTGTTGAACCTCTCGATGAGCTTGCAAAAAAATATGATCCTTATTTCTTCAGGGTAACAAATACAGATAAGCTTGGCTGGTACAGACAGGCAGATGGTCATGTTTACGGTTATCCAAACTCATCTTATACACCGGCAGACTATAAAAAATATGCCGGAAAACTCACATCAAACGAAACCTTCCTCGTAAGAAAAGATATGTATGAAGCAATCGGTAAGCCGGATATGTCTACTCCAGAGGGATTCTTAAAAGCTCTCCGTGCAGCAAAGGCAAAGTTCCCTTCAGTAAATGGTCAGCCGCTTATTCCTTTCACAACAAATGAATTCGGTGATACAGGTTGTTCACAGCTTCAGGGCTATCTTGCTCACTTCCTTGCAATTCCTCCAGAGAAAAACGGAAAGTTCGTAAACGCTGATCTTGGACTTACAGATGATCCTGAATATCTGCGCTGGATGAAGACACTTCGTCAGGCACATTCTGAAGGTTTAATTGCAACAGATATGTTCGTAGACAAGAGAAGCCAGATTGAAGAGAAAGCAGCACAGGGACGTTACTTCTGTATGCTCTATCAGAACTGGGATATGCAGGCTGCACAGCATGCACTTTATTCAAGAGATCCAAACTCAGTTTATATCGCAGTTGATGGCCCAAAGAATAGCCGTGGCGATAATCCAACTCTCGCAGGAGGCGGAATTGCAGGCTGGACTGTAACTTTGATTTCTAAGAACTGTAAAGATAAGGCTCGTGCAATTCAGTTCCTTTCTTACCTCATCAGTGAAGAAGGTCAGATGGATACAAACTTCGGTATCAAAGACAAGACATACGTAATTAACAGCAAAGGAATTCCTGAGCTTACACCAGAAATGAAAAAGCTTGATTCAACAGATAAGAACAAGCAGGAAACTGATGTTGGAATCATGTACACCTACTGGATGCTTATGGATACAGCATGGCAGGCACAGTGGGGAGTTGAATATGCTCCTTCTCTCGGACAGCCACAGCTTTGGACACGTCCTTATGTTCAGTCATTTGCTGCATACGATGGACTTACTCTTCCGGTTGGTTCAGAAGAACAGCTCATCTGTGAAGATATTCAGAGACGCTGGGGTAAAGTTCTTCCACAGCTTATTCGTGCAAAATCAGATGCTGAATTCGATTCACTTGTAGCACAGTTCAACAAGTACAAGAAAGACAAAGGCGTAGACAAAGTAATTGCAGCTCAGACAAAGCTGATGAATGAAAACAAGGCAAAACTTGGAATGTAAAAACAAACTAAAAAAAGGATGGCAAAAAAAATGAAAAAAACAAAATATTTTTTTCCAAAAATGGGAATCGGCATTCTTTTGACAATGTTTACTTCATGTCTTGCAATAAATGCAAAGAAGATTGTTGATGCACCATATTATCCTCCTGAGGAAGCATTTGCAGATGCAGGTGAACAGGAAAAGAATTTCAAGGTTTATTACTCAGGTTCTAAATCTCCAGTAATAGATGGTGAATTTAATGAATGGGATGGACTGGATGGAATCCGTGTTCGCCGCATGGTTTACGGAGGAATGTTCAATCCTGAAAATACAGATGGTCTGTTTAAGGTTAGAGCAGATGATTCATATCTCTATGTTTTTGCAGACATCATAGATGATCAGCCACAGGAAAATAAATTTCCTGCTCCACAGGGCTGGCGCGATGATTCAATTGAATTCTTTTTTGGTACAGATACAGGCTATCATACCTTCTACAAGAGTACAGATCACCGTGTAAGAATTGTTCCACAGAGCAAAACAAATAAATCTGCTTACGATGTAAGTTTGAACGATGTTTCAATGAACGGCAGTATTAAGGCTGCAATTGTTTACAGTGAACATGGTTACAAGATTGAAGCAGCAGTTCCATTCTCTCTCTTGAGTATTAAAAAATTAAAGCCAAAGCAGAAGGTTCGCGGTGACTTCCAGATTAACGATGCAGACGACGGAAAAGAACGTTCTCGTCTCATTCACTGGAACAGCAGCAAAGATAATACCTACGTAGATGCAAGTTCCTGGGGAGACGGCATTGTAGTTGATTTAGCGGAGGCTGAAAATGAATAAAAAACGTTTTGCCGTTTTCACAGGCATTTTATTATTCCTCAATATTTCAATTTTTGCTCAGTTCATCACAGTAAAAAAAGATGCAAACGGCTGGCGCCTTATGGAAGACCGTAAGGAAATTGAAGTAAAGGGAATCGTATGGTCATATACTCCAATCGGAGAAACACATACTTATGATTTGTGGTCAAAGAGTGACGAGTTCATTGAGCGCATGATTGATACAGATATGCCAATGCTTAAAGCAATGGGTGTAAATGCAATCCGCTGTTTCAGTGACATTCCTCCAAAATGGGTAGAGTACATTTATACAAAGTACGGCATTTACACAATCGTAAATAATCTTCTTGGCCGTTATGGTGTAACAGTAAACGGCACCTGGTATGCCAATACAGATTATTCTGATTTGTACACACGCGAAACTCTTGTTGAAATGGCAGTCGAGACTGCTGAAAAGTATCGTGCAGTAAACGGTGTTCTTATGTACATGTTCGGAAACGAAAGTAACTACGGACTTGTATGGTCAGGATCAGAAATTGAAAACCTTCCTGTTGGTGAACAGAATACTGTAAAAGCAGGGTACCTCTACAGCTTACTTGAAGAGGCAATGGCTGCCTGTAAAGATATTGACCCGTTCCATCCTGTTGGAATTGTAAATGGTGATACACAGTATCTCGAGCTGATTAAGGAACTTTGTCCTTCTCTGGATATTCTTGGTGTAAACGCTTACCGCGGTTTCCGATTCTACGATTCATTCTATGAAAATGTTGCAGAAGTTCTCGACAAGCCAATTATGTTCACAGAAGCCGGAGCAGATGCTTACAATGAAATCACTCATCAGGAAGATCAGTATGCTCAGATGGCTTATCTTATGAGCCAGTGGAAAGAAATCTATCAGCAGGGCTACGGAAAGGGCCGTTCACAGAATGTAATCGGTGGTTTTGTATTTGAATGGATGGATGAATGGTGGAAACACTATCAGAACAAAGATCTTGAACTTCATAATGACACAGGTACCTGGTCAAACTCTGGTTATGAATTAGACTATCGCGATGGCCTCAACAACATGGATGAGGAATGGTTTGGTATCTGTGCTCAGAGCAAGCTTACAGACCGTGGAATCAACAAGAGAATTCCACGTGCATCATATTACCTGCTTCAGGACATCTGGAAGCTTTCACTTTATAAATCTTCAGAATCTGATATAAATAAAACTTTTGCATCATTGAATACCTCAATGTATCTTGCACAGGGAAATGAGAAATCAATCAAAGAAATGATAAATGAAAATAAACTCGTTCAGATTGATACTCTTGATGCAACCGTTCAGGTAACAACTCCAATGTATGTAAACAGAGTCTGGGGTGCTATTAAAGATAATGGTCACTTAAAAGAATCTTTTGAATATCAGAATGCAAAGGGTGAGAATGTTAAGACAACTGTTACTGCAGAAACAACCCTCGGCCTGACTGTAAAGCCAATGGAAAATCTTTCTGGTACAGCTGTAATCAAAGCCTGGACAGATTCTCCTTATACAAATCTTGGAGACAGATGGGCTTCTTACTACAAGGATGGACCAGATTATTCTACAACACAGCCAGAAGCAGAACTTAAATATGTAGATTTCTATTCTGCATCACTTAATTATTCTGGAAATCTTTTTGACATAAATGGTTACTACCATGTTGGACATGCAAGTTTTGAAAACACAGGTGATATTTTTAATATTTCAAAAGAAGCTTTTGATATTATCGGTTATGACACTTATGGTTCAAAGGCTCCGATTGCTCTTGAGTTTGTAGGAAAGAATCTTCTTGAAGGACTTACAGTAATTGGTGGACCAGAAATCTGGGGAAGTGCAAAGCCTCAGGTTCAGGCAAACTACTTCCGCTGGTTCCCTACAGAATCTCTGTTTGTTCCAGACTTTACAATCGGCCTTGTTTATGCAGAAGAGTTTGGTGCTAAATCAAGTCCTTCTCTGGATCCATATAACGCATACGGTGCCGGAAGAAAAGCTTCAATTTATGCAGCAGCAGTTCTTGAGCCATGGGTAACTCTTAAACTCGGTGTTCTCCATGCTGGTAGTGAAAAAGTTGGCGCAAAATATATCGATCAGAATGGTAATTCTTCTAAGATTACTTATCTTGATACACTTGGCGGTTATGTTCAGCTCGGTACAAATATGTTCCAGCATATGTACATCTACGGAAACGCAATCTACCGCGGTCTTGTAGCAGATACAAATCCTGCAGAAGTTAGAGGAAGTTTCTTTACAGCAGATTCAGGTGCTGGAAACAGATTTGAAGCTCAGGTTGGAGTTGATGTTGGATATGGTGATTTTGTATTCAAGCCTGTTGTCAGAGCTCGCGTTCCACTTCAGCAGCCAAAGGGCCGTGACCTTCTTACAGGGTCTCCATTTATCGTAGGTCTTGGAAACCGTCAGGCAATTGAAGTTGAAGCAGTTCTTACTTATGACCCTGAAGGAGCAACCTGGTTCCACGAATGGAATGGTGATGATATTGAAGGTGCAAAGTTTGCATTCTCTCTTACCGGAATGTATACCCTTTATGCCGGAAAGACAGATAATCTCCCTTTCAAGAGCAATACATGGACATCAGTTACAAATGAAACAACTGCAAAGTATAGCAATATGATCTGGTATAACGGTGGTGCACTTCCTGAGCAGAGAAATCTCTGGCAGGTTGGAACAAGAATCGTAACAAATCCACTTCCAGGCCTTCGTATTATTGCAACTGCTGATGGTGGATGCCTTGGTGCTCTTACCGGAGCTTATCAGGGTGATTATCCGGAGTTAGTTCAGTTTGTAAATGCAGGACTTGCAGTTCGTTACAATCACTGGATTGGTTCTACAAAGTGGTCATTCAATACATGGGGACCAGAAAGCTGGTGGAGAAACTTTAACCAGACTTTCCCATTGCAGTTCAGTTTTGATATTGCTTACGGCTTTGGAGATAATCCTTCTTTCCTTGATGCAAAGAACAGAATTGGTCTTTCAATTATTGGCCGCAAGTTCGGAAAATACAGCTCAGATGCATACAACGCATTGCCTAATGGAGCTGTAGTAGATGGTTCAGCTTATGTTGAAATTACAACTTACGTAAATATAGGACTTTAAAATATGAAAAAGCAGCATTCTTTTGTTATTAGACTGCTGCTGCTTTCAGGAGTAGCAGCAATTATGAGTACATCTTGCATTTTCCTTCCACCGAAAGAAGCAGACGAAAAAGTTAAGACTGAAGTTGGAAAAGATGAAAACGGCAAGGATGTTCTGAAAAAAGACGGTCTGACTTGTGTGTGGCAGGATGAATTTGATTATACCGGAGTTCCGGATACATCAAAATGGAAGTATCAGACTGGTAAAAGTGGTTGGGGAAATGCAGAGCAGCAGAATTATGTTGATAACTCAACCAAGGCCGAAACAGCAATCGTAGGCGATGGAGTTCTAAAAATCAAAGCCTATCATAACGGATCAGAATGGAGAAGTGCCCGTCTCAATTCTAAACAGACCTGGAAATATGGTTATATTGAGGCTCGTCTTAAGGTAACCGATCGTCCTGGTGCATGGCCAGCTTTCTGGATGATGCCGGAAAATCGTAGTGATTGGCCAAAGTGTGGTGAGATAGACATTATGGAAAATGCTCCTGCAATTGGTAATCATAAAATATTCAGTACGCTTCATGCTGAAGGACATTCAGGTGGAAGTGGTCAGAGTATTGGAACAAAAATCTATGATAATAATCTTTCATCTGAATGGCATACATTTGGAATTAAATGGACTGAAGATAGAATAACTGCCTATTACGATGATGTTGCTGTGGGAAGTTATAACAATGATGGTACAGAAGCCAATTGGCCGTATAATCAGAAATTTTACATTATTTTGAATCTGGCAATTGGTGGAACTCTTGGCGGTGATGCGTACGTAAACAATCTTAACGGTGAAGCAGAATTCCTTGTTGATTACGTTCGTGTATATCAATAACAGAAAATAAAACACCATTCTGAAATTTACAGGACTTTCATTTTGTAAATTTCAGAATAACAATTAAGAAAGAAAAAAGTACAGGAGGCTTTTATGAAAAAAATTGAAAAGATCATGATAGCAGTTGGTATGATTTCAATGTTACTTTCATTTACAGGTTGTGATCTTCTGACAGAAGCAGAACTTAAAGGGCGAAATGCAAACAATCCTACAATCCCTGGTGTAAATAACGGTAATCCAGGTAATTCTGGAACTTCAGATACTATTGGAGATTCCTGGGGCGCCTTATTTTCAGACCGTACTCATAATCCAATTGATTTACAGGTATGGCAGGGTTTTGACGCATCGTATGATTCTGAAAATGGAATGAAATGTGTTGTAATTCCAGGTGCGTGGTTTGGTGGCGCAATTGTACAGGATAATGCAGCTTCACCAAAAGACTGTATTTATTATGACATGTCAAAAGTTTCAAAGGTTACTTTTAAGGTAAAGGCAAGTAATAATATGACAATTTGGGCTGGTTATTCAAATCAGAACAAAAATGATTCTTTAGTAAAACAAAACATCAATGTTACTACAAGTTGGCAGACAATAACTCTTACACAGAAAGGTGTAAGTAATGCATGGGCTATCTTTGCTTTTGGAAGTGATGGCGTATCTTCTGAAGAATGGCTTGCATTCAAAGATGTTACATATTTTGATTCGGAGAACGAGAGTTTATCTCTCAAATATGTCCAATAAAATAAAAAAAATATAAGGAGCAAGAAATGAAAAAACTTAAAATTTTTGGAGCTGCAGTAATGGCTGCATCTCTTCTCTTCACAAGCTGTGCACCGGCAGAGAATCCAACAGATCCTGAGATCGTAAATCCTGATCCAGACCCAACACCAGATCCTGACCCTGATCCAAATCCGGATCCTAATCCAGACCCAACACCTGATCCAGATCCAAAACCTGTTGAGAATGGTGAATTTACTATCACCTTCTCAGATGCAAATAATACTGTAACTTATAAAGATGGTGTATATACAGTAAGTGTGGCAAATGCAAATGATTCAGAATGGGGTAATCAGATTTTTATTGCTAACCCAAACAAGGCTGCTGGAGTTGCTGCAGGTGATAAAATTCATACATCAATTACACTTGAAGCTGATAAAGAAATTACAACTATGTTTGTTAAGAATCAGTTTAATGGTGTGCTTTATTCTGGAATTGATACACAGAAAAATCTTCCCGCAAATGAAGCAACAGTATTTGATATTTATGGAATTGTAGCAGACAACTATGATGAAACTTCAAGTATTGTTCTTGCGCTTCGTGGAAATGCTGCAGATACAATCCTTAAGATTTCTGAAGTAAAAGTTGAAAAATTAACAGATTATACTGTAAATAAAGTAGAAATCAAAACTTCTACAACAACAATTTCTGCAGGTGAAACTGTAAAATTGTCAGCTTTTGATCAGTATGGATTTGAGATTGAGGATGCCGTTTTTGAAATCACTTCTGAAAATCCTGTTTCTACTATTTCTGGAAATGTTTTGACAGGTGGTAATGCTGCTGAAACAATTACAGTTGTTGCAAAATCAGGTGATATTGTTTCTGAAGCAATTTCAATCATAGTATCAGTTTCAAAAGATTATGCAAAATATTGGAATCCAACAACAACTACTGAAGGTGCAAATCCTCCTGCAGATTACTTCAGTATTTGGGCAGATCAGAACTGGTGTGGCTCAAATGTTGTATTGTCAGATATGACTGCAACAGAAACAAGTGTATCTTTGACACAGACTGTTACAGGAGCTTGCTGGTTTGGAACACAGATTTGGTATGGACTTTCTAAGACATCTAATCTTTCATTCAAGGTTACTTCATCAGTTGCAGGTGCGATTACAGTTAATGATGTAGTTTATACACTTGAAGCTGATACAGCTAAGGCTATTACTCTTGAGAATGTAAGCGGAAAACTTGCAATCCAGCTTGGACAGCATGCTGAAGGTGAAACATCTCTTGGAAGCTGTACTTTCACAATCTCAGATTTTACTGTAACAGCTGCAGAATAAATCTATATATAGAAAAAATACTCCTATTTTGGGGATTGTCTGTTAAATAAAAATGGTGGCTTGATTAGTTCGTCGAACATTCAAGCCACCATTTCAGACAATCCTTTTTTATTTAACTAGAATAATTTTCGGCATTCAAGATAGAAGCGTTTTTCGTCTGCTTCTCCCATACTGAAACTCTTTCTTGGGAGTGGGCCACGACCGTTGATTGTTTCAAAGAAGGAATCTTTTGCAATTGGAGGAAGAAGAATTCCTACTGCGTTTTCGCGTTCACCAAGTTTAAGGGTTTCATCACTTCCGTGGATGTAGTCAATTTCTGGTTTTTCAGAACCTGAGGCTTCTTTAAGGAATGCATCAATTTCTGGCTGAAGTCGGGCAACAGCAAGTTCTTTAATTCCAGTCTTAAGAAGAACGTATTTCTGCTTTCCGTTTCCGCCTTCTCTATATGCAAAACCAAAGTCTGCCCAAGAAGCTTTTACAGCTGCATCAAGTTCAGCTGCTCCTGAAACTTCACTTACAGTTCCACCAAGTTTTTCTGCGAGATGAGAAATCAAACCTTCAACATCAGCTCCAAAAATAACTCTATGAATTGGTTCAAATGTAAGACCTGTGTCATAAATATTTACAATTTCAACCAGAGCGTAGCGTACTGAACATGCTTTCAAAGCAGCTTCATCAGCACCCTGAGCTGTAAGTTTTTCTTTATATTCATCCCAGACAGCTTTTGCAGTAGCCAGAGAGTGATTACCGTCTCCTACAGCAAAAAGGAAGGTAGAACCATCTGCAGCACGGTTTTTATCAGCGATTTTAGAAACAGCTTCTGTTACATCTGCAATTTCATTTTCACTTTCTACAGCCCAGCCGGTAATGGAACCGCCGTTACACATAAGTGATCCGTCATACAAAGGAGCCTTTGATTTTACTTTATTTCCAGTTCCGCCAACCAGTAAATCATCCTTATCATCAACCAGAAGCATAATGTGTGGTAATTCAAGAGGTGCTCCGCGGCGAATCTCCATACGAGGAGGAATTCGTTCAACGATTGTTGCTTCTGTGGCGCGGATATTTGCTTTGCTGAATGGCTTCCACTCATAGGTTTCAAGGTCAATTTGAGCAACAAGACCTTTTCTGATGCGGCCAAAAGCAGTTTTTCTTTCAATATATATTAAACAGTTTTTAGCTGTATCAAATATTCCACCGTCAATGTATTCTTTCATTGTTTTTCTGATTTTTTCAATTCTCTCTGGTTTATCAGGAGAGTTCAGATAAACTTCAGGTAAAATCAGGTTGAGTGTGGAAGGCTTACCTGCGGCACAAGCTTCTGCCTTCTTCCAGTAGTCTAAATCCTGAGTATACTGATCGCAGGCAATTACAGACCAGCTCGAAACATCAATGTTTTTTGGTAAAAGGATTTCCGGAATGGAAAGTCCAAAGTCTTCTATCTTTTTCATAAATGCAAGTATACAGTTTGAAGCAATTTTATGCTATAATAATGAAGATTTTGATTATGAGTGTTACTCAGTCTCTTACACTCCGCCAGGAACAAAAGCAAATTCAACGACTCTCCCAGGTTCAGATTACAGCTCTGAACTATCTTGCAATGGGAAATGAAACACTTCGAGATGAAATATATAAAGCGGTAAGTGAGAATCCTGCGCTTGAAATTGTAAGGGAACCTGTTCTTTCTAATCTCCCGGCAGCAGAATATTCTTCGAGATATGGCAATTCTGAAACTTCAGATAAATATCAGCAGATACTTGAAAATCAGGAAGACTATGGAGAAACCTTACAGGCACATCTTCTTCATCAGTTAAATGCAATGAAAATTTCTGATGATGAATTGGAATTGTGTACAAAGCTTATTTATAATCTGGATAAGAACGGCTTTTATGGTTCAATGCTTTCTCCTGAAACTTTAATACCTGCAACAATTGTTAATAATAGAAAAGCTGTGCTTGAAAAATGTCTTAATATTGTTCAGGCACTGGACCCGATTGGTACCTGCTGCCGTACTCCAGAAGAGAGCCTTTTAGTTCAGGCAAGACTTTCCGAAAATCCGAATCAACTTGCTCTTTTTATTCTTGATGGGCATCTTGATTTTCTTAATCCGCCCGATGCTTCAAAAATCAGCCGTAAGTTAATTGATTTTAAGGAAGCCTGGCATAAAAAAGCCTTTGCGGGACAGACCGCGCTCGACAATCTCCCGTTGGATGAAGATGCCGCCGCGTCCGCGCTGAAATTTATCCTTTCCCTGAATCCACATCCAGCCCAGGGATATAATTCAGTTGCCACAGTGGATACTGGCCGTCCAGACGTAGTCCTTACAGTTACAAAAGAACCGGGCGCCTCTGATGATGATTTTTCGAGAGGCCTTGTTTCCCTTAATTCAGATTTTCATTTTCAGATAAAATATGCTTCGGGTGCTTTGCCGGAAATCAGAATTTCTCCAGATTTTAAGATGGATAAGGTAAATGTTGCAAAAGCACAGGCTTTGATTTCTTCTTTACAGTTCCGCGAATCTACAATAGTCATGCAGGGCTGTGCAATAGTCCAAGCGCAGAAAAACTTTTTCCTGAAGGGGCCGGGACATCTCAGCGTACTTACAAGGCGGCAGATAGCAAAAGAACTTGAGGTTCATGAATCCACCGTGTCCCGTATGTCGGCCAAAAACGGCAGTAAATATATTCAGACAGAATGGGGCCTCTTTCCTGCAAGTTATTTTTTCACTTCTGGAGTAAATAACCGCGACGGCAGCAAAAAAATCTCGTCTGAAAGAATCAAGCAAAAAATGCAGGCGATACTTGCTAAACCTGAAAATGAAAATCTTTCAGACCAGAAACTTACAGAGCTTTTAAATCAGAAGGGCGCGAAAATTGCCCGTCGTACCGTGGCAAAATATCGCGCCCAACTTGGACTAAAAAATTCGTATAAACGGTAAGTACGGTGGTTTAGTTTGTTGAAACCACCGCAAACCGCAATTTATTTCTGCTGAACCTTATCTTTTTCCTTCTTGATTTTGTTATCGAGTACATCCATCATCTTGTTCAATGCTGCACCAAAGTCAAAATCTTCTCCAGAAACATGAGCTGAAGTGCCCCATTTAAAGTTTACTGTAGTATCGAAAACATAGGTCTTGTCATGCTTGATTTTCATAAGTAAATCAACAATCAAATCATCACCGTAAGCAATTCTCTTAAGTTTTGATTCAATCATGTCAGACTGCTTCTGTTCAAGTGTAAAACCTACTGCATTAATTGATGGTGTCATAGTAGTCTCCTCGAGGAAGTAAATTTCTTTACTCCAGCTGTAAGTATTTTTAGATCCCGCATACGCAGGCAGATGAATTCTCATCACCTTTATAGTAACACGGGTTTTCTGAAAAAACAAATTCAGATTTTTAAATTTCTTTTTGGTATTGCTAAAATATCTTAAAGTGTGTATAGTAAAAATATATGGCAGATAAGAAATTCACAGTTCTGGATTTGCTTGACCTCGAACTTTCGGGACATGATGCTCTTGATCTTAAGTGTATCGCAGGGCGCCGTGGTTTACCACGTGCTATTACAGTTCCTGAACTTAACCGCCCTGGTCTTGCTCTTTCGGGCTTTTATGAATCTTTTGCCAGTAATCGTGTTCAGGTTTTTGGACGCGGTGAAACAGCCTATCTACAGAAACTTCATAAAGAAAAAAATACAGATTCAATAAGAAACTTTTTCCGCTCTCAGATGCCGTGCTGTATCTTTACGTACAATCTGGAGCCAACAGAAGATTTTCGTCGTATTGCAGAAGAAAGTTATTGTCCACTGCTTCAGACAAGTCTTACATCTACAGAGTTTTCAAATCGTATAATTCGTGTATTTGCAAATCAGTTTGCGCCGCGACAGACTTTGCATGGAGTTCTTGTAGAAGTTTACGGTATCGGTATTCTGCTTTCTGGACATTCCGGTGTTGGTAAAAGTGAAACAGCCCTTGAGCTTGTAGAACGAGGCCACCGTCTTGTTGCTGATGATATTATTGAAATCCGCTGTGTAAACGGAAATATTATTCTGGGACGCGGTGCAAATACAGTTATCAGCCACCATATGGAAATCCGAGGTCTGGGTATCATCAATATTTCCCAGCTTTATGGAGTTGGCGCCATCCGCGACCAGAAGGAAGTTCAGCTTATTGTTCAGCTTGAAGACTGGAACTCTGCCAAGGCTTATGACCGTCTTGGTACAGAACAGAAATATAAGGAACTGCTTGGAGTTAAGGTTCCTGTACTTGAGATTCCGGTTCGTCCGGGTCGAAACCTTCCTATTATTATTGAGGCTGCCGCTATGA
>JAEEGJ010019576.1_pt1 | contig 14878 bp, 16 predicted proteins | sample 8958761 | NCBI WGS metagenome assembly JAEEGJ01 (sample SAMN16246546, study PRJNA631951) | gut metagenome | biome: gut microbiome; feature: rumen; material: RS-attached | host: Bos | place: Iran: Karaj | collected 2018-10 | reverse complement strand
AGAGAGTAACTTCTGAGGGAAAAAGAGAGTATTTCTACTACCCACTTACCTATAAAACAGAACGTGACATTGCTGTCAGAATCAAAACACTGTTGTCACAAAAGAAGAGAATCGCTTCTGATATAGATAAACTCATAGATAAATATGCTGGGAGCATAGCTCTTGATGAAACACAGAGAGAAGCTGTAAGAGTTGGTGTTACTGAACCCATATTTGTAATCACAGGAGGCCCCGGAACAGGAAAGACTACAATCCTTAAGCTCATTGCTCAGATAAATGAAGAGCTTAATAGTGGAAATGACAACAATGTATTTCTTTCTCCCACTGGAAGAGCTGCAAGAAGGATAACAGAAAGCACCGGATTCCCTGCAAAGACAATCCATTCAGCACTTGGACTTGGAATTGTTGATGATGAAAGATTTGCTGACGAAAAGGGATTCCATGAGGAATGCCTTAAGGATGTGAACGTTATTGTTGATGAGGCTTCCATGATAGATCTCTGGACCATGAGCGGACTTTTGAGGAACATCAAGGATTCTACTCTTGGACTTGTAGGAGATATAGACCAGCTCCCTTCCGTAAGATGTGGTTCTATCCTGCGAGACCTCATCCAGTGCGGTGTTATCCCATGCGTACAGCTCGATACCATTCACAGACAGTCAGCAGATGCACTCAACATCTGCGAAAACGCACAGAACATAAAGAATGGTCGTCATGTGCTGAATACCGGCGATGATTTTCATATTATTGAAGCTGAAAGCCTAGAAAAAGCAGAAGATGAACTTATCGGAGCTGCGCTTCAGCAGATATATCTCTACGGACTTGAAAATGTTAAAGTGCTCTGTCCTTTTAAAAAAGGTTCCTGCGGTGTTTACAGAGTTAATACCATCCTTCAGAACGTGCTCAATCCTTCTAAAGGCGAAACAGAGCTTAAGATTCCCAACGATATGGTCTTAAGGGCTGGAGATCCGGTCATGCAGCTTAAGAATATCGAAGATGTTGCAAATGGCGATGTGGGATATGTACTTGAGATCACGAGTGATGAAGTAAAGGTGCTTTTTACCGGAGAAAATCCTGTAAGCGTAGACTACTCCTATATGGATGCAAAGGAACAGCTCACACTTGCCTATGCCACAACTGTCCACAAGAGTCAGGGAAGCGAATTTGATTCTGTTGTTTTATGCCTTACTCCCAAACATGGTCTTATGAAGAAAAGGAACATCCTCTATACAGGAATCACAAGAGGAAAGCATCAAGTAACGCTTATCGGGACATATGAGGCTTTCTATGAGTCTATCGATAACAATATGATCGAGGACCGCCACTCAATGCTTGCAGAGCTTATTGGAATATCAGAGACCGCTACAAAGCCAACGCCAAAGGTTGTTCCAATACCACAAAAGCCTGCATATGAGCAGATGGCACTTCCCTTTGCCTGATATTTATAAAGACAAAAAGGGTATTTGCAACGAGTGGTTGATAGATTGAATACAAGCTAAAATAATTTGTGCAATAAATGGTTGATAAAATCACATGAAAACAACGATATTACGTGCCGTTAAAGGACGTATTTACACATCAAAAACTAAATATCAGCTCATGGATAAGACTCTTTATGCCTGCAACTATATCTATAACCACATGATTGAGCGTAACCAGAAGGTATATAAGCGCCGTGAAGAGCATCTTTCCTATTACGAGATGCAAAACCTTCTGCCAGTGATGAAAAAGTATAACCCCTGGCTCAAAGACGCCGATTCGCAGGCTCTAAAGTATGCCTGCCGTCAGGTTGATACGGCTTACAGGAAGTTCTTTAAGCGCGAAGCAGCGTTTCCACGCTATCATAGCCGGAAACAGAGATTGTCATATACAACCACCAATACCGCAAACATTAAGGTGTTGGATGGTGCTGTTAAACTTCCAATCATAGGAACTGTTAAAGTACATGGATTAAGAAAACTTCCCGATAACGCAAAACTCTGTTATGCAACTGTCAGCAAAGAAACCGATGGCAAATACTATGTTTCTGTAACTTATAAGTACGAGATTGAGGTAAATGAACCACTGTTCAATGCAGATAGGTTTATCGGCCTTGATTATAAATCAGATGGACTGTTTGTTGATTCCGATGGCAATTGTCCCAAAATGCCACATTATCTTCGTGAGAGCCAAACGAAGATGATTAAGGCACAAAGGAAGTTGTCCAAGAAATACGGCAATCTGAAAGGTCAGAAAAAGTCCTCTGGGTGGATAAAACAGCACCGCAAACTCACTAAGGTTCAAAAGAAGATATCCAATCAGCGAGAGGACTATCTTCACAAGTTGTCAAAACAGATGGCAGAGCAGTATTCCGGCATAGCAGTAGAGGATATCAATATGCGCTCGCTGTCTAATAAGAGTTTTGGTAATGGAAAAGCAACTCTTGATAATGGCTTTGGTGAGTTCCGCAGGCAGCTTGAATACAAGTTAAATGCACAGGGCAAGCCATTCATTAAAGTAGATAAATTCTTTGCTTCAAGTCAGATATGTAGCTGCTGTGGATATAAGAATACTGAAATTAAGGCTTTGAATATCCGTAAGTGGGAATGTCCTAAGTGCCATATACAGCATGACAGAGACCATAACGCTGCTATCAATATTAGAAATGAAGGACTAAAAATACTCGTCAAATCAAAGGTAGCATAGTAACTATAAACTAAAAAACTACCCGCAGGCTGCGGGGAAGATACGTCAGTGGACACTGATGGGAAAACTGCTCATTTCTGAGTGTGATAATAACCGTGGTGGGTGAAACTGGAATTGCATATTTGGAAGATGGTTTTTCAACCAGTTATTGCACAAGCAAAAACAGCGTGTCAGAGGCGTTTCAACCAAAGATTGCAAATAGCCGACAAAAAGGACATGAAAATGATATAATTGTTTTTAAGCTAAAAAGAGTCATTTTAAGGGAAAAACCTCTGAATGAAAACAAAGTGTAAGGATCATAAAGGCATCACCTATGCATCCATAACTGCAATGTGTGATGCCTATGATGTATCTCCAACTTTATATCTGAAACGAATTGAAAGAGGCTGGACTGTTCAGGAAGCACTTGAGGGCAAACAGCCTTATTTTTCGCGGGATGGAGTAGATTACTACTCTCAGAAGGAAGTCTGTGACGCATTTAAGATCCATCCCAATTCATTCCGCTTAAAACTTAAAAAAGGTTATTCCATAGATGATATTGTTGACCGGGTATCATACCGAGCAGAAGATCATCTTGGAAACAAATATAAGAACGAAGCAGAAATGTGCGCAGTGTATGGAAAAAAGGTATCCACTTATAGGGCCAGGATGCGAAAAGGTATGGGTAAAGAAGAAGCTTTAACCAAACCGTAAAGAAAAATATTGGGGGCATTATTATAGATGGAGACATTCCAAATCAAGAGTCTGCTCTTAGCTGACGCAATCTGGGGTTCATCAAGATGCAGAAAAAGTATTTTAAAAGATTGCAATGGCTATATCAACAGTGACACTGGCGATAGAGGAAGAATAGTTCTTGAATATCTTTTAGCCAGAATATATGGTATACATCGTGTTCCAGGATATGAGCCTCAATATGGCGGTTCGTTTTCAGAAGTATCACGCGAATCAAATGGTTTTACAAAAGAAAACCTTGATGAGGCAGAGCAAGAACTCAAAAATTTGATTGAACATGTTCAGACTCAAATCAGATTAAGTGGCAAAGCACATGATGATCATGTAGAACTTGTAAGGTCCTTAAGAAATTTTGAATGCAAAGAGATAATTCCTCAACTACTTGCAGACGAGAAGAACATTATCATGCCTGCCAACATCATGACTTCATATGCGTATGATGGCAGACTTCATTGTTATAACAGTTCAATATCCGTTAAAAGGAAAGTCCCTGTAAACAAAATCCTATTTTGGGATGAATATATAGAAGCACCGGAGTATATCTGCTCAAAAAATCTTCATATGGGTGAGTATGAAGTATGGGTTTTGAATGATGACATCTTTGGCGAAGTGTCGCTCGATAGAGATTCATTTATTATAGCGGAAGAAGCAGATCTTGAGTCCATGAATGAAAAATATTCAACCCGATGGCACAATAGAAGCTATTACGACAAGGATTGTCGAATCAACAATGTATATACAGCTGAAGCAAAGCCATGTGAATGCGATAATTGGCTTACAAGATTTGTCATGAAACGAAACGAAAAGCAAATCCGTGAATTATATAGCATGGACGAATGTTAAACTCAAACAAGTTGATCAGACAGTAGGAGAAAAGTAAGATATTAAACAAACAGGCTAAATCAAATAAAAAGCACCTCCACCGGGATCGCAGTGAAGATGCCTTTAGGCTTTTGGAAGATTGTTCATCGTGTATCTTCCTCCTTTCTTTAGTTACTCTATATATCGGACAATGAGTCTTAAAAACTTAATGTTTTGGAGGTTTGGGGCATCGATTAGATGCCCCTTTATGTTATTTCAACGCCCTGACTGGTAAAAGTCTAAGGCCGCTGGTACTAAAGAATAACGAATTTCGTATCATTCCAATTCTATAGAGATTGAGAACATAAAGCATGGCAACCATGATTTTGAATGTGCCGAACACCATGATGAGTTCCTCTACTGTAGGTGGATAACCCATCTTTCTCGTGTAATTCCCTATAAAAGCTGCGATATCTCCTTCTAACTGTGCCATATAAATATCCCCGTTTCATTGTTTTTTTCCATGGATAACAGTATAACGCCCATGTATGTATCAATTTTGTTTTTCATATAAATAATCTATAAATTCTTCATCTGATCATTCTCTGGAGTTCGTTCTTGATCTGCCGTACCTGTGAAATAGCGTTTTCACATTCTTTCTTTGCTTTTCCTATCTGGGACTGTACGATTACATCCATTAGAAATCCGTCGCAGAAGAGATCGCCAAATGTCAAGAATCCATTAATATGCACAGATGAGTAACCATCAACATCCCGAAGTTCTTTGGAAAACTTGGCAAGTGCTTTCTTTGCAGCGTTTATTTCATGTTCTGCATCATTCATTTTTCCGTGTTTAATGAGACCACTTATAAAGCCGCCACCGAGAGTGTCAAACAGTCCCCAACCGCTTGCACTTGAAAGACTTCTCTTTGCTCTTTCAAGATGGTTAAGTGCTACATCAGCGGCTTCAATAGCTTCCTGAATTTCTCTTGTTCTTACATCATACATAATTGTTCCTCCATAAATGATCAGGGTGGACTCTTGCTAATATCATGGTAGAACAAGGGAAAGTGAAAATATATGACAGATGTAGTGTGATAAACCAGCTTATTTTCCTTTTTTAGAGAATACGTGAAGAATGTTGTCCTGATATTAAAAATGCTTAAATACATTATCTTGTATTATAACAATAACAGTACTACAATATTATGTATGAGAAACCCGTAAACCTTATTTGTTCCAATGGAGAGTGATTATGATCACACAGTTCCCGGAAGTAATAACTATTGATGGTTTCGTTTACAAAAAGATGTCCCAGAGGGCAAGTGGAGGAGCATATTATGACTCCAAAGATAATCCTTCTGAGATAACATCGAAGTCAATCTGCCTTTATCCGAATGGAGAACTCACTTACAGCTGGAGAGGCGTTGAGCAAAAGTGGAATAAAAGCTACAGAATTGTAGGAAGACAGGCATTTAACTGAATATGGGCTAATAGGCTTCGCTGCAGAAATGTAGTGAAGCTTTCTTTTTTGAAGGAGCACAGTTGAATGTTTATCGATAAGTTATTCATAATTAATCAAATATTTATACAAATAATGTTAGAATTAAGTATGGATACCTCTAAAGCATAACAATATTGTTAAGGCAAGAGCATTATGAGTTTTAAAAGAATCTATACTTCTATCAGCATAGCCCTCCTTTCCCTGGTGATATCTCTAGGTGTTTTTATCATGCCCGTCATTGCATCGTCTGATTCCCCTATTCAAGAATTTACAATTGGAGTGCCTATAGACAGGTGTCCTATGTTTTACATTGACAGCGATTCCGGTGAAATCGTAGGAATCGGAGTAGATCTCATGAAATCAGCCGCTAAGGAAGCTGGTTTTGAGGTCGTATTCAAGGCCATAAGTGAACCTAATCTTAAAGAAGCTCTTGATAATACTGAGTATGACTTGGTTATGCCCTTTGGCAGTGCTGTTACAAGCGCATCTGGGGACGCAACCATCGTATCAGAAAATCTCATACAAACCCCATTTACCATTGTCAATACTGGTAAACAGTCTATTTCTGACATAAGTGCCATTAGAATCGGAATGTTAAAATCACAGGGCGGGGTCGCAGAAACTGTAAAACAGTTATACCCTGGAATAACGATAATCCTTTACGATTCCATGGCTGACTGCATTAAGGCGCTTAGAAAAAACGAAGTAGATGCACTTTTGCATAACTCATATACTTGGAGCTATGTGCTTCAAAAACCATCCTATAAGGATCTTAAAGTACAGCCTTCTGCCATGTTTTCAATGGATTTTCGTGCCGGCACTCTTGATACCGCAGAGGGAAGAAAACGCATTGAACTTATAAACGAAGGAATTACAGCTATTCCTGAAACCAAAAAGCAGGCTATAGCCCTTGATTACACTACTAGAGATCTATATGTGTACTCTTTCTGGGATTACCTGTATCAATATAAGTATTTCCTTATTGTCGGGACTATTCTTTTTATTGCTCTTGTTATTATGCTTGTCTTAAGACAGAAATCATATTTCGAAGAACAGAAGGAAAAGATGCGACTAATGGAGGATATCGATCCTCTCACCGGCGTACTTAGTCACAATGGTTTCAGGAAAAAGGTTGAGGAACTCCTTATCAATAACCCAGATACGGCATATACGATATCGTATAACAACATAAAGGACTTCAAGTTTATCAACGACAGCTTTGGATGGAAAGTGGGAGATGAGCTGCTAAAGTTCTGGACAGAGAGAAGTCTTGAAATTCTTACGGATAAAGAGGCCATGGGAAGGTATGATGGAGACCACTTTGTAATTCTTCGCTGCATGGGTGGCAATGAGCAGATTCTTCAGGATGAAAAATATGTTCTAGCCCCTGTCCGTAATTACTTAAAAGATCGCGGCAAAGACTTCATTGTAAGGTTCTGCATCGGCATATATGTTCTTATGCCGGATGACTATAAGGATATAAACGTAGATAAGATGCTCGACTATGCCCGTATTGCCGAGAGAAAAGTAAGAGAAACCAAGAAAGAAGGATTTGAGTTTTATAATCCAACGCAGTGGGACAGAGGTAAGCAAAGCGCAGGAATAGTAAGCCGTCTTCCTGCAGCTGTTGAGTCAGGGGAAATACAGGTATGGTATCAGCCACAGGTAAACTATAAGACAGGAAAGATAACAGGTGCAGAGGCTCTTTGCCGGTGGAACAGTAAAAAGAATGGGAATATTTCTCCTGGAGAATTTATTCCTATTCTTGAGGAGGCAGGGCTCATCTACGATCTTGATTGTCATGTGTGGGACACTGTATGCAAAGACTTAAGACGTTGGAATGAACAGGGTAGAGATATTTGTGTGTCTGTAAACCTTTCAAGACAAGATATTGTAAAGAACCCCGATGTGGCAGAGCATTTTAATACTTTAAAAGAGTTCTATAACCTGTCGCCAAAGCAGCTTCGTATTGAGATAACGGAAAGCGCATATGTTGAGAACTCAGATGTCATCATAAAGACCACCACTAAGCTTCGTGAGGCTGGCTTTGAAGTTGAGATGGACGATTTCGGTAGCGGATACTCATCACTAAATATGTTAAAAGAAGTAGTTTTAGATCGAATTAAGCTTGATCTTCGATTCATCACAGGCTCTGGAGATCAAAAGATGGGGCGGACGATACTTAGCTACATGGTTCAGATGCTCCAAGCTATTGGAACCTCCCTCATTGCAGAGGGTGTGGAGACATTGGAACAGGCAGATTTCCTCGGAAGCCTTGGATGTGAGGAAATGCAGGGGTATTACTTCTACAAGCCCATGCCGGTAGATGAGTTTGAGAAACTTGATGGATTTGTAAAGAAATCCGAAAAGCAATGATATGTAATTTCAAACAAGCAAGACTTAAAAGCGGGTGTCCTAATAGTTGGTTAGGACACCTTAATATTTGCATATAATACAAACTGTTGTTCGTACGGTTTATAGGACTCCTCAGATGGTAGGATATGTATATAGAAAAGCAAGGAGAGCATAAAAGAACAATTACTGGGGACTTAGTACGTGTATGAAAAGGGATTTTGCTGGGGAGGATGTCTTAATCAGGCATCCTCTTTGATTATAGTATCGCTTAATAAGGAAAGAGAGGAATTGACCATGATTATTTTAACTATAGCTTTTGCACCATTACTATTTGTGGGCTGGTGTTTTGTAAAGACGATTGAAATAGTGGCGGGGTTTTTAAAATTTGATATGAGATGTGCAGCAGTTAAAAAGAAGAATCCGGAGCTGTACAGGCAGATGAAAGAAGAGGCATTTAGAATGACAAATAGCGGAAACTCTGCATATTGGGTTATTCATCAGGCGAACAATTCTGGAAAACGAAAATAAAAGAAGCACAGGGTATCCTTATAACACTATTAGTGATAACAAGATTATTAAAAGGTAGCGTTTATGAAGAGATTTTTATATTGGCTTAAGAAGAATATTAAGGGACATGGCAGATTCTGCAAGCATTTTTGTGTAACATGCGAGCATTATGAGATTTGCCATACAGATGGCGAGATTGGGTAAAACTCTGCGTCGCCTCTGAAGCGACCAAAATAGATACATATTTAGTTATCATTATTTCATACAGAAATATAAGATAATTATAATAGTTACAGAAGGAGGCATTTCATGACAGTAAAGGAAGCCAGAGAAATAGTCAGAAACTTTGATGAAGGTAAGAAATTCACGGATGAAGAGGAGTTTATGTTCATAGAAGCCATGAATTTTCTTATAGAAGAGAATAAGGATCCAAAGGACATGATGTATCTTGGAGGATACTATTATGAACTTAAGCACTTTGATCTTGCTCTTAAGTACTATGAGATGGCAGCCGCTATGGACTATGATGAAGCTTACGAGTGCCTTGGATATATATGGTATTACGGACGGACTGGAGAAAGAGATTTTAAGAAGGCTTTCGAATACTTTTCGAAAATGATGGACAAGGGAAATCTCGTAGCTGCCTACAAAGTAGCAGATATGTATAAGAACGGCTATTACGTTGATAAAGATATGAACAAATACCAAAGCATAATAGAAGACCTGTATAAAAAGGTTCGGAGATGTAAAAACGTATTTGATCCTGTCCCAGAAGTATATACAAGGCTTGCCCGGATCAGAACCGAAGAAGGAAAAGAGGAGGATGCAGTTAACCTCTATCTAAAAGCAAAGGATTGGCTTGCCCAGCGCATACGTTTTAATGCTTTCTTCGGCAATCTTAATATAATGAAATGGCTCATTGATGATCTTTACGAACTCATAAAATTTGATGAAGAGTGGTTTGATTTCTTTGATCTTTATTATCTTCTAAAGACACCTAACAAAATAAAGTTCTTTTACGAAGATGAAGAGATGAATCTTGAATCAGTGATGGAGGGGGATGAGTGCGTAGTCCGCTTCAATGATAAATGGTATCACTCAAGAGATGATTTCTTTAAAGATGCAGCGACTGAAGATGGAACAAAGCTAACCGCCATATATGGAGATTTATACGGATTCGAGGTGATGAAAAATGGCTGATATTGTAAAAAAGCATAATACTTCTTATGCCAGATATGAGGAACTCATTAACAGAAGGGATGAGCTTAAGAAGGAAGCGTTTCAATACCATGCTGATTATGTGAGGGAGTTTGGAGACCTTATCCTGGAACTTTTCAGAAAAAAGATTGAATGTATTCAGAAAAAGAAGACCATCGAGTACTGTCAAGCTGCTCTAAATCATGGTAAAAGTGTGGACCAGGCACACCTCCAGGCTTATCTGGAAAAAGAGATGGCAGATTTCCAAACGCAGTTAAAAGACATGGTAGAAGAACATGAAGCTGCACTTAAGTCCACAGTAGTTACAGAAAAGGATTTGCTAGAGATTAAACGCATATATCACAGGCTGGTTAAAAAGATTCATCCGGATATCAATCCGGCAGTTACCGGTTCAGAGGAACTGATGGATCTATGGCATCGAGTATCGTTAAGTTATTCATGCAATGACCTCAAAGCCCTTCAAGAGCTGGAGATTCTGGTAATGCAGGCTTTGGAATCAGCAAGTTTTGACGCTCTGGATATTCCTGATATTGAAGAGAAGATCATAGAACTGGAAAGAGAAATCAAAGAAATAATGGAAACAGATCCATATCAGTATAAATTTCTTCTGGCAGACAGCAAGGCTGTTGAGGCAAAGAAAGAGGATATTAAGGCTGAAATGAAAACCTATGAGGATTACAACAAGCAGCTTGATGAAATCCTTGAAGAAATATTAGGAAGCGGGGTGAAGATAACATGGCAAATGAACTGTCAGTAACGCCGGAACAAAGCGCAGTTGCAACAATAGAAGGCCATGAGCTTGGTGATATAATCAAGCCTCTTATCAAAGAAATACATCTTTTTGACTCATATGTTGCAGGAACAACCCATCTTGATGATAAATCGGTACTTGAAACTATTTCTGTTGGAGACATGCTTACTCTTCAGCGGGAAGACAACAAGTTTGATAGTAATGCAATTCTGATTCTAAATAATGAAAAGAAGAAACTGGGTTATGTACCAGAAAAGGACAATATTGTTTTTGCAAGGCTTATGGATGCCGGAAAACTTCTGAAAGCAAAGATAACTGATATAAAACAGAAGGGAAGCTTTACCCAGATCAGTGTTGGTATTTATTTGGTTGACTTTTAATGGAGGATATCACAATGGACGAAAAAATATTGCTTACAGATGAAAACATGGTTGGCTTTTTCCATGAAGACGAAGAATATGGCTGCTTTAGTAACTGGTATCCGGCAGAATTCGACTATGCCAGGGAACATTATAAGAATGTTGAACAGTACATGATGTACCAAAAGGTCATGATGTTTAGGCAGTATGAGCTTGCAGATAAGATCATGAAAACCGATGACCCTTCAGAGTGTAAAAAGATTGGCAGGACTCATTTCCCAGAGTTTAATTCTGAATTATGGGATAAGACTTGCAAAACCATTGTTAAAAGAGGCGTTAGAGCTAAGTTCCTTCAAAACAAGGAGCTTCTTGAACTATTACTTGGTACAGGAAATAAGCTCCTTGCAGAATGCTCTCCATTCGATAAGAAGTGGGGCATTGGTATAGACATAAATGACCCTGATAGGTTTGATGCATCAAAGTGGAAAGGCTCAAATCTTTTGGGAAGGGTTTTAATGGAAGTGCGTGAAGAATTAAGAGCGGAAATGCTTGCAGTAAATGGAGAAGGTATTGAATACATAAATGCTCATGAATTAGATCCTATCCCTGAATGGAATATGACAGCCGGTGAACTCAAGAGAATTCCACAGTTCTACGATGCAATTCATGCTTATGCAGATACTTTACCTATTCAAAATGATGTGAGAAACATTTTTTACTACGATTACTCACTTTATGACTGGGAAGTTGCCATGTGCACAAACATGGGCGGAGGCCTTCCGGTAATCGGGTTCTATGAAATGAAGCAGGATATTTATGATACTGCTCGTAGACTCAGTACTTCTACTAACCTGACCCCAAAAAGAATAAATTATTGCAAAAAGTATATTCCTATCTTGCAAATGATTGAAGATGATCCTGAGCTTAAAGAAGCTTGCAGCAAGTACTCAGCATATTCAACGCCCGAAAAGCACCAGAGTCTTTCAAATTACTTGTATAGAGTATTCATGAAGGAGGCCTATTTGGCTGACATGGTTATACAGGATTACAGAGAGGTGGTTGAAGCGGTACTTACATCCGAGCAGGTTTCTAACCCAACAGAGGAGATAATCAATCACCTGACTGCAAATCAGGTTCTTGGATGTATAGCATGGCATTTTAGGTGTGATCACTTTTGCGAAGGCTCACTGGTTTCTGACAGTATTGCAAACGGATATATGCTTATGCTAATGAAAGCCTATTTAGCCAAGGCGGAAGTCAGCTATAGAGAAGATTTAAATTCTTAAGGAGTATCAAAATGTACGGAGCGTTATTAGGAGATATGATCGGAGCCCCTTACGAGTTTGACAGGGGCAATAAGTCAAAAGAGTTTGAGATGTTTAATGATGAAGTGGCTTTCACTGATGACAGTGTAATGACCATTGCTGTTGCAGAAGGAATTATGAACGCTGGTCTTGGTGCTGATGAAAGCTCAATGAAGAATGAAATAATCAAAAGCATGAAGATCTGGGGTAGAAAATACCCCGATGCCGGCTATGGAGCGAAATTCATTTGGTGGCTCATGCTTGATGATCCAAATCCATATGGCAGCTTTGGGAATGGTTCAGCCATGAGAGTATCATCGGTTGGATGGTTCTATGATTCAATTGAAAGGACAAGGGAAGTAGCAAGATGGACTTCTGAGGTAACACACAATCACCCGGAAGGAGTCAAAGGAGCGGAGGCAACAGCTTCAGCTATATACCTTGCAAGGACAGGAAACAGTAAAGATAAAATTAAAAACTATATCATAAACGAGTTTGCCTACGACCTATCAAGAACATGTGACGAGATAAGACCAGAGTATCGACATGTCGAGATCTGCCAGGAAACAGTCCCGGAAGCAATAACGGCATTTCTTGAAGGAACTGACTTTGAAGACGTAATAAGAACGGCGGTATCACTCGGAGGCGACTGCGATACTCTTACATGCATAGCCGGAAGCATGGGAGAAGCTTTCTACAAGATACCGGAGAACATGATAGAGGAATGCAGAAACAGACTTAGCAAGGATATTCTTGATGTTGTTGACAGATTTATGGAGGCAAAACAATGAGTGATAATAAAGAGTTTGCTGAAATTATGCAAAAAATCACAAGTGGTCTTACCGGGGATCCACAAAAGGATATGAAGTATCTGGATGAGAAAAGCAAAGAATACAAGGATCATCCTATGAATATAGAGATTCTAAGAGCTTGTGGAAGGCTTATGGCGCAGCTTATACCCGAGGACAAGCGCGAGGAACTCAATAGATTCATGGCAAATCGAGAAAGCGGGACCAAAGCCGCTCTTGAAGAGGCAAAATTCAACATTTATCAGAAGAGTTTTGATAAGGCACTCAGCATAATTGAGGGCGTGATACAGAGTCAAAATGATCTTGGTTTTTTTAAAGATGACGAGGTAAGTGAGTATCATGATTTTGGAGAGTTCTTTGAAGAAGCCTTATATACGCATCTTTATAAACCGGAAAAGGATCTTAGGAATGCGCCATTCCCTTACACAGAAGCTTATCTCATATATGGCGGTGTTCTTATAGATCTAAAGAGACCTGAAGATGCACAGAAAGCATTTGAACAGGGACTTAAATGGAATCCGGTTAGTTTCCCACTTACTTCTGAATACATTGAGACTTTCAAAATGATAGGTCAGATTGATAAGTATTTTGAGCTGTCGCTCGACGCATTTAAGATTGCTTTCAGGCCAAAGCAGATTGCAAGGTGCTACAGGAACCTCGGTTATTACTTTATCGAGAAGGAATTATATAAGGAAGCAATGGGCTGCTATATATTAAGCGCATTCCTGGACAAAGAGTCTGACCAGGCACAGTCTGAAATGTATTATATCCATACAAGGACAGGAGGAACAGTAAAAGAGCCTACTATGGATGAGATTACCTCATATGCTCAGAAGTATTCATTCCCAATAGGTCCGGATAAAGATGTAATTGGACTAGCCATGGCTTACGGGAAGCATTTCATGGATAACGGACAGAAGGAAGGTGCAAAGTATCTATTTCAGATAGCGTATGGTCTGATACAGGATGAGGAAATCAAGAAAATTCTTGATTCTCTCGAATGATATATATATGTTAACAAGCAACCAGCAACGTTTTATAGATAATATATAGATATCTATAGATTTTTGTTTATATCCATATCCCCCTATGGTAAAATTAATTTGTTGTTTCAGTCATAATATTTAAGCTTCACAGCGAAAGGGTTTACTAATGAAAGCAAGTTATAACAAATTATGGAAACTGCTTATCGATAGGGGCATGAACAAGACCGAGCTCATGGAAGCCATAAAAACTAGTCCTAATACCATTGCCAAAATGGGGAAAAATGAATACATTTCCATGGATGTTATCAGCCGAATCTGTGAATATCTCAAATGTGATGTGGGTGACATTATGGAAATGATTCCTGAAGAAAAACAGGACTGATAGAAAACTAAAGGAGCTAATAGCCATGAGTATAGACATTTATGAAATGCCATATGTATGCAGAACCAAGGATTTGCTCTGGGCGCATGAGACAGAGACGATGTTTTCACTAATTATTAATGAAAACAAGACAATAGATGAGATAAAGCAACTGATTGAGGATGAAAATATTTTTAATGCAGCATCCTCAAATAGAGCAGGAGATATCAGAAAATCACTGACTAGGCGAAGCAATGCTGTTGACGATAAGTTCAGGCAGACATTTCTCAATCAAACCAAAGATACACAGAAGATAATGTGTGTGATTTTGCTCATGTTGACGGACAGAACCTTTTACGAGTTCATGGATCTGGTATATAGGGAGAAACTTATCACTGGAAATATAAAAATAAATGATGCAGATGTAATAGGCTTTATACACGACGTTCAGTCAAAGGATGATAAGGCTTCAAAGTGGACTGATGCCGGAATAAAGAAACTACGCTC